>Ga0180433_10009224_pt1 | contig 12114 bp, 10 predicted proteins | sample SS_ome_8_FD_132980 | JGI IMG/M metagenome (GOLD analysis project Ga0180433, IMG submission 132980) | Hypersaline lake sediment archaeal communities from the Salton Sea, California, USA - SS_1_D_1 metaG | ecosystem: Environmental > Aquatic > Non-marine Saline and Alkaline > Hypersaline >... | reverse complement strand
GACCGAAGGTTGTTCCGAAAGCGATCATCAGAGTGTAAAGCCCCATATCAGAGATAAGAGCACGCATACCTTTCGGTTCCTTTGAAAAGGAAAAATAACTCATTCCCGTTAATACGCAAAATGCGATAACCAGGGCATTGAAACCCGCTTTGGTTGAAAGACCCACGGGTACCATCGTTGCTTTCATTTGAGCCAGTACGAGTGTCTGGGTCAGGTATGGAATCGCTAAACCTGCGCCTATTGCCGCGGCGGAGGCTATAGCGTAGCGCGACAGCGTTTTCGGTTTGCCTATTGAAGAAAAAATGAATCCGGCTCCCAGGACGACGGGTATCAACAAGAGATAGTTTGCGGGATCCGCGATATTATGTACCGCACCCGATAACCGGGGAAGAATTCCGGTACGCAGGATGAGGATCAGCGCATAGCCCGCCGCCATTCCAACTCCCAGACGCTCGGCTACACGGAATAGCGGATTATCCTTATAGAGTATGGAGAAGACTATGAGTGTCACAATTGCCGGTATCAGAACGCCAGGCTCTAAACTCATATGGTGTACCCCCACCTCATCCCATGGCGCGCTCTATCCACAGAGCAGCTAGAAATGAGAGATTGCCAACGACGATAAGACCGACAAACACAAGATGCGCAACGGATTGGGCGAAGACAGCACGGAGTGCTTCCCCGCGAATTCCCACGAGTTGCTCATACTCTGCGGCTCCTTGAAGTCCGGCGATGATGCCTTTTACATGATGCGTATCATAAAAGCTCTGAAATGCCGGTCCAATACCACCGGACAATCCCACCAATATTGGACCGGTATACCGTTCATATCCGTAAATAACCCAGTCCTGAGCCGAAGCTCCAGATGCGATGGCTACAATGGCGTTAAAATCTTCAAACCCGTTCAAATCCGTGGTAAGCGGTAAATCAGATAGTTCATTCCCCCGAGGATCTTCCGGAAACAGGCTATGAGGAGAACCGCTTAAAGAGATAATTACAGCGGGCGAGGATGGTCTATAACCAAGAAACACCCAATCATCACCGTAATTTTTGCCGTATTCCGCGGCAACATTTTCAATGGATGATTCCAACAACCCTGTTCCCTGGGCATTCAGAGAAAGTGCCACGATTTTGATATGTTTCGAGAATACCTGTTTAAGGAATGCGGTTATCATAGGTTCAAGTTCTGATGCGCTTCCGGGCATATAATCAACTGAGAGTAAAATTATATCGCCTTCAGAAAGATCTTGTATCCGTTCATAGAACGAAACAGTCTCGATTTCCGGTTCGACTCGAGCATATGATGCCAATAACAGGGGAACCATGATGCTGAGTGCTATGACGAGATAGATCACGCGACGGTCTATACCAGAGATCGAAGCTACAAGTGCCGGATAATCCATTTCCTACCGTCGCCTCCATGAAGCAGGTCCTTCTATTCCGATGATCACCCGCATAGCGGTTGCGATCCCAGCAAGACCTATACCGATCCATAATCCCCGTGTTGATCCAACGTTCGGTACTCGGACGATCCAATTGGCGAACAGGGAAATATTGGGAATCACCCGCTCACCGAGTGGCATCCTTCCCATAAGCATGATAACGGCGGAAAGAAGTAGAATCGTTGCCGGTGCCGATTTCAGCCTGAAACTGCGGAATGCGGCATAGGCCATGTAGAACGCGAGTAGACTGAACAAAGTCGACTGTAATGGTTGTAGAAACCATCTGAAGCAGGTATCGAACAAGGAGCCCTCGGCAATCGGTCCCACCAATCCCGTGACTATCATTATCGCCAGTCCAACAAAAAACAATCCGGGATAGATTCGTGCGTTCCCCTGGGTTTTTCGTAATGAAATCAATTGCCCTCGTACCAAGGCGACTATGCCTGCGATGAGAGCAAAGAATTCGAGAATTACTAACCAATCAAGAAGAAATCTATTGATCCACCTGCCGGTATTATGGGGAATGAAAAATTGCAATATCGCAAGTAGACCAAGAATGAGGACCATGATACGTAGACGGTTATCCCGGTTCATAACTTACCGTACACCTGTTTCGAAAAGCCGGATATACCAGTCCCACCCCAGTTTCGCTCCCAGTATCCCCAGAAGAAGGAGAATCCACGCAATTCGTTTCAATCTGTCATGCAGCAGCGTAGCCGCCCGATATCCATCTGGAGATAGCTGCGGTCCCGCCAGGAATAAAACCTCACCGATGAGAGTCAGTTCGCATGTGGAGAGAAGGAATGGAATCTGGCTTACATTATCCGTACCCGCAATCTGGAATGCACCTGCGCGTGAGCCCGCTTCGGTCAATAGAAGACTTTCGTCGTCCATTGTTCCCATAAGAATCGCTGTTTCTACCGGTTTCGTCAGCATTTTATGAGTATATGCCATACTGAAAACCGCCTTATCCGGAGATATGAAATACGCGGTTGAGTGATCGAGATTTTCCAGGCATTCCGTTGCCGCCGAAAATGTCATTGGATCGGAAACATTCACTTCCATATCGTTGTCATGTTCCCGCATGAGTTCAATCAGTTGTTCCATGAGAGTTATGGAAGCTATAGTCGCCATGCATGAATAAGAACCGGTACCGGGTACATAAACCAATGGTTCCGTATGAGGTTTGATCACCGTTTCAGCAAGATTCCGTATGGACGGGAATATCCATATCTCATCCATAACCGGTAATCGCCGTGTTATAAACATTAAGAATGCAATTACCACTATCGCGACGATAATCGGTATATATTGGGGTCTGAACCATTGACCGCTGCTAGAGACAACCGGAGATACTTCCGAATCGACAAAATCACCGGAATACGTCAAGGTCCGTATTATGTATTTGTAGTCTACTGCGGCAGGCGCATTCGTATCAACAAACCTGTCAGTACCGGGTCCGAGTCTCGCTATTATTCTAAATTCATCTGCTGATGCTTCTGAACGGAGTACCTGATATCCCGAAACTCGTCCCTGCCCGAGAACATCCGCTCGCGAGAGCGTCCAGTATAACTCTACTACACCACCGGCATCATTTGGACTGTCATGTGCAACGATATTATCCACAGCGGTCAGTGGAAGTGTATCCGCAAAGGCAATAGAATCCACTTCCGCGAATACGGAATCCATACCGATTCCTGACATTACCGAATCATTCAATGCGTCCGCGGTATTAATCTGAGCATACAGCGGTATGCTGCCAATGAGCATGAGGAGAACAACTTTTATCCACGTCCTGCAACCGTTCATGAATCTCCTCGTCGATCTCCCTTGCCTCTGACTTTATATACTTTGGCCATAAGACGCATCACTTCGGCATCTCCCAGCTGCAAAACCAGCTGTAGCTTCCTGAAACTCGCCTTTTCCTTTTCAGTCAATCGTCTATGCGCGCTGGAGACACGATATCTATCCAGATACGTTTGTCGTGCAACCTTGCGGGCAGTCCGTTCTCCTATACTAAAAGCCCGGGTAAGCCGAACCACATCATCTCTTGAAACGTTGTCTATATACCCCGCGCTGGTCATCCTGTCCAGTCGATCGGAGTAGTCCAGCACCCGCTGATCCCTCGCCATCCACACATACACAAGAAACGTACAGGTAGCTCCAATGAGACACACAATAGGTACGTATATCCATAAACGCCTAGTGTTTTGATCTTGATCATCGGGGAGTTCTTCTGCGATTATCTCCACGAGTTCGCCAAATATCCAGGCGCTCGAGGCTTCATCAAGTTGAATCTTGATCCACCCCTCTCGTTCTTCCTGAATTGCGAATTCCTCGCCCTCGTACGCGCGCCTGATCACCGTACTTGCCGTCGTAGGTCTGCTTCGGACATTCGCCCATCGTCGAATGACGAGTGCACGTCGTTCTGAGCCTTCATCTACTTGCCCGATACACGGCAGTGTGAAGATACATAACAATCCGATAGCAATGAGAACTCGTGCATTCATGGTACAGACAAACCTTGAATAATATTCTTTCGATCAGTAATGATTAAGGCTCCAAAGAAATCATGCAGATCATCACTGGCAACCGTTCAGTGTTCTCAATCTCACCTTATCCCGCATTTCCAATCGGGTTTCACTGTAAAGCTGTCAAGAGCCACGTGTTCTCATGCTATACGTACTAAGAGATCAGCACGGTCCGTCAGCGGACTGACAGAGAAGGCTGACGGAATACACAGCCATTTGTTTTCTCCTATCGGTGGTGGCAAGAAAACGTGATATAAATGATGTTGGATAGCCTGATAGAGAGCAATTCGCGTGAATTCATTGGCGTTCGTCAGATAGTGGGACAGGGAGTTTTGGGTATAATCTATGTGCACAGTGCTTGTAAAACGTTATGCCCGACTGGGTGGGTTGAATCCGGATACTCGAATCCGACTTGGCGCGGTAATCCCCTTCATCCCGTGACTCTCGTCAATTCATTCGTTACTTTTTTATCCATGGTTTCAATGGCGCTATTGAAAAACAGGTGAAGGTTTTACGGCGTGATCCTTCTGTCCCCGATCATCCGTTTTTAGGCGTCAGACAACTTATTTTCTGAATTTGCTCTTCATCTTGACGATTGACTACCGTTACATAACATCTCGTTTATATTGTGCCGAACATATATCCCGAAAATACTTGATTTTCGATTCCGGCGGCATCGCATGGAGGTTATGGTGGGCATTTGGAAATCACATAATATAGGAGATCTTGGTGCATCCCAAGCCGGGCAGGAAGTAACGCTTTGCGGGTGGGTACATACAAAGCGTGAACATGGTGAAATTCTGTTTATTCTGCTGCGAGACCGGAGTTCCCTGGTTCAAGTCAATATCCAGAAAAATGATGATAACAAATCGCTATGGGATGACGCCATGGGACTCAAACCGGAGTTCTGCATTCGAATAAAAGGACGAGTTCGACTTCGCCCGGAAGAGGCAATCAATCCTGAGATGGCAACCGGTGAAATTGAAATCATCCCCTTTGAAATTACCATTCTTAACGATTGCAAGACACTCCCCTTCCCCGTAAATACCGAAACTGAGATATCAGAATCCATGGCACTCAAATACCGGTATCTGCAATTGAGAAGACCATCTATGGCTCATATGGTCAAGACACGACATGAGCTCGTATTATTCATCCGGAATCTCATGAACGATATGGGCTTTATTGAAGTGGAGACTCCTCTATTAACGAAAAGCACACCCGAGGGTGCCCGAGATTTTCTAGTCCCCAGCCGTGTATATCCGGGAAAGTTTTTCGCTCTGCCGCAATCACCACAGCAGTATAAAGAACTACTTATGGTAGGAGGCGTTGAACGGTATTTTCAGTTCGCTCGATGTCTACGCGACGAGGATGCCCGAGCAGACAGACAGGCGGAACATACGCAACTCGACTTCGAAATGAGTTTCGTTGATCAGGATGATATTATTTCAGTTTTGAATCGGGTATTTCTGGAGTCTGCCGAGCGATTCAGCGACCTTCACATCAAAGAAAAACCAATTCCCCGTATCACATACAAAGAGGCGATGAATACCTACGGTACAGACAAGCCCGATCTTCGATTTTCTATGGAACTTCATGATTTGAATTCCCTTTTTCTCGATTCATCATTCGCCCCACTTCAAAAAGCTGCGACGGATCCTGATATGACCGTTCATGGTATCGTCATCCCCGAGGGAGGACTCTGGTCGAGGAAATTACTTGATGAATTGGGCACATTTACGGACAGATTCAATGGTGAAACGCTATCATGGATAGCATTTCGTGAGAATGAGATGAGAAGCAGCAATGCGAAACGGATTCTGAATGAAGAAACCATTGCCGGAATCAAAGATAGTACACAATGTGGTCCCGATGATCTCGTGTTATTCGCCGGAGGAAACTGGCATAAAACGGTTGTCTTCCTCGGACGCATACGATCATATATGGGGAAAAAACTCGGGCTTATCGATCAATCCTTACTGGCCTTTTTATTTGTAGTGGACTTTCCGCAATTCGAGTGGAATGAGGATGAACAACGGCTTGATCCCATACATCATATGTTCGTTCTTCCGAAAGACAATTCGGTTCAATTCCTCGATTCTGATCCGCTCAGCGTGTTAAGCACGCAAGTCGACGCGGTATGTAACGGATACGAATTATGTTCCGGAAGTCTCCGGAATCACAGACGCGAACTCCAGGAAAAGATCATGAGACTGATCGGAATCTCCGAAGAGGATGCGGAAACGAAATTCGGACATCTTTTGAATGCACTGGAATACGGAGCTCCGCCTCATGGGGGTGCGGCACCAGGTCTGGATCGATTACTCATGGTGCTTCTCAACACGGAACGCATGTCAGACGTCGTGGTGTTTCCAAAGACGTATAGTGGACGCGATCTTCTCATGGATGCACCATCTGATGTCTCCCTCGATCAATTACATGATCTGCATCTCAGTATAATCAAATCCGAAAGAACTGAAGCATAGTATTTTTAAAAGGCTATAATAGCATTATCGTTGACTCAATCTGCTATTTCATTAAAATTGACTACTAATTAATTGCAATCCAATTTTGTTCATCATGATATGGAAACGAATAATGAATCAATATAGAAAACTTTGTCACAATAGAGTAGGGCTACTTCTTATCATACCAATATTATTCATGATTTCATTTGTGCTTGGAAGACGATCCGGCATCAAGGAAGCACAATCACATCGCTTCGAGGAGCTAATGACCAATACGGCTATCGAATCGAAACTCGTGGAACTGGACGACCAGTTAAAATCTCTGAACAGTTCAGATGAAGCGCTTCGTTTAGCCGTAGGTCTTGATCCGATACCTGAAGAAGTATTCGATGTTGGTATTGGTGGTCGTGAGAATCCATATTCAGTGGATAATTCGCTCGACATTACACATAAGAGATTGGACGTTCTTTCCCGGAGGATCAGCGTTTTACGTCAGAGTCTGTCCGAGGCGGAGAAACGTGCTGTGAAGAACATGGAGCGACTCTCCTGTATTCCCTCCATTTCACCGGTTCCCGGTGCGATAATCAATAGCCGATTCGGTATGCGAATTCATCCTGTCTATGGCGTCGAAGCCATGCATGAAGGGATCGACCTCGCGGCAAAGGAAGGAACACCCGTGGTAGCTTCTGCCGATGGGATTGTCTCCTTCTGTGGAACATATGGCGGATATGGACTGATGGTGGAAATAGATCACGGCAATGGCATATCCACTCGGTATGCACACAACAAAATGAATAAAGTCCGCAATGGCCAACGCGTTACTCGCGGGCAAACCATCGGTCTGGTAGGAACCACCGGTGTAACTACCTCGGTGCATCTCCATTACGAAGTACGTCGTGACGGAGAAGCTATAGATCCAATTCCCTATGTACTCCCAGGGGTGATAGTGGATTAAAAACTGTCAGTTCGACAAATGGACACCATCTGCCGCTATATCCCTATTTCTCCGCCCGGGAACAACCGTATATCATTTCTGGTTCAAATGTATTGTTGGAAGACAACGCTGATTGATAGAGTAAATAATCTGACAATTTAGGTATTTGTGATTTCCTACATTGTGCGATTGTCGTCGTAATGAGGTGGTTGATCTGTTGAATGGAAAACCTTTTCTCGTGCTGTACGTTATTATACTACTTGCGCGAGTGAGTACAGCCGACTGGCTGTTCGTGCCCATGGATAAGACACAGCAAGATCATCTAAGGGCATATGGATTTGCGTATTCAGTACTGGAAAACGGAGAAAACGTCGAATGGCTCCTCAATATAAGCGGCGGAAGTTTTCTCGTCCGAAATACTGAATTAACCAAACAGACTGCGCTCATTTTGGGTGTTTCAACAACGCCCATGACTTCCAGTGAAGTAGTCGAACTCCGCGCTACCGTCGAATCATCGAACGCAAAGTCTATCCTCCTGGAAAAAGCGCCTCGTATTGCTGTATACTGTCCACCATCAGCAGAGCCGTGGGATGATGCGGTACGACTGGCACTTGAATATGCACACATACCATATGATACAATCTGGGACGATGATATTCTATCCGGTATACTTGAAACATATGATTGGCTACACCTTCATCACGAGGATTTCACCGGACAATACGGAAAGTTTTTTGCTGCATTCGGACAGGCCGATTGGTATCGCGCGCGACAGAAATCATACGAACTCAATGCACAAAAGAATGGGTTCAAAAAAGTATCGGATCATAAATGCGCGGTAGCAATGGAAATCAGACGATACGTGGATCAGGGTGGTTTCCTCTTCGCTATGTGCAGTGCAACGGATACCGTTGATATTGCCCTCGCTGCCCACAATGTTGATATCGTGGATCAGACTTTTGATGGTGATCCACCAGATCCAGTTTATCAGAAACACATGGATTATGGGGCAACATTCGCTTTCACTTCGTTTCGCGTATATCCAAATCCACTCGTATATGAATTTTCTGATATTGACACAACACAGGATAGACCGACAATCTCTCGTGATCTTGATCGTTTCCATCTCTTTGAATTTTCAGCGGAATTCGATCCGGTACCATGTATGCTCACACAATGTCATGAACGGTATGTGAAAGGGTTTATGGGGCAGACTACAGGCTACCACGCCTCGTTCATCAAACCGGACGTTGTTATTTTAGCCGATACTCCGAATTCCGATGAAGTGAAGTATATTCACGGTAATCTCGGCCGAGGTACGTTTACCTTTTTAGGCGGTCATGATCCTGAGGATTACCAACATATCGTTGGTGACCCCCCTACGGATCTAAATCTTGTTCGTAACTCTCCGGGATATAGATTGATTCTTAATAACGTTCTTTTTCCTGCAGCACGAAAGCAGGAACGCAAAACGTGAGGCTGGAACGTGAGGAGGTTCATTCATGGTGGAAAGCTCGTATCCCGAGTGCCTCAAATGTCATCTTGGTGTACTTATCCCTCTTTCGGATTATGGGCGGGATGGTGCCGCGGTTAGGTATAAAGCCTGGGTATGTACCAATCCCACGTGCGGGTACTATCTTCGAATCGATAAGGGTGAGGTAAGCAGAGGAACGTTACATCCCGAGTAGCACAAGACGATTCTTCTTATCTCATCGCGGATGATAGTTTGCATTAATCCGCGAAACGGTTCTGCAAGGCGTCATGGCACGGGACCGATAGGATATTATTACCGTGCGACTTATTCAATGTAATGAGAGGGGGCTTCTATAATCCGCATACGTCTTGATATCGAATACGACGGAACAGATTTCCACGGATGGCAGATTCAGCCTTCCATTCGAACCGTCCAAGGGGAATGTAAGAACGCATTCAACAGACTGTTCAAAATGAATATCTCTCCCATGGCGTCCGGAAGAACGGACACAGGCGTTCATGCAATGAACCAGGTACTCCATTGCGATATCCCCCACGTTTCTGATTTACGAGATCTGCACCGTTCACTCAACGCAGTACTTCCATCTGATATCAGTATACGGGCGATATCGACGGTATCAGGTCTATGGGACGCCAGACGCAGTGCCATAGCCAGGATATATCGTTATACAATCAGATCCTTCCCCACGGCGCTCCATCGATTCACTACATGGGTATACGGAAACGTTCCCCGAATATCCGAGCTCCATAAGAGTGCCGCATTGTTACGAGGAAGAAAGGACGTTCGTAACTTCTGCCGCCCCGAGCCACAGAGAGATACATTTGAAACATATTTTTACGGTGCCAGATGGTATACAGTGGGACCGGAACTGCATTTCATCGTATGCGCCACCCATTTTTATCATCGCCTGGTGCGGCGGCTCGTAGGGGCTCAGATTCTTACCATTGCGGGTACCGATATGCCCACGATGTTCAAATCGGCGCTTTCAGGCTCGGAATACTCCGCACCTTCAGCGCCGCCACATGGTCTGTGCTTTATAGGCCCGATATATGAGTCCGATTCAACTCGTCGGGAACTCGAAAGTTCGTGGATCGAGGTTATGTCCCGAAGGTATCCGGCTGCGTTGAACAATCCTTTACGAGAAATACACCCTGAGCCATGACGTGACGTATCCCGAATTCTTCGTCCAGGAGTACGAGATCAGCATCGTAACCGGGATGAATTGTTCCTTTTCGGGATAATTTATACGCAGCTGCCGGATTCGTCGCCACGGTAGAAAGTGCAACATCTATCGGCAGATTCTCTATTTTGACCATATCAATCAATTCCCGAAGTATCGAAGCCGGTTGCCCGAGTTCGAGTCGAACGAGATTTCCTTTGGCATCAAATCCGGGTAAGCTTCCGTTGCCATCGGAACTCAAGGTGATCCTATCCAATGGAACGTCATTCTCGAGCAATATTCTTACCGCGGAACTCGGCTTGGTTTCATCGTCGGGGAAATAAGGATATGAACTCGTCGTCAGATCTATCCTCCCGCCCTTCCGACCATACTCTATGGCATCTTTAAAGATCCAGGCATTTCTATTCATGTGAGTCGGCATGAACTGCTCTATGGGAATCATGGACATATCGAGCGCATTATAAATCGGGCGCAACGGATCTTCGGCATCCCCCATGTGTATTTGAACAATCCCAGCCTTTCCGCCCAGCATTCCCCCGACACGTGCCTTACTGGCAACATCGATTAATGTACCTGTATCAACGAAACTCGCCCTATGATCAGACAATGCAAGCTCTCCTACCCCAATCACTTCCTCGATAAATGCAATGTCCTTGCCGATATCGCCGGTAATCGTCGGTGGCGGCATTTGATAGGCACCGGTCAACATCCATGAAGAAATTCCTTCGGCTCGTAGCGCCTTGACCTTCATAAGCACACTTCGAGGAGAGCGGGTAAATCCGTCGGTTCCGAGGCAACCGATTACCGTTGTTATACCACCGTCCAGGAGCTGAGACCGTTTTACTTCAGGAGTACGTGTCGCCGGTCCTCCTTCGCCGCCTGCACCAGCTACATGGACATGACCATCAATGAGTCCCGGGATGATTGTTAATTCCGAGCATTCAACTATGTTTACAACTGATTCTGATAGATCATTGCAGCTTATATCGTCTTGTATACATAGTATCCGCCCGCCTCCGATGAGAATATCCTTTCGACCTGAAGGTTGAGGTGCATACAATTTCGCATTCTTCAATATAGTCAGCGTATTCATGAGTACTTCAACTCCCCGGGAAATACCGATTTACAATGTTCGGAAGGATACGATTTATACAGGCAGCGACAGCGTATTCAGTGGGGTCCAGTGTCGACGGAATCGTCAGGGATACATCATCGACATCCGAACCCGAAATATGGAGTTCTCCCTGGACGATACGCGCTCTCAACTGCACGTCATAAGCCGGAGGAGGAACCTCAGCTCCTGATTCGATGATACATATATGTATGCCCTTGTCCGGTTGAATCATGGGAGCCGAATCCGCTGAAAGGACTATCCACCCGCCAGGCTCTATATCCCGCGCAAGGATCGTTTCCACATCTGTAGGGTTAAAAAGGCACACGATATCCGCACTCATGTATCTCAATCCATCAGCTATAATTTCAGGTTCGGTGTTCTCGATCATCGCAAGCTCAAGTGACTGATGACGAAGCAAAAATTCCACCTGATTCCATTGACTATCCAACTTTGATAAGAATTCGTCATTTATATGGATACCTTCCGTATTCGCGGAACCAAAAATCCTTCCGGGATATGCGGAGAGCAGGTGCTTCACAAGCTCTTGTCGCAGCGAAGGTGTCAAGGTATTGAAACTGAGGATAGGGATCCTGCCACGCAGATCATTCGGGAACATGGATTCCATGATAATCATGGGAACATCGATGGAACCACCCTTTGCAGGCGATAGATGCATGAAAACACCAGGACCGGCATTAATTTCGATGATGGAAAGCGGTGACTTTCGCCAGGACTTCGTGATATCATCAGCAAGAACATCGATACCCAGTGTATGAACTTTGAGGAATGCTGCGACGTGTTCCGCGAGCTTCTTATTATCAGGATGTGTTTCATCGGTGACGTTAATTGACACTCCTCCCGCGGAGATATTTGCGACGCGCCGCAGGAATATCCGTACACCGTCATCCGGAATGGATTTTAAACTCAGATTCTGCAACTCTAAAAATGCT
>Ga0180433_10009222_pt1 | contig 12114 bp, 12 predicted proteins | sample SS_ome_8_FD_132980 | JGI IMG/M metagenome (GOLD analysis project Ga0180433, IMG submission 132980) | Hypersaline lake sediment archaeal communities from the Salton Sea, California, USA - SS_1_D_1 metaG | ecosystem: Environmental > Aquatic > Non-marine Saline and Alkaline > Hypersaline >... | reverse complement strand
ATATCAGGGAAAAGATTGAAAACTCTGATTTGAACTCGATCACGCCACTTGAGGCTCTTTCATTTCTCAGTGACTTCAAAAACAGGCTCACTTCAAAGAAAAAAACGTCCTAAAAACCAATTGAATAAACGGGATCGAAGAAAGCTCTCAGAGGTCTTCTAAGCTTTCGTCGTTTGGGGGGGCGCTTTCGCTTTCGTCATCTATGAAATTGTCATCATATCGACGGTTTTCGTCGTAAGGGGCTTCCCCTTCCTCCTCTTTTTGTGCTTCAAGGGCGAGCACAAATTCATCCTTGTCTTCGTATCTTCTCAAAAAGCTTGTGGCTGTGTCGACATATCCCAGTTCCAGATAATCGTCCTCAATAATGCAAAAAACAGACTGCATGTGGCCGGATTGAAGATTTCCCACGGTATCTACAATTTTCGCCTTATTTTTTAGGGCATCCAGTGTCAACCAACTGCTGATTTCTATCTCTTCCATCGGGCGCCTCATACTGAAACATAGCATTTTCTATTAAATTGTCAAGGAGAAAAACAAAATTATTCTGATCAAAAAAAAGCATTCCCAAAACCATACGGAATGCGATTCTAAGAGGTCAGATTGGTGCAGCCAAAAAACACGTCGATTTCTCCCCAACAATGAAAAATCGACTCAGTTTTCGGGCTCGGCTCTCCTTTCCCTTCCGACAAGGAGCCATGCGCGCTTTCGGCCTTCAAACGGTTTTCTCCATCACACAAATTAATCACTCTATATAGGGAAATATCTATTGAACCATCGCAGTTTTTGGGATGTGGTTTAGGATAGAAGGCTAGACCAGAAATTCTGTATTGATTATAATAATTTTTTGTCTTACTAAAATCTAAGCTAGATCTACGACTAAAAGCTTTTTTGGAGTATTGAACGATGAAATGGGATCGATTCACAGTCATGTCTCAAGAGGCATTCCAGATCGCTCAGTCCAAAGCGGAAGAACTGGGCAACCAGGAACTCAAGCCTGAGCATCTCCTCTGGGCCTTTCTCGATCAGGCAGAGAACATTGTCAATTCTGTGCTGGCCAAAGTTGGCGTTAATCCCCAGGCTATCCAGATGAAATTGGAGAACACGCTGGCTCAGGAGCCTAAAGTGGAAGGCACAGGAGAGACATATCTATCATCCTCCTTAAGGCAGATTATGAATAACGCCGAAAAAGAGGCCCATAAGCTGAAAGATGATTATATATCTACGGAACATCTTTTTCTCTCTCTACTCAAGGAAGGCACAAACCAGGCAAGCCGTATCCTTAAGGAGGGCGGAATAAATGAAGATATGGTTTTAAAAGCCTTGATGGACATCAGGGGCACACAAAGGGTCACCGATCAGCAGCCAGAGGGCAAATACCAGGTCCTGGAAAAGTACACTAGGGATCTTACCGCTTTGGCTAAGCAGGGCAAGATGGATCCGGTCATAGGGCGTGAGGATGAAATCCGAAGAGTTATCCAGATTCTTTCCAGACGAACCAAAAACAACCCTGTTTTGATTGGCGAAGCCGGTGTCGGCAAAACAGCCATTGTTGAAGGCCTGGCTCAACGAATCGCCAATGGAGATGTTCCCCTTTCGTTGAAGGATAAAAAACTGATCTCTCTGGATATCGGATCCCTTGTCGCCGGAACAAAATTCCGCGGCGAATTTGAGGATCGTCTCAAAGCGATCCTCAAGGAAATCATTGAGTCAGAAGGGGAGATCATTCTGTTTATCGATGAGCTTCACACCATCATCGGTGCCGGAGCTGCCGAAGGCGCTGTGGATGCGTCCAATATGCTCAAACCTCCACTGGCACGAGGTGAATTGAGATGTATTGGAGCCACAACTCTCAATGAATACCAAAAACACATTGAGAAGGATGCCGCTCTCGAACGTCGCTTTCAGCAGACGTATGTGGGAGAACCTTCTGTGGAGGACACGATCTCTATCTTAAGAGGTTTGAAGGAAAAGTATGAAGTTCATCATGGGGTGGATATCAAAGATTCAGCCATTATGGCTGCCGTGACTCTTTCCAACCGCTACATTACGGACAGGTACCTTCCGGATAAAGCCATTGATCTGATCGACGAGGCCGCGTCCCGCATTCGCATAGAAATCGACAGCATGCCTCAAGAGATTGATGAGCTGGAGCGCCGGATCCTTCAGATCGAGATCGAAAAACAGGCTTTGAAGAAAGAGAAGGAAAAAAGCGCTAAAGATAAATTGGCAAGTTTGAACAAAGAACTGGCAGAGCTCAAAGAAAAGAGCAATGCCCTGAAGGTCCGGTGGCAGGAGGAAAAAAAGCTGATCGAAGAAATGAACCGTTTGAAAGAACAGATGGATATGCAAAAAATCGAAGAACAAAAAGCCGAGAGGAAAGGGGACCTGGAGAAAGTGGCTGAAATTCGCTACGGTCAACTGATCGAAACCCAGAAAGCGCTGAAAAAAGCCACGGACAATCTGTCCGAGATGCAGAAAAAGGGAAAAATGTTGAAAGAGGAGGTGGATGAGGAGGATGTGGCAGAGGTCGTTTCCAAATGGACGGGAATTCCGGTTTCGAAAATGCTCGAGGGAGAAGTCGAAAAGCTCATTACATTGGAAGACAATTTGAGAAAGAGAGTCGTGGGTCAGGATCATGCCCTGATCGCTGTCTCAAACACGATACGGAGGGCGAGGGCGGGTATTCAAGATGAAACACGTCCCCTGGGATCTTTTATATTCTTAGGACCGACTGGGGTTGGGAAAACGGAATTGGCCCGCGCATTGGCGGAATTTCTCTTTGACGATGAACGGGCTATGGTCAGGCTTGATATGTCAGAATACATGGAAAAACACACTGTTTCCCGGCTCATCGGAGCACCTCCGGGATATGTGGGATATGAAGAGGGCGGTCAGCTTACAGAAGCTGTCAAGCGCCGGCCCTATTCGATCATACTCCTGGATGAGATCGAAAAAGCTCATCCCGATGTCTTCAACGTTCTTCTTCAAATCCTGGATGATGGCCGGTTGACGGATGGAAAGGGGAGAACCGTCGGCTTTAGAAACACGATTGTCATCATGACGTCCAATCTTGGGAGTCATATCATCAAGGAGCTCAGCCAAGATTTCGATAAGATGGAATCCGAAGTCAAAAACATTCTGCAGACTCATTTTAGGCCTGAATTTTTAAACCGTGTCGATGAAATCGTTATTTTCAAAGCCCTCTCTCAAGAGATCATTCTTCAGATTCTTGAGATCCAGATCGAGGAACTCAGGAGCAGGTTGAAAGATAAGAAAATTGATATAACGATCAGCGAAAATGCAAAAAAGGTGTTGACAGAGAAGGGGTACGATCCCGTCTATGGTGCACGACCACTGAAAAGGACGATTCAGCAGGAAATTCAGAATCCTCTGGCCCTGAAAATGCTGGAAGGCATATTCAAAGAAGGGGACACAGTCAATGTCGATGCCGACAGCAGGGGGGAACTCATTTTCCGTTAAACCTCCCGGGGTATTGGACTTTTATCAAGAATTACTTTATGCTTTTGTCTGAGTCATGTCGCTGAAAATGCCATGCGGTTTGATGTCCTGAATCGAATTTTCCTCAAATAAGGAGTTTACGCTATGGAGGAAGATGTCAAGAAAGCTATAGAAGAAATTAGGCCTCATCTCCAGGCAGATGGCGGTGATGTGGAATTTGTGGAGGTGGCCGACGAGGGAATTGTGAAAGTGCGGCTTCTCGGAGCTTGTGCCGGCTGTCCGATGCGGCAGATGACGCTGACCCACGGAATCTCCAATTTTATCAAAAAAAAAGTCCCCGAAGTCAAAGAAGTCCAGGCCGTTAACTGACCAGGACGGGATTCAAGCTTTTGTGTTTGCTTCGAGTGTCTGCAATTCCTTCCATTCTATTGCCCGTCACACGATACTCGGTTTCCTCTCTGTAAAAGAACTCCCTTGTTTATTTCTTTTGTATCTTTGAGTCTAGGCCAGTCCACCCCCATCATAACCTGAAAGCCGCCCGGGAGATGGGTGATATTCCAAATATAAATGGGACAAGAACCCTTGTCCGCATCGGCTTTCAAAAGGTTTTTTCTGTCAAACTTCTGTTAGCGGAATAGCGCTCTTGGGTTTCAATACCATCACAGAAATAGAGATGCGGATTTAGAACAAGTTGTGGTTGACAAAAACGCTAAAATAGTGTAAACAAAGGAAAAACAGAAGGAGGTCAGTATGAACAAAGGTCGGCTCATTATCGTGATCATAGTCTTTCTCGCCCTCTTGAGTCCACTCTCGTTTGCCAACGGCTTGAACTTGAATGGGCTGGGTGCCAAAGCTGTGGCCATGGGAGGCGCGTTTGTAGGTCTGGCAGATGATTTTACCGCAGTTTTTTGGAACCCGGCAGGAATAGCTCAGTTCGACAAGAAGTATGTCGGTTTCTACGGTACAGACATCATTCCCTCGATGACGTACATGCTGGAAACTCCGTCGCCTATTGGACCCATCACTCTTGCAGATGCCGAAAGCGTGACCGAGCACTTCCTGGCCGGGATGGCGGCATACTATCATCCGATCAGCGAAAATCTCGTGGCCGGGTTCGCTGTCTATGCGCCATCCGGCTTGGGGATCGAATGGCCAGGAGAAGATTTAGCCAATATATCAGGCCCCCCGTTATTTGCCCCGAATTCTAGCATCAAATGGAGGACCAAGATTTTTGTGCTCAGCATCTCTCCGGTGCTCGCGTTCAAATTGAGTGATAAAGTCATGTTCGGTGCGACTTTGAATATAAATTATGGAAGCTTTGAAACGGCCCAGTATGGAGGATCCGCAGAAATTTTGACCGGCCTTCCGGCTCCCTACCCACCCGCGCTGTACTTTGATCTTGGGCAGCAGACCCTCGACATGACCGGATGGGGAATCGGTGCCACTTTCGGTCTTATGGTCAAACCCAGCGATATGTTCAGCTTGGGAGTGACCTTCAGAACTCCGTTCAAAATTCCCTTCAAGGGCCAGACAACGGTTGCCGGCATTCCACAACTCGCTGCGTATGTGGGCCCACTGGATGATACGGCAGATGTCGAAGCGGATGTCACTTGGCCCATGTGGTTGTGTGCGGGAATTGCCGTCAAACCTATCGACGCTCTCACATTGACCTTCGATGCCCAGTACACACAGTGGTCCAAAGTCGATGAGATTGAGATTATATTTACGGACCCGATCTGGAATCATCTGATGGAGATGAGTGAAGGCAACAAGCTGGTGTTGCAGTGGGACAGCAAAGTGGTGTTTCGTTTCGGTGCCGAATTCATGGCCACCGAGAATTTTGCGCTCAGAGGGGGATATTACCGTGATCCTTCCCCGGCTCCTGATGCGACCATGAATGTCCTTCTTCCCATCGCAGATTTCAATTGTTTTGCCTTTGGCATCGGGTACAACATCGACGGTGTCGCCGTCGACCTCGGAATCGAATTCTTGAACGGCAAAGAGAGAAATATTGCACTTGGCCAATACGAAGAGGCTATGCCCGGTGATTACAAATTGAAGATTCTCGCCCTCGAGCTCTGCATTGGATACAGGTGGTAAGGCGATCAGTTGCCGATAAGAGTATCTGAATTTAAACTATAAGTTCTTGAGGAAGGGGATGATATCCCCTTCCTTTATGTTTATGCTCTGTGATTCAGAGTCCGCTGGAATTTCTTCTGGTTTGAGACACATAAGGATGCATCCCTAAAAACTGCAGGTATTCCGGTCGCTCTCGGCCGTTTGCTTTTATGAATGCATTCTGATGATCGGGCCTCGAATGAAAGATGAAAAGGAAAGTCAAGTGATAAATAAAGCTGTTATCCCGGCCGCAGGATTTGGAACCCGCTTCCTTCCTGCCACAAAATCGCAACCCAAAGAAATGCTGACCGTAGTGGATAAACCCCTTATTCAGTATGGCGTGGAAGAAGCTGTTCAGTCTGGAATCAGTCAGATTGGATTGATTACAAGCAGGGGGAAAACAGCTATGGCTGATCATTTCGACAGCAGTCCCGAGCTTGAGCTGTTTCTGGAAGAAAAGGGGAAACTTGACTTTTTGAAGGAAATCCGACGGATCGCTAATCTGGCCGAGTTTTGCGCTATCCGTCAGAAAAAAGCACTCGGCCTGGGGCATGCTATCCTCATGGCTGAAAGCTTTGTGGGAAAGGATCCCTTTGCAGTGCTGCTTCCCGATGACATCTTCGACTGCCCCTCTCCTTGCACACAACAGCTCATCAATGTGTACTCAGAGTTTGAGGCCACGGTGATTGTGCTAGGCCGCGTCGATGAGGAAGGGACCAAAAAGTACGGTATCATCAAACCCAAACAGATATCTGAGAGATTATTCCAGATCGAGGACATGATCGAAAAGCCAGGTCCGGCAAAAGCTTTTTCCGATCTGGGGATTCTCGGCCGGTACGTGTTCAGCCCAGAGATTTTTGAAGCCATTCGCCGAACAGCTCCCGATCACCGTGGAGAAATTCAAATCACCGATGCCATTAAACTCCTCTTGGAATCCCGGCCGGTTTACGGCTATCTTTTCGAAGGCAAACGCTATGACGCCGGCGATAAGATGGGATTTATCCAAGCCACGGTGGCCCTCGCTTTGAAGAGACCCGAATTCGGTGGAGAGCTTAGTGCGTTTTTAAAAACGCTGGACTTGGAATAAAGTATTTTGGCGTTATGTCGGTTCCCGGCTGAAGCTGGGAAGGTTCGACAGAATAATTTGTGACTTAAGCACTAATGTGTGATATGGGAGTCTTCATTGTTTCTGATCATTATTCCGGCGATCATGAGCCTGCATCGAAGGTAGCCTCTCGAATGAACTCGGTTCCATCCCTGGGAGAGTTGAGTCACAGCAAAAGGCCACCGCTTCAGTGTTTTCTAATGATCTTTCTTCGATAGATGCCTTTTGACCTCATCCAGCAGATTGGTTTTGTCAATAGGCTTGGCGAGAAAGCACCTGTTCATCATGAATTTTCCAGATTCTTCCTTTTTTGAAATGAGCGAAGTCAAGAACAACACAGGAATATTTTTTGTTCTTGGATTCTTTTCAAGCCACTCAATTGTCTCGGTCCCATCCATTATGGGCATCATGATGTCGAGTATAATGATGTCCGGACAGAAATCATCGGCAATATAGAGCGCATCCCTGCCGTTTGTGGCCTTTGCAACCCAGTATCCATCCGATAAAAAAATCTTTTCTAATATTGTCAGCGTGACGTGATCATCATCGACGATCAAAACTTTTTTGGCCAATCCCTCCCCAGAAGATTCTGGCTTTTCCATGATTTCTCCTTCTCATGAAACCGGGATACTCAAACCTTAGCTATAAGTAGAATAAGACTTTTTCGAGGGCTTTGGCAATCACCTTTGGCGATGATTTTAGGATAGGAATATATCACCCCTGTTCTTTGTCAATACACTTCGTTATTTCTTGGAGCAATGTATCTCTATCTATGGGTTTGGCGAGAACAGTTCTGTTCTTAATAGACTTTTTCAATTCCTCTTTCTTGGAAATAAGGGAAGTCAAGAATAGAACGGGGATATTTCGTGTTCTCGGATTTGCCTCTAAGTTTTTGAGAGTAATGGTCCCATCCATAACCGGCATCATTATGTCGAGGACGATAACATTCGGAAGGAAGTCATCTGCGATATAAAGAGCATCTCTTCCATTCATTGCTTGGGCGACCCAGTACCCTTCCGATAAAAGGATTTTTTCCAGCATCATAAGAGTGACTGGATCATCATCGACGATTAAAATTTTTTTCCCGTAACCTTTGTGCTGTAATTTTTTCTCTTCCACAAATCCTCCTGAACAGCCAATCCCAATTTACTGAAAAACCAAGCTGGGATTCGATTCGAAATTGAATAACGTATAAATGTCGACCACGGCTTAATCCATTAATTGAGTCGCGTGAAGCCTAATATAATTGAAAAATTCAATTAAATATTTCTATATTGAAAGTACTAGATAAAACATCATTAATATAATTAAAATATTAGTAATAATTTGATTGAAAATATAATTGAATTTGTTTCAAGTAATAATTCACATAGCGGATCAGATATGGTATTATCCACAGGGCGAGGGACATTCTAATCGTAAAAGAGGGAGGCCATAATAATGATGTATACAAGGCTTCAGGTCAGCTTACCTATCTGGATGAGCGATTTTTTCAATGCCGTCGTGGAAAAATATGATGTGAAGAATCCTGACCTGGTAAGATTAATTCTTTGTATAGGGATAATACGAGCCGTCGAAGCGAGGTATCCGGAATTCCGATCAGTATTTGCTGATAGAGCTCAAGATTATTTTTTTCAGAATTTTGAAGAGGGAGAGACAAAAGAGAGAGCCAGGCTTTTTGAGGAACACAATTATGAGACACAGAGAGCCATCAAATTCTTACAGGAAGTGGGATCTCTTCCCGGCGATAAGTTCAAAAGGAACAAAGGCTAAGAATCGCGCTATACAGGATCTCAAACATCATCAAGAGATTGTGGTAGTCTACCTTATTTGATTTCTGGTGATCACTCAGGCAGGGTCAGGTCTGAGTTCATTATGTCTATGGCAATAAGCCAAGAGCCATCGTCTTGCTTTCTACGAATCTCTATGTATTTCACTTTGTCTTTTATTGGCTCTGGTGCACCTTCCGGAGTCATTGTCATGGCTCCTGTCCCACGCACATAAGCAAGGTCGCCGAATCCATCAATTTCAACTAGTGTTAAGTCAAACTCTGTCAAGGGTGGAAACGCCTCCGCCCAGGCTAGAATCGCTTCCCTTCCCTGAACTAGAGGCTGGTTTGGAGGCATCAAAATTGCATCTTCCGTGTACAAAGCTGTAACAGCAGCCCAATCATTGGCGTTTATGCCTTGGACGTATGCCTCTGTGAGTGCTTTGTTAGCAGCAATATCTTCTTCAGATAAAGCCATTACGCCTACTTCCTCAGCTGCCTCTTCAACTGGTTGCTGGCAGCTAAAAGCAAAACAAAGCAGAAAGACCAAAGCAGTGATCATAAATAGTTTTTTCATTTTTCCCTCCCCGGGCTTATTTGATACCTAAATTAAATCTCTTCTAACGATCAAAGTCAACTTAATTATCGGGCATTTCCGTGTACCATAAAATGTACCACAATTACTCTGCTAAATAAGTTAGTATGTTTTTAAAAATCAATGGTACACCTCATATGGGGAGTGTACCATAAAATGTACCAAAAAAACGTGATCTTCAGATAGGTAAAAATTGCTCAAATAAGCCGAAATAAGAATAGAAGGAAATTCGTAACCTCTTGATTATAAGCATTTTCTGGGGATATCAGGGGAATGGCGAGGGACGGAATTGAACCGCCGACGCAGAGATTTTCAGTCTCTTGGCTCAAATAAGAAACACTTTTATTATGAGCGAGTTAGATAGAATAGCCCTCGCACCATGTCCAAAAACACGACCGATTTATTTAATGAAAACAGGGGAGTTATACACCTTCGTCTAGAAATGTGTCCATAATACAGAGCAATTCTAAGGAGGGCAATTAGTGGCTTCGAGATTTTTAATATATGAGATTTCTGATGGATGTCGCTTATGTGGCTGGTTTATTGGTTTGCATAAATAATCAAAGGCTCTATCAATATGTTCCAATCTCATATCAGCAGGCGCTTCTAGCGCAATAATTGCATCTCCAATATACCCGCACATTCTACATGAGCAAACATTCTCGCCATTCTCCACAATTTTTTTTAGGTATCCTGCGATCTTTTTAAATGCCTTCGTCTCGTTATTTTTTTTCAGTTTATCTGCATATTCAATATACGTTTTAAGCTCCGAGCTAAATTTAGTTAATAAAAAATGATCTACTCTACATTTATCTCGGCAAGATTTTGTATCATCAAAAGCATTTAAATAATCTTTAAAACCGATGGCCATATTTTCAGGATCTGCTTTGAGTGATATCTCTGCTCGTTCACATCTAGTTGAATTTTGTCCTGGTACTTTAAATTCACGTCTTAGCTTATATTCAATGCGTTTTATATATCTTCCTAACTGTCTTAATGCCTTTGGTTTATCATTAGGATTGTTAATATCAATTTCTCTTGATTCTATTATTTCTCCCACTAGTTGAAGAATTGCTTTGAGTTGATGGCCTTGATATTTGTTGCTCCAAAATCTGAATGCGTCATCAACTGTTTTCATTGTAGAGAGCTGGATGACAAAATAAAAACTTATAATATTTAGAAGATAGCTCCTTTTAAATTCCATTTGAATGAATTTGGATATATAAAGGCGCTCTCTGCCAAGCTGGGATATTAGATACTTCTTGAATACTTTTGTGCCAAATAGGAAAGGTCGAAGAATTGAAGTATCTAGATAATGTTTATAGCTTTTGTCGATTTCCATAGATACTATTTTTTATTGTTATTCTCATTTATAGAATTAGTATCCATTTCGAAAGGAGTTGTATCAAAGCCAAGTACTTCAAGTTCTATTATTGCCTTCTCTACTGCATCATTCCTTAAATTGGGTCTTTTCGCAAATTTTTTAAGAAGTATATATGCACCTTCATATTGATCTTTAGTATATTTACTCCAGTTGTTCTGAAATGCAAGAGCATCATGTAAGGCCATAAGAATTTCTAAAAAAGGATCTGAAGGAGATATTTCATCCATTGTTCGCATTTCGCTTAATAGACTTTCTGCGAAAACAGCTGCCTGGGGTTGACCGCAATAATTCTGAATGTGACGAACATCAGATAATATTTGTGAGATATAATGGACTCGCAAAATAAACTGTGCTTGCGAATCCAGTTTTGGCATGAATGAAGAAATAATGGGTAATTTCTTTTCTATAATTTCTTCAGGTCCTAATTTTAATGGAGTAGGCTGAGAAATTGATTCAACAAATGGCCCTTCAGAATCCCTTTCTTCAGACATTTCAGTTCTCTCCTCATGAGCAAAAGGAGCCTCTGTTTGTCGCCATTTTTCGTATAGACTTGTTGTATTTGGTTGATCATTCTCGTCGTATGCTCTACTCTCTTTTCCTTTAGGAATTGATTCGATAGTGTCTTCTGCAAAAGTTCCTCTAGGAATGATTCCTGCTTCTGTCATTTTTTATCCTCAATTTCTGTTTTAAATATATAATTGTCTAAATTATTCGCCAACTCATGAACTTTCTGCCGAGCTAACTCTACAAAGGTCCCAGCTTCTTCTATTTTAAGTTTTTTCCCCACTCTAAAGAAATCGATATCCGTAAAAACTGCCACATCAGGATAGCCCTCTATGATTTTCTGATATTCTTTGTCTCTTATTTTCGGTTCTAAGTGATTTTCTATGTTATAACCAATGTGTTTTGGAATTTCTTCTCGTCTGACAGGGCCAATAGTGACATGGTATTGATATAAATCTTCTGTAAAATCTAATCGATAATATAAATCATCAATTTTTTCAGACAAAACTGTTCGAAGTGTCTTGTTTTGTGAATATAGCTTTACATATAGAATAGGTATCAATGATTCAAAGGTTATGTCTAGATTACTAAGATATCTCCGCCGGTACCCAAAACGGATAAAATGCTCAATCTCTAATGCTTGAGGCAATATCTTCAATGTTCGCCCCAAACGCTCCTTTTCCATTTCCACATCACTTGAATCTTGCGCATATGCAAAATCTCTGTGTCGAATTAGGAGGCTACAATGTTTTTCAAAATCTCTCAACTTTATACTTATCCGGTCAGTTTCCCAATTCTTGTATTCATCAAATTGCATTGCTGCTGGCATGAATAGATCAAAAAAATTCAGCTTGGCGTTATAACGCATTTGCAGGATGGTTTTATGTAAAATTAATTTACTCATTGCTTTATCTGCAAAATGGCTCCGATAATTCTATCAACGAAGGCCAATATCGTCAAGTGACTTCACAGTGCCTGTCTTTCTTGAGTGATATTTGTACTATAGTGAGAATTTCTCTCCCTTTCCTCCCTCTCTTTAATGAGGCATTACCGCCCTCTGTCAACTTGGCGTCCTATCGGCCTATGAGGAGCTCGGGATCCCGGGCTCCGCTGCCTCAGTTCCTAGCCTTAAGGTGAATGAGGATTTTTTCCAAGTGAGCGCACTTCTTGAGTTATGTTCT
>Ga0180433_10009220_pt1 | contig 12116 bp, 10 predicted proteins | sample SS_ome_8_FD_132980 | JGI IMG/M metagenome (GOLD analysis project Ga0180433, IMG submission 132980) | Hypersaline lake sediment archaeal communities from the Salton Sea, California, USA - SS_1_D_1 metaG | ecosystem: Environmental > Aquatic > Non-marine Saline and Alkaline > Hypersaline >... | reverse complement strand
TGAAGGTCGCCCAGCACGAAGACGGCGTGGAGATAACAGCGCTGGACGACGACGGCGCGGCGGAGCGGGCGGGCAGGCTGCGGGTCGGCGACGTAATCCGGAAGTTCACCGGCCGCGACGTGGGCGGGCCGGACGACCTCTACGCGGCGCTCCGCGCGTGCAGGGCGACGCAGACCGTCGAGATCGAGATCCTCGAACGTGGGGCTTTGGGGACAGAGCCTGGCAACCATCTTGCCTGGGCACCGGTAATGGTTCTCGAAAATATCCCCACTGCACTTCTTGCAGGTCCGATGATAGTCCAAGATGATACCGGCACATTGAAAATCTCAGCAACAACATCGAGCTTCCCTGTGCAAGGCATCTTGCAGATCGGGCCGAGCAACCATCCGGAACTGGTCGCATACACAAGCATGCCCGATCCTCGGACATTCACCGTCCCAATCGCAATGCGAGAGCGATACGGAACTCTAAGTCGCACAGACGAGGATAATGAGGATTTGCTCACCTCCGGAGATTTGCTCACAATCGAACTCGACGAGACAGGCAGTCCAATTGACCCAACCCCTTACTACTGGATGCAAGACATTATCCCAAACGCTCCTGGCGGCGACGATGTCTACGAAGCGGCCAACCACATTGTAAGACTGATTCCTTACCGGTATTGGGACGGCATGCCCAAACCATTCGATGAAGACGGCGTGATAGATTCTGGCGACCAAAACGATTACGACGGGCAAGTCGATTACAACGCCGACGGCGCAACCTATCTTCGTGTCGGGAAGATGTTGCCCAACACACAATGGCGGGGTCTAGCGTGGAACCAGCTCCTGCCTGAAGAAGATGAGGGCGCGGAGAAGGATGACCAGTTTCATGTACGCGCCGTCCTACGCGTGAATGACAACACAGCTCCCGCATGGAATGAGGATCCGGAGCTGAAATGTGGTGATGGCGAGGAAGACGGCCTGCTGCTGTTCAAAGCACCTCCCGAAATCGACTCCGAAGATCTGGATGAAAGCTACAAATACCTCGACAATATCATGGCGTGGGGTGATGACTTGGAAGTGCGGTTCTTCTTTGTCTTTCCGCAACACGACCGCAACTACGAAGACCCAGAATACTGCGGCGCCTACGCGCCCACAAAATGGCTGGCCAATCGCTGGAAAATGACCCCATCGATTGAAGACGTCGCAATCACCTACGAATCGGGCGGCCCCTTGTTGCGCATACTGCACAAAGGAGCATTAGGTTACTAAATAGACATGAACTCGAACAGGCGCAAAATCTCGTTCCAAGCCCGATCAGGAATGATCGGCAAAGGTTTCACGCTCGTGGAATTGCTCGCGGCCTGCGCAACCCTCGCGATTCTCGGCATCATGCTGGCTTCAATGATGTACAACGGTCTGAACATGTGGCGGCAGGCACGTTCCCGTCGTGAAGCATACGACATTGCTCAGACCGTCTTCACCACACTGAGAGATGATCTGGCATCACTGAAGACCGTCGAAGTCGGAAACGACACCGACGTCCATGTATGGATGATATGCAATCGCGATGAAAACAATCGCCAAAGACTCAGTTTCGTGCGTGGGCCAAGCAAGCTGGAGGCGTCTGTCGCAGGAAGAAACAAAGGACTGATGTCTGTAATGTACTACCAGGTTCCAAATGGTGACGGCCTGGTCAGCCTTCACCGAATCACAACAAGCTCTCTCGACGACACTGAAGAAACTGACGACCAGGATATCGTTGTCGCTCATGATCTCATGTATCTTGGGTTCTTGTTCTGGACTCCTGAGACCAAAAGATGGGATATCCCAGTCTCTGATCCCAGCAATACAGGCCCTGAGGATCAATGGGACTCGACCCGTGGTATGAATGGCTTCGAGTCATTTCGATACCATGTCTACAGCGCAGATTCCGCAAACTACCGCTTCGACGACGTATTTCCCGAACTCATCCGTGTCACCGTTGTCGTCGAGCCGCGCGACTATCGAGCTACGTTTTGCCAATTGACGACTGATATCGGACCGACAAGCACCGATATTGGCGTGAGCAACACGACGAAATTCCCGGCGGACGACAGCCTGGCTCGAAAACTCGCGACCATAAGCCCGGTCCCGACCGAACACGAACACCACTACTTGGAGCAGTTGGAAAGCCTACAACACGTAAGAATTGAAGACGAGTGGATTCGATACAGCAATCTGGGGCCAAACTCATTGACCATCGAACCAGGGGGGCGCGGAGCACGAGGGACGATCCCAGCTGATCACGGCCTCGGAGCGGAGGTTCACGTGGGACAACCGTTCACATTCACATTTCGGATCCCTTGGCACCACCGTCCCAATCAGCACACGCTTGGGTGTTCCATAGAATAGGCCCTTGAAGGAGAGGCATGTGCGGTCAATTCTGCAAAGTAACAACAAAACCTCGGGCTTCACACTAGTGGAGATGCTGGTGGCAATAGCTGTCTTTGCTCTCGGCATAACTGGCGTAATCGCCATGTTCGCAGTGGCCACAAGGTCTCATCAAAGAGCGATGGTGCATACCGAAATGTCGATGCTCGCACAAGAACTCGTGTCACAATACACTTCACACTACTACAACTGCGAAAGTGTCATAAGCCCAGCCGATTTGAATAGCAATAGAATGCATGACGCGGGAGCAATGCAGCTTACCGACATAGACGACCACGCCGTGGGCGATGAGGAATTCGTTGTGTCGGCAAACTACCCGCGTCTTTGGTACGCCGTACGGCTCCAGGAAATCCCCGACAGTGACGCGGTGCAAATGATCATCAAAATCACCACCCATCCGAGGCGAGCTGGATCGGCGGAAAGCGCCATCAGCTTTCAGACGGTACTGCTCAGGAGACCTCTGCCGGCTGAGTTTCTTTCACCTTAGGGGTGGGAGAACAATGACCAGAGAAAGAAGCAGATCATCGCGGTGCTATGACGATTCGCTATCGGTATCGCTTTCTTCTTTCTTCGGCAGCTCTTTCGCGGTATGCTTGCATTTTGGATAATTCGAGCAGCCGTAGAATGTGCGCCCCCCTCTCGCTCCTCGTTGGACAAGCTGACCGTCACATCCCTCCTCGGGGCACGGGATGCCCGTCGGGATTGGCTTGGCGTTCTTACACTTCGGATATGCACTGCACGCGAGAAATGGGCCTCGGCGGCTTGAACGAACGACCATCGCAGCTCCGCACTTCTCGCAAACCTGGTCGGTTGTCTCAAGGCGTATCGGTTTGCCCTCGGCATCGACAGAAAGGGTAAATTTGCACTCCGGATACTTCGAGCAAGCAAGAAACTTTCCGTTGCGTCCGCTTTTCATGACCATAGCCGAATCGCACTTCTCGCACCTGACATCACTCTCTTCCGGAACAACCGGTTTGCCTTCATCATCCAGGGCCATTGTCGTCGAGCACTCAGGATAGGCGGAACATGCAAGATACCTGCCGTGCTTGCTCCATCGATAGATCATCGGTTTCTCACACGACGGGCAGGGCACGCCGGAGGGTTCGGTGTTCTCTTTTTCGCTCTTCATTTCCTTCTTTGCCCGTTCAAGATCCGCGCTGAAAAGATCGTAGAATTCCTTCAGAACACTTCCGCTATTGGCCTGTCCCTCTTCAATTTTGTCGAGATTCTCTTCCATGTGGGAAGTGAATTTCGTGTTCACGACATCCGGGAAATGAACCACGAGCTTGTCCGTTACCAGCATACCGAGATCGGTCGCATGAAATGCGCGCTGTTCCTTCCTCACATATCCGCGATCCTGGATGGTGGACACAATCGCAGAATACGTGCTGGGACGACCGATTCCTTCGCGCTCCAAAATCCGAACCAACGTCGCCTCTGTAAACCGAGAGGGCGGCTTCGTAAAATGCTGAGTCGGCTCCAGCTTGGCCAGGTCCAGTGTTTGCCCCTCCTGCAGAGGTGGCAAGTCTTGATAAGACGTTCCCGATAGTGTGTTGCTCACAATGAAATGGCCCGGGAAGGTGACTACTCGACCCTTCGCTGCAAATATGCCTGGACCAGCGGCAACACTGACACTTGTTATCAGAACCTTTGCCGAAGCCATCTGGCTCGCGACAAATCGATTCCAGATGAGACGGTAGAGTTTCAATTGATCCGGTGTCAAGTATTTGGCGATGTCATCGGGCTCACGACTGACATTGGTAGGGCGAATAGCCTCGTGAGCACCCTGAGCACCTCGACGCGATTTGTAACGCAACGGTTGAGGCGAGAGAAATTCCTTGCCAAACTTGTTTGGAATCAGCTCGCGGCATTGAGCAATCGCTTCCTCAGCAACATGCACCGAGTCCGTTCGCATATAGCTGATGAGGCCGATTGATCCCTCACTCCCGAGTTCGATCCCTTCGTAAAGCTGCTGTGCCACAACCATCGTACGCTTTGTTGAAAAGCCAAGTCGGGTCGAGGCAGCTTGCTGCATGTGGCTGGTCGTAAGCGGAGGAAGCGGGCGGCTCTTCACTTGGCGCTCCTCGAGCTTCTCCACCACAAAAGGGGATCCGTTGATCGCCTTCACCGCCGCCTGAGAGTCCTCTTCATTCTTCAACTCGACCTTCTTGCCGTCGATCTTCTTCAGTTCACAAGTGAACTCCTGATTGGCGCCCGGAGCTTTGTCTTGCGGCTTGAGTGTCGCCGTGATTCGCCAAAACTCCTCCGGATTGAATGCCTGGATTTCACGTTCACGGTCAACAATCAGCTTGAGAGCGACGGATTGCACTCGGCCCGCACTGAGGCCCATGGCAATCTTCTTCCAAAGAAGCGGACTGAGTTGATACCCCACCAATCGATCAAGAACCCGACGAGCCTGCTGGGCGTCGACCTTGTCCATGTCTATTTGACCTGGGTCAGTGAACGCCGAACGAACAGCGCTGCTTGTTATCTCATTGAAAGTGACCCTGGCAACCTTCTTCTTCGGCAGCCTCAGCGCTTCTGCAAGATGCCAAGCAATCGCCTCGCCTTCGCGGTCGGGGTCAGGTGCGAGATAAACAGTGGGAGCATCCTTTGATAACTTGCGTAGTTTGGTGAGAACCTTCTTCTTGCCGGGGATAGCCTGATATTCCGGCTCAAACCCCTTTTCGATGTCTATTCCGAGCTTCCGCTTCGGCAAATCACGAACGTGGCCCACGGATGACTCAACGGCATACTTCTTGCCGAGAATTTTGCCAATGGTCTTCGCTTTCTTTGGCGACTCGACGATCACCAGTGACCTGCCGTCCGACGTGGTTGTCGGCTTCTTCCTGGTCGTCGACTTCTTTTTGGCCTTCGTCTTGGATTTCGTCGATGTCTTGGCTTTAGATTCTTCCATAAACTCGTTCACCTGCAAAGGTCTCCCTGTACCAACCACAGAAACCACCGGCACCTGGACAGTCGAGAGGAGACTGACAGAAGACAAACTGCGTAAGAGTATCGGCGCAGGTAACATGCGGTACCGCACCGTCCATACGTCATAAGCCGAAGCTTATACCACACACCTCCCTCGACTGTCAAACAGGCAGGCAATTGACATTGCCAAATGGCATCACCATAATACAATTGACTAGTATACCCGAATTGCAGTTGCTATAAGAGACTAAGGCAGCTTTACACAACTTCTTATGACGGTCAGCATTACTGACTGCGCCGCCTTTTCAATAGCGGAGATCCATGAGTCTCAAACAAGACATTATCGACAATCTTGGCGGTTATTCCAAGGCGCTTTACTCGACCTGGTTCTACTACAAACCTGCGCGATTTCTCCTCGACTGCGGTGAAGGTGTCAGTTGTTCACTGCAAAACTTTGTCTTCGGCATCGAGAGAATCCTGATCAGCCACGGCCACTATGACCACATCGGCGGACTTCCCGGCGTCATCCACACTCGGGCGTCGGCGATGGGAGACAGGGAGAAGCCCCTTGTTGTTCACTTCCCCAAGGGAGACCCCCTTGCCGGAATGATGCGAGACTATATTTCCCGATCAGCCTACGAAGTGAGCTATGACCTGAGATGGGAACCGCTGGAAGAAGGGGACGAGGTGCCGCTGGACGGCGAACGCGGCAAGACGTTTCTCAGGCCATTTACCGTCCCGCACACGCGCAAGGGTTCAAGCCTCGGATACAACCTGGCCGAAAGACGGCAGAGACTGAAGCCGGAGTTTGCCGGTAAAAGTCAGGAGGAGATCGCCGCATTCGTTCGCGAGAACGGGCGAGACAAGGCGATGGAGGACTACGAAAAGATACTCCTTGCCTACGGTGGAGACTCCATGCCGATCGATCCGGAAAAGATCCGCGGAGCCGAGGTTCTCATGCACGATTCCACGTTCCTGGCACTTGATGATCGCGAAGACCCCACTCACGCCACGATGGCGGAAGCCTTCGAAACAGCGGCTAAGGCTGAAGTGGGTGCTCTCGTGTTGTTCCATGTTTCCTCGCGGTATCGCCGCGATAAAGCAATAAAACAGGCCGAAAAACTAGCTCGCGAGCGTGAGTTTGAAAAGCCTGTCATCGTCGTGCAGTCCAGACGGTTTGCATTGGTGCAGTAGTCCGCGTGTAACCGTAATAACAGATGGCAACTATTCGACAACTCTGAGGTAAGTGAGCTTGCCAAAGACGATAAAAGCAGCTATCTTCACAGACACCATCGATGAAGTGAATGGAATTGCCTACAGCTGCAAGGGTCTCATCGACTGGGTCGCGGCAACCCATCCGCCGCTCGAACTCACACTCTTCTGCCTCTCCCGCAATACACAACCGACACTGCTTGACCAGGTCCGCGTGCTGCGCTACCGGCCACATCTGGCTTTCGACATGCCCGGATACAAAGAACATATAGCGGGCCTACTGCCAAAGCGCAGTATAGCGAGCGATTTCGCAGAAGGAGACTTCGATGTCGTTCACATCCTCACACCGGGGAAAATGAGCAATTTCGGCCGAGACCTCGCACGGAAACACAATCTCCCCCTGGTCGGCACATACTTCACACGGTTTCCCACTTTCTTCCGCGAATACGTCTCTCGCACGATACCGGTGAAAGGACTCCTCCACCTATTTGACCGGTACGCCATCCGACGTATGAGGAAGACATACGGGTCCTGCGACATCGTGTTATGCCAGGCAGGCAATTTCCTTGCTGAGGTCAAGCAGTTCTATGACGGCGATGTACGAGTCTGGACAACTGGCGTTGACACGAAGAAGTTTCGTCCAAAAGACACCGGAGCACCGTTCCGCGAACGGTATGGAATCAAGGCAAAGCACGTCGGACTCTATGTCGGGCGCGTGGCTCTGGAGAAGCGGCTTGACGCGCTGATAGACCTGAAACGTGACTTGTCTGACCTCGACTTTGAGGTTCTTGTTGTCGGCGACGGTCCCTATCGCGAGGAGCTCGAAAAGAAGCTCGATGCAGTTTTTGCCGGTTGCCTGACCGGCGAAGATCTTGCGGACGCCTATGCTGCTGCCGATTTCTTCCTCTTTCCGTCAGACACCGACGCGTACGGTATTGTCGTGATGGAGTCCTTGGCCGCAGGTGTACCTGTGATTATCAACGCAGGCAGCGGCGCAAGCGAAACCGTCCAAGCCTGCGGCGCAGGATACGTATACCACAAATACGATAACTTGGTGAAATATTCTCGACGCCTATGCGAAGAAGATGATACTAGAAGATCGATGGCCGACCTTGGCCTCGAATACGCCAGACAGTATACGTGGGAGCACTCCTCAGTCGAGCTTCTCGACGTATACAAAGAGCTAACCGACAAAGACTAAACTGATCCTTCTGACAATGACTTGGTTCGCCTATTGCAGACTGGAGACCGAAAGATGCCATCAAAGCAAATTCTCTACTATCGTTCCAAGTTGGACAACGAACTCCAGCCGCTTCCCATAAGCGAAACCGATCCCGGGCAGGAACCCAAAGCACTGGTGCTGGACGTCACTCCTGGTGCAATCAATGATCTGAACAGGTCAGCAGACACATGTCAGTCTTTTGCCAGTTACATTGCCGACGCAGGCGAGTCTGCTGTCGTCGCCAAGCCATGCGGCCGAGGTCCCGGCAGCATGTACCAAGGACCGGCCGAAGTGGATTTCTTTGAAGCCGTCGACTTCATCTGTCGCACGTTCCCCATCGACCGTGATCGCATCAGCATAACAGGCGGTTCAATGGGCGGTGCGTCTACCTGGCATCTCACCAGTCACAATCCTGATTTCTTCTCAGCGGCAGCACCTTTCTGTGGTTACTGCGACTATCGCATCTGGCTCAAGCCCGGTGGCACAATCATTCGCACCCAGGACTGGCAACACCACTCCTGGGAAGCACGCGATGCGATCTTCCGTGTCGGCAATCTGAGCAATATCCCCCTGTGGATCGTGCACGGCGAATGGGACACCCCCATCGGCGGCGGCGTATCCACCCAACATTCACGAAACATGGTCAAACGCCTCACGGAACTCGGCATCCCTCACACATATACCGAAGTTCCCGAATGTGGACACGAGTGCATGCTGGAAGAAGTTCAGAGAAAAGTATTTCCGTGGATGGTCCAGCAGCAGCGGAAGCAATGCCCCGAATCCGTCGACCTGACGGCTCACACACTCCGCCACAATAAGTCATTCTACCTGCGACTGGATGCGTTCGAGCAATACGGAATAGCCGCTCACGCCCGCGCTGATCTGGATGAGAAGACACTTTCAGTCACTGAAATCGAGAATGTGATGACGCTGACTCTGGGACCAGTCTCCGGCAAAACGACGCTGGCCGTAAGCATCGACGGCAATAACGTAGGCAGCTTTGATCTGTCCAAAGAGGTCAGCTTTGCCAAGACGGACAGCGGCTGGCAGGCTACAGATTCCTGCAAAGAAAACTCCATGGTGAAACGACACTTCGTCTCCGGACCCGCGGGGGATATCTTCTACGAACCGATCCGGATTGTCCTCGGTACACAAGGTTCCGCAGAAGAAAACTTCATCCTCGATTGGCTGACAAAGGATTGGGTTGGCCAATTCATGCAGCGAAACGGCGGTGTACATCGCGGCATCTTCGACGGCGAGAGTCGCTACATAATGCAAATCGTCAAGGATACTGAAGTCACCGATGAAGAACTGGAGACCTGCAACCTCATCCTGGCGGGAACGCAGAACTCAAATGCCATCTACAAACGAATCGCGGACAAGCTCCCACTGTCATTTGGCGATCGCAAGCTAAAGCTTCTGGATCAGGAGTTTTCCGGAGAAGATCTGGGTGCCCTGGCTGTTTCACCTTCACCATTCAACCCCGACCGATACGTCCTTGCTATCGGAGGTGCGACGCCACGGGCGGCCGCCGGGTCAACACATCTCGGCTTCCAGCTTCTGCCTGACTACATGGTATGGGACGGGGAAAACGTGTGCACCTTTGGCTTCTTCAACAGCGATTGGCAATAGAAATCTAGGCTGCAGAATCTTGTTAGAGAAATGAGAGTGGGCTGTTGAATTGGCTCTTTCAACAGCCCACTCTTTATGTTCGCATATGATCGTAGCTGCGTTTTCAGAACTTGTAAACAAATGATGTCTGGAAACGAGTGCTGTTGCCGTCGTCGAGATTGTAGTACTGGGTAAACCAGTTTGAAAGCTCGAATCCTATCGATGTCTTTTCGTTGATCGAGTACATTGTGTTAGCAAAAAATACGCGATTCAACTTTCGAACGGCTGCGTCAGTGATTTCCTCTTCGCGCAAGTCTTCGAAACTGGCGCCCAGAGAACCCTTCCACTTGCCCCACGGTCCCAGATTGAAAGCCAGCCACCCGCCGCGGGAGTGGTATTCGTCGAATTCAGTCAGGTTCACGCCCTGACCGATGCCGCCGAGATAGGCATCAAGATTTGAACCAGAGAAGGCTTCTCCCTTGACCGTCAGCCAATCAGTGATGGGGACAGTCGCATCAAGATTGGCAGACCAACTGTTGAAGTTCTTGTCGTGCCCCGACGCATCGGTATCGAATTCTTCCTTGTGGTAGTGTCCGGAAATGCCGAAGGTAGCGGGCCTGTCATTTATGAATGGAACCGTGAAGCCAAGCCGCGTCTGTATGCCCGGATATTTCCAGTCTTCACCTGAGTCGCCCGGATCAAAGCCGGATACGCGACCAATCGTTCGCGCGAGTGCGATATCAAACTTTACGTTGACGTCATTTTCAAGATCGAAACGCTTAGTCAATCGGATTTGAGGGCGTCGGTAGCCGATGTTGCCGGCCCACCAGTTGACCGAGTAGTTGAGTGTCGAAGGATTGAGCGGCGAAATCACGTCCCACGTCTGCCCGGCGAGCAGGCTGATATTGTGCTCCGGCCAGTCGAGAGTCATATACGCATGGCGAAGCATGGGTTCCGGCTTGTTCTCCGTCCCATTGCCATAGAAATCGATTTCGATTTTTCCGCTTGTATTGATCTCACCTCCGCTCGGGCCTTTCAGGTTCAGACCGAGACGAGTCTGCTTGGCTGTCATGTTGAATTGGTCGTCATCGCGACTGAGACCCTCCGATTCCACCCATCGAGCAAAGTTGCCCGCATTTGTGCGCGAAGTGTCATACGAAGCGTCCAGCTTGATGAAACCGTACAAGTCTACATCGATAGAAGAGAGGATGGGCTTCTTGCCTTCAGGACATCCCTTGCACGGTCCAGCCACTGCTACGGGCTGGGTAGCTTTTGATGCACACTGCTTGCCGTCCGTGGTCAGGCTGGCTGCCTTGGATGCCTGTACCATTTCCAGCAGATCCTGCATCTGTTTTTCTACCTTGTCGAGCCGTTCTCGAAGAGCCGCATTTTCCGCTCTGAGCGCTCCAATTTCATCGGAATCGGCCGCTGCTACAATGCTGAAAAGGGCAAGAAACACTGTCGTCGCCAAAAATACTCTCATACCTCTCACTTTGTCTCCTCTTTCTATATCAGACAGGCATTTGCGTTGCGGCTGGGGTTGGCTGGACGTGAGATTACAGAGCGAAGCCAATCACCTGACGAAAGCCTCAACAGAACACACAGCTCAAAATATCACGGAACGAACGGACGGGCATTGTATTGAATCTTGCCGCCATTGTCCAACTCGGATTGATCTTGCTGGCACGAGAAACGGTGCCGCAACAACGCTTGCTGCCGAATGCTGCCACGAAAATGGAAAAGGGCGGCATGGCCGCCCCTTATTTTGAAGCGGGTCTAGATTGATCAGTCGCAGCTTTGTCTAATCTGCGTCTGCCTGTTCCGTGCACGGATGACCTTTGACATCGCCGTGGCATTTCTTGATCTGCTCCGGCGAACATTCTTCGGGATTACTCACTTTTTCCTCCGGCTTCTGACAGCACTTGTCTTTGTCACACATGGCTTTCTCCCTTTATGACAAGATTGTGATTCGGTCGATTCCAAACTGAAGAAACGGTTAATAGTATCCCGCCATTTTTTCGTTGTCTCTGGATTCAGACGGTAGTGCACAAAACAGCCTCGCTTCTCTGCTACGACAAGACCGGCTTCCCGCAGAATACGCAGATGCTGTGAGACCGCTCCCTGCGTGACATCCAAGCGGGCCGACAATGCCCCTACACACAGCGCGTTGTCATTCAGCAGTCGAATAATCTGGACGCGCGTCTCTACAGAGAGAATTCTACAAATGTCAGTAAGTTCTTCGTCGGACACCACCAGCCCCAATTACTTTAGTGTTTACTAATATAGTAGCGCAGCATTCACCTCTTGTCAATCGACTCGTAGAGCCGATACACGAATTTCGGGGTGTTTCAAGCGCATCGATCTTTCGTTCGCAAAAACTGAGTTTCCATGTGCCCGGAAAGCCAGGTAGACATCCTGCCCTATCCCCGGTACGACCAGCATGTTATCCAGGTGCTAGCTGCAGGGGAGGTGGACAACGGGGACGGTCAAGGGATAGCGGTTCTTGAGCGGGTCTTGGAATTGATGATGGAAGGATTCGCAGTAATGACATGAGAATCGATAGCTATACAGCTCCGCCTTGGAAGATTGTCGTCTCCAGAAAGGCACAAGAACCACGTATAATGAATGCCATTCATCTTATGTATTATTTCTCACTAATGTTAATGTGAGAAGCCCCAATGACAGTCTGAATACGACAATCTCTATGCGCCAAGATATGTACC
>Ga0180433_10009219_pt1 | contig 12117 bp, 12 predicted proteins | sample SS_ome_8_FD_132980 | JGI IMG/M metagenome (GOLD analysis project Ga0180433, IMG submission 132980) | Hypersaline lake sediment archaeal communities from the Salton Sea, California, USA - SS_1_D_1 metaG | ecosystem: Environmental > Aquatic > Non-marine Saline and Alkaline > Hypersaline >... | reverse complement strand
GTATAGTTATACGGCTTATATCGTGCCATAAATTTCCCTTTAAATAAAGTGATACAGTGAATTTGTTATTATGTTATAATATACAAATTTATAGCAATAATAGCGAGTTTTTCGACAGTCTCGTCAGGGTAAAACTCCAGAACATAAAATAAATTCCAAACTTTACTTGACATTATCTATAAAAAAATATATATTTTTATGTCTTCTTCGGGGTGAGGTGAAATTCCTTACCGGTGGTTACAGCCCACGACTGAGTATGATTGGTTTTCATACTTTTGAATCAGTGAAATTCTGATGCCGACGGTTACAGTCCGGATGGGAGAAGTTGACAAATAAGTTTTCCCATTAACATTTAAGGAATTTCTGCCCCGAAAGAATATAATTTCGGGGTTTTGTGTATGCATGCAAAATATATGAAAAGAGCGTTGCAGCTTGCCAAAAAAGGAATGGGAAAGGTAAGCCCCAATCCTTTGGTAGGAGCTGTTGTGGTCAAGAAAGACCTGATACTTGCAGAAGGATATCATGCTTTTTTCGGCGGTCCTCATGCGGAAGCAGCTGCCTTGCAAAAACTTGATGCCTCCCAGGCTGAAAATTCAACCCTCTATGTAAATCTGGAACCATGTGTACACCAGGGGAAAACTCCTCCCTGTGCAGATAAAATCATCGAATACGGTATTTCGAAAGTAGTAATGGGCATGGAAGATCCCAATCCTTTGGTGAAAGGCAAGGGAATAGAAAAATTCCGATCTGCCGGAATTGAGGTTGAAGTGGGCATCATGGAAAAGCAATGCCGGGAATTGAATGAGGCTTTTGTAAAATCAATAACTCAACAGTCACCTTTTGTTACCTTGAAAATTGCCCAGACCCTGGATGGCAAAATTGCCCGGGAAACCGGGGAATCCAAATGGATAACCAGTGAGAGAGCCAGAAAAACAGTGCATGCTATGCGAAAAGCAGCTGATTGTATATTGGTAGGCGTGAATACGGTTATTCAGGATAACTGCAGACTTACAGTCCGCCGGGTCAAAGGAAAAGGGGGCAAGAGAATCATTTTGGACAGTAAACTTCGTATACCTTTGAATGTAAATGTGTTAACTGACGATAATGTGTCCAATACAGTTATAGTTACTACCAAGAAGGCTCCTGAAAACAAGATTGAATCAATCAAAAAAACTGGCGCTTCTGTATGGATTGTAGATGAGAACAATAAGGGAACGGTATCAATTGAATCATTATTAAATCAAATGTATGAGAATGGAATAATCTCCGTACTGGTTGAAGGGGGAAAGAAAGTGTTTACCTCCTTTTTAAAACAAAACAAAGTGGATAAAATAGTCATTTTTATTGCTCCCCGGGTCTTCGGCCCGGGCATTGAAAGTTTTGGTCGTCTTGGAAATAGTCTGTCCCCGAATAGTTTCACCCGAATACAATGGCAGAAAAGGGGAGAGGAAATGATTTTTAAAGGATGGTTATAATGTTTACAGGTATTATTGAAGAAACAGGAGAAATCAGTAAAATCAATTCAGTCTCTTCCGGAAAGCAATTTACAGTGAAGGCAAATAAAGTGCTTAGTGATCTTAAGATTGAAGACTCGATTTCTGTCAGCGGTGTCTGTTTGACAGTGGTTGCCTGTGATTCAGATAATTTTCAGGCAGTTGCAGTACAGGAAACCCTGGATACATCAATTCTTGGTAAATTCAGACACGGTACAGAGGTTAATCTTGAACGGGCTTTGAGCAGCAGGGATCGTTTTGGCGGCCATTTTGTCTATGGACATGTTGATAGTACAGGAGAAATTTTTTCTTTGAAAGACAGAGGAGACAACAGGGTCATTGAGATTACAATACCTGCGGATTTAGAAAAATATATGATTAAAAAAGGATCAGTTGCTGTTGATGGTATCAGTTTAACTATCGCTGATATCATTGATGACCGGATTGCTGTTTCGATTATTCCGTATACCCTGCAGAATACCACTATTATCCATACAAAAAGAGGAGATAGAGTAAATATCGAAACAGATATTGTGGGGAAATATATTGAAAAATTTTTAAGAAGAGAAGATTATGATACTGATAAGGATACAAAATTATTAAATTTTTTAAAATAAAAAGGGAGAGGTAAGGGTAGATCATGAAAAGAATGTATAATCCCAAGCAAGCTATAGAAGACTATAACAAAGGTGAGATGTTGATTGTGGTGGATGATGAAGATCGGGAAAATGAGGGGGATTTAATTGTTGCGGCTGATCATATCACTCCGGAAAAGGTAAATTTTATGGCCAAGCATGCCCGCGGATTAATTTGTGTTGCTCTGACTGCAGACAGGCTGGATGAACTTAATCTGCATCCAATGGTACGGGAAAATACCTCAAAACTGGGCACTTCATTTACTGTATCAGTGGATGCTGCTGAAGGTACTACTACCGGAATTTCAGCATTTGATCGTGCTCAGACCATAAAAGTATTGGTAAATCCTGAAACCAAGGTTTCGGATTTAGTAAAGCCGGGTCATATTTTTCCTCTCAGAGCAGAAAAAGGTGGAGTGCTGAGCAGAGCCGGTCACACTGAAGCCGCAGTTGATCTGGCACGACTGGCTGGTTTGCATAAAGCAGGGGTATTGTGTGAAATTATGGACGATGACGGAACCATGGCCCGTTTACCATCTTTGGAAAAGTTTGCAGAACGTTTTGATCTGAAGATACTTACCATCAGAGATTTAATTGCTTACAGGACCAAGCATGATAAAATGGTGCACAGACAGGTAACCACTTATTTACCTACTAAATGGGGAAAATTTAAACTTCATCTTTATAAAAGTGATATTGATGAGCATCACCATTTAGCTCTGGTAAAAGGAGAAATCAATTCTAAAGAAAAGATACTGGTGCGGGTTCATTCCGAATGTCTTACCGGAGATGTGTTCGGATCACGTCGCTGTGATTGCGGGGATCAGCTGCATAATGCTCTGGAAAAAATTGAAAAAAATGAAAAGGGGATATTTCTCTATATGCGTCAGGAAGGACGTGGTATTGGACTGGATAACAAGATCAAAGCCTATGAATTACAGGATCGGGGAAGAGATACAGTAGAAGCTAATGAAGAGCTGGGATTTGCACCTGATTTAAGAGATTATGGAGTAGGTGCTCAGATACTCTATGATCTGGGAGCTCGTAAAATAGCTTTGCTTACTAATAATCCCAAGAAAGTAGTGGGACTTGAAGGATACGGACTTGAGATTGTGAAACGTATTCCGCTGGAAGTTAAACCTCATCATGAGAATGCTTTTTATCTGCAAACAAAGAGGGATAAACTGGGACATTTAATTTCAAAGGACTGGATCATCAAGAAATAATCTGGTTATATGTATTTAATTAATAAATAAAAAATATACATAACAGTTTAACAGGAGGAATTATGTCAAAAATATTTGAAGGTCAGCTTGATGCTAAAGGAAAGAAATTTGGCATTGTGGTAAGCAGATTCAATGAACTTATAACCAAAAGATTGCTGGAAGGGAGTCTGGATTGTATAGAGCGGCATGGAGGAGATGAAAAAGATATTGATATTGTCTGGGTGCCGGGATCTTTTGAATTGCCCCATATAGCCAAACACATGGCAGAAAGTAATAAATATAATGCAGTCATATGTTTAGCTGCTGTAATTAGGGGAGGTACTGTACATTTCGAGTATATAGCCAGTGAACTTACCAAAGGAATTGCTCAGATTAATATTCAGACTGGTGTACCGACTATTTATGGTGTCATAACCTGTGATACCATAGAGCAGGCTGTGGAAAGAGCAGGGACTAAACAGGGGAACAAAGGATGGCAGGCAGCTTTATCTGCTATCGAAATGGCGGATCTAAAAGGGAGACTGTAATTGTGAAAAAAATATGGTTATTACTTTTAATACTGTTATTGGTGACTTCCGGTTATAGTTCAAATTTTGATTGGAGTATCCATACTTCTTTATATACAGTAAATGATTTGTGTTATAAAAATGGTATTATCTGGTGTGCTACAGAAGGAGGATTTTTTGCTTATGATATTAATAGTCAGGAAGTGAGAAAGTGGACTCTTCAGAATGGTCTGGCTTACAATCTGGTAACTTCTGTAGTAAGTGACAGTGATAACATATTATGGCTGGGTTTTGATAATGGTCTGATTCAAACCTTTGATTTACAGAACGACGAATTCAGCACAATTTTTGATTATCGGGAAAACAGGATCACCTGTCTGAATTCTGTGGGCGATTCATTGTTTGTGGGGTTGGATATAGGCTTGAGTCTATATATTAAATCCAGAAGAGAAGTAAAAGAAACATATAAACATCTGGGGTATGATATTCAGGTGGATCTGCCAGTACAGGATATTGAAATTCTGGAAGATACTGTCTGGGCTGCAACTGAGCAGGGACTGGCTTATTCTCAGCTGAATAATACGAATCTCCTGGATCCGGCTAACTGGACTAATGTGTTTGCTGAAGACGGACTTCCTTCCTCAAATATAACAAGTTTGTTAAGTTATAATGATTCCATATATGCAGGTACGGATAAACTTTTATCCCGGAAAAAAGGAGATTCATGGGAAAATGTTTCAGCAGATCAGCATTTTAAATCTTCCGGTATTCTGGACATGGCCACTAATGGATCAGAACTGTACGTACTTGCCGGTAATGGAGTTTACTTTTTACAGAATGATATGTTACAGCGGATTGCTGCAGGTTTTTCAAATGGTATCTCACTTACCTGTACAAATACTGAAGTGTGGACAGGAACAGAAAGAGGATTGAAATATATATCAGAGGATCAGCAGAATTGGAAAAGTTTTATTCCTGACTCTCCTCAGAGTAATGTATTTAAAGATTTAGCCATGGATAAGGAAAATAATGTATGGTGTGCAGTTACAGGCGGCTTTTGTTCCTTTAATGGTGACAACTGGCTCGTGTATGATAAAACAAATATTCCGGATTTATTATCAGAGGATATGCGGGCTGTAACAGTGGATAATTCCAATAATATCTGGATGGGTTCCTGGGGAGGTGGGATAATACTGATAAAACCCGATTCTACATTTCAGTTCTTTAATGCCGGGAATGATTTTTTAGGTGGAGTTTCAGAGGATAAAGATTATGCAGTAGTTCCTGATATGATGGTTGATCATAATGGTGCTGTGTGGATATTGAATTATCGCTCTGATAAAAAATCATATTTGATTTCAGTAGTAAATGATTCTACTTCCGGAGAATTTATATGGACCTATTATTCTACTCAGGATTCGTTACTAAGCTGTATAACTGAAGATGTCTATGGGAGAAAATGGATCGGCACAGAAAATAATGGTGTTTTTGTTATTGATGACAACAATACTCCAACTATTAAAAGCGATGATTATTTTGCCGGAACCTTAAAGAAAGCGGACGGGCTTGAGAGTGAAGAGATAACTTCTCTGACAGCTGATGAAAGCGGGGGAGTATGGATCGGCACTACGGTAGGACTTTACTATTATTTTAACTCACTTACTCCCAACTACCAAATTCCCTCCCAGTATGTACAGTCTCTTTTTCTGGATGGATTTGATAATCTCTGGGTGGGTATGGATCAGGGGTTGAGTTTTTTTCCATCTGACAGTTATTTTGGTGAAAACTATAATGCAGAAAACAGTTTGCTGACCTCAAATAATGTACAATCATTTACTCTGGATAACACAACCGGGAATCTGTATATCGGCACTGACAGAGGACTCACCAGTATTCAAACACCTTATGCAGAACCGGAACCGAATTTAAACAATATGGTAGTGTATCCGAATCCTTTCAAAGTGGGAGAACACAGTTCAGTCACTATAGACAACCTGGCGCGGAATACAGCTGTACATATTTATTCACCCAGTGGGTATCTGGTCAGAAGATTTACACAGGAGGAGGTTAATGGAAAAATGATAAAATGGAATGGTACAAATAAAGCTGGTGATTATGTAGCGAGTGGTGTGTATATAATTGTTGCAGCTGTTAAGGAGGGTGAAACCAATGTCGGGAAGCTGGCGGTTATTCATTAATAACAGGGAGAATACATGGAGAAATATTATAAAAAATGGTTAAAATTAATAATTGTATTATCCGTATTACTACTTTGCCATTCACTGTTTGCTCAGAAGTATTTTGATTCTGCTTCTGTTTATTCCGACAGTATTCGTTTGACCATACTGAATCCATCTGCAAGCAGGATATCTACTTTATGTGATCTCAGAAACAGAGGCGTGATTACTATTGAAAGATTATTGGTTATCGGTGTATACCATGATAAGGAAAGAACTAACTATAGTGAAGCGTCTGAATATAAGAAAAAGCATGGAATAAACTGGTTGAAGTTTCATAAATTATCCGGAACTCTGAATGAAAGTATTATTTTTCAAGAAAATTCATATACAAAGGATTTTGAAAATATTTTTTATAAATCTGACGGTGTTATGTTATTTGGAGGTTCTGATATCCCTCCCTCAGTATATGGTCATTCAACTAATCTGCTTACATCAATAGCTACTCCGTTCCGTCATTATCTTGAGCTTTCTCTGGCCTTCCATCTGTTAGGGGGCAGTCAGAATGATGATTATCAGCCTTTGCTGAATGAGAATCCTGAGTTCCCTGTAATAGGATTCTGTCTTGGAGCTCAAACAATGAATGTGGCAGCCGGGGGAACTATGATACAGGATATCTGGTCTGAAGTATATGGCGCAGATGCTGTAGAAAAAGTTTTACATTTGGATGAGACTATATGGCATAAAAATCCCTATGTTAAACTGTATCCGGAAAAAAAACTGGTGTACTATCATCTTCATAAAATTTGTCTTTTTAAGAAGGGAAAATTCATTACCGAGTTTGGTTTTAATGAAGAAGATACCCCCCTGGTTTTAAGCGGTCATCATCAAATGGTAGATACTCTGGGTAAAGATTTTAAGATAATTGCTTCTTCTATGGACGGCAGAGTACCTGAAGCCATTGAACATCTCAAATATTCAAATGTACTGGGTGTACAATTTCATCCCGAGTACAGCATGCTCTGGGATCCTGAGCAGACCTTTCAGTTTACTCCTTCTGATACTGTGAAAAAAAGTCTATTTTCAGTTCTGGAAAAAAATCCTCCCAGTGTGGAATTTCATAAAAAACTCTGGTCCTGGTTTGTGGGGAAGTTGGTGGAGTATCATGAACTTAGAGAGTCAGGACTTTAGGTGATTTAGTAAAGGACTAAAGAACAAAGAACAAAGAACAAAGATAAAAGATAAAACAGGGTTGAGAACTTTAGAACTTGAGAACGTTAGCGTTTAGAAGACAGTAGCCAGTGGTCAGCAGGAGTTTCAGATTATGGATTTTAATGCGAAGTGGTCTGCGGTCAGCGGTCTGCGGTCTTTTTAAGTTGACCAACTGACTCTAAGACCCTATGACTCTACGACTCTAAGACTAAAGAATAAAGACAAAATACAAAATACAAAATAGTTCGTTTCGTTCGTTGCTAAGTACTGAAAATCAGAGAAGGTGGTAAGCAAAATAACAGAAAGGGTGACATCATGAAAACAAAATATTTTTTAAAGTTCAGTTTAATAGGATTGGTTTTGAGTCTGGGGTTGGTATTTATTTCTTCGATTTATTCAATGGAGAATTCGAATCTTAGTTTTAAAATTTCATTCCCCAAAGAATTGCATGATCAACCTATTGACGGACGGCTGGTGCTGCTTATTTCCGCTAATGATGATGCTGAACCACGTTTTCAGATACAGGACGGACCTGATACTCAGTGTGTATTTGGAATAAATGTCACTGAACTGGAACCGGGTGAATATGCGATTATTAATGAATCTGTTTTTGGATATCCGGTAACCAGTCTTGCAGACATTCCTTCCGGAGAATACTGGATACAGGCATTGATCAATCGTTATAAAATATTTCATCGGGCTGACGGTCATGTTGTAAAATTACCTCCGGATCAGGGTGAAGGACAGCAATGGAACCGAAAGCCTGGTAATCTTTACAGTACTTCAAGAAAAATAAACCTTGATCCTGCAAAAAATTCAGTGATCACTATTGAACTTGATCAGAAAATTCCTGCTATCCCTAAACCTGAGGATACCAAATATATAAAACATATAAAGATTAAGAGTAAGTTTCTTTCTGAATTTTGGGGTCGTCCCATGTATCTTGGTGCCCATGTACTCCTGCCCCATGGTTTTGATGAACATCCGGAAGCCCGTTTCCCACTGGCCATAATGCACGGACATTTTAATAATGATTTCCGGGGATTCCGTACTACTCCGCCTGATCCTGATCTGGGCCCCGACTACAGTGAGCGGTTTCAGGTAAAAGGATACAATAAGATCCAGCAGGAATATGCCTATACATTCTATCAGGACTGGATAAGCCCTGATTACCCCCGCATGCTTATTGTGGATGTTCAGCATGCCAATCCTTATTATGATGATTCCTATGCAGTCAATTCTGAAAATCTTGGGCCATATGGAGATGCTATTACTTATGAATTGATCCCTTATATAGAAAAGAAATTCCGCGGGATAGGTGAAGGATGGGCACGTTTTCTCTACGGCGGATCTACAGGCGGATGGGAGGCTTTAGCTGTACAAGTGTTTTATCCTGAAGAATACAATGGCTGCTGGGCAGCCTGTCCTGATCCCATTGATTTCCGGGCTTATGGAATTGTCAATATTTATGAGGATGAAAATGCTTATTTTCTGGACAGCAGGTGGAAACATACTCCCAGACCCGGACACCGCAATTATCTGGGAGAGATCAGTGCAACCCTGGAAGAGATGAATCATAGAGAACTGATATTAGGTACAAAATCCCGTTCCGGCTGTCAGTGGGATATCTGGCAGGCGGTGTACAGTCCGGCAGGCGGGGATGGATATCCTAAACCTATCTGGGATAAAAAGACAGGTAAGATCGATCATGAGACTGCACAATACTGGAAAGAAAATTATGATCTGTGTCATATTCTTAAAAGGGACTGGGAGACTCTGGGACCTAAATTAAAAGGGAAAATTCATATTTACTGCGGGGATATGGATAATTACTATCTGAATAATGCAGTGTATCTTATGGAGGATTTTCTGGAAAGCACCACTGATCCTTATTATGACGGTGAAGTTGATTACGGAGACCGGGCAGAACACTGCTGGAACGGCGATCATGAACGTCCCAATTCAATTTCCAGATTACGATATCATCAGATGTTTGCTCCCCGGATTGTTGGAAGGATCATGAAGACAGCTCCTGAAGGTGCGGATACGAGTAGTTGGAGGTATTAACATAGGGAGAATGGAAAAAAGGAGAAGGGAGAAGGGAAGACTAAAGACTAAAGAACAAAGACAAAAGATAAAACAGGTTTAAGAGCTTTAGAACTTGAGAATGGTAGCGTTCAGAAGACAATAGCCAGTAGTCAGAAGATATTGTTTAGAGGTAAAGTAATTTTCAAAAATAATATTACAATAAAACTCCCCTGACAAGGGGAGACTAAGAGGGGTTTATAGATAAAATATTATTTTTGAAAATAAAGTCATTAAAAATAAAAAAAAAGAATACATTTATTAGTCGAAATTAAAAAAAAAGAATTAAACAAATAAAAATAATAACTAAAATAGTTCGTATAGTTCGTTCATTGCTAATTTAAAAAAATGAATCTCTGGAATATAAAATCTCATATCTATTCTTTACGTACTTCGTCTTTTTTTGCCTGGATCCTGAATACGGAAAAGAATAATCTGAGGGAATTAGTCAGGAAAGTAGATAACATACCTGGAATGATCCTGGATATCGGGACTGGCATCGGGCATACACTTGATATCCTGCCTGATGCCAAACAGATTATTTGTCTGGATCGGTCTGTTGGAATGCTGAATAAGGTCAATCATAAAAAACAGCTGAATCTTAAGCTGGCTGCTGATGCTTTTTACCTTCCTTTTAAGGATAATTCATTTTCTTTTGTATCCTGCATTGGTGTCAGTGAATATCTAACCAATCTCATTTTTTTGTATTTGGAAGTAAATCGAATTTTAAAAGATAACGGCTATTTTTTAACCACCATTTCACCTCCAAAACTGTGGAATGGTTTAAGAAGGTTTTCAGGAAATCGGCTGTATACAGTTTCTGCTAAGTTTGCACAAGATACAGCTCACAATACGGGATTTGAAGAGATGGGCAAATTGCACTCATTGATGCAGTGTCAGTATTTATTTAAAAAGTAAATTTTTTTTAAATTTACTTGACATTCCAGCAAAAATTAATTAAATAAAGGTTAATTAGTTTTTAATATTATATTTTGATTCTGATAGGATATCTCATGGATACTGCTTTTTCCGAAAAAATTCAAAAGAAAAAGGCAACCTTAGGAAACGGTGCACAACCTACAAAACTGCTGGAGCAGGTAAGACAATCCCTTCGTACTAAACATTCGTTTGTGTCAGATATAAATATAATTATGAACGAAATTTGCGTTACAAAACAATAGAATCGATTGCCCTGGATATTCATCCTGGGTATAAAATGGGGAGGGATATGTATCCCGATGGGTGGTTTGGAGGCTAAGATAATGATTTTTGTAAAGAGTGAATATTTGGGGGTGAAAGAAAGTAGAATCATCCCTACCCTACCCAGCGGGATGGATATCCCTCCCCCCAAAGAGGCCCACGATGAATATCGAGGGCCATCAGGAGATATAGAGAATATCAGATTAATAGAAAATGCTATTTCTTCAAAATAAGATGGTATAACAATTGTTTGCTGAGGGAATTTAAACGCTACCTTTTTTAAGTTTTAAATTTTTTTTTGAATCACTTCTTCAAGGGAAGTTATAAGTTGGTTTAAATCCCCTGAAACCAGTCGTTATGCCCCGTAATAATAAACAAAGAGATAGCAACGATGATGGATAGGAAAACATAAAGGAGAAACCAAAATGAAAACACTTATTATGATAAGTACTTTGTGTGTTTTAGCAATAACAAGCATTAGCGCACAGCAAAATGAATTTCCAAAACTCACTGGCCCATATCTTGGCCAGACACCACCTAAAAGTGAACCTGTATTATTTGCTCCCGGCATTGTGTCCACCGGCAGAAATCACAGCAGTGTCGCCATCAGTCCGGATGGACAGGAAATATACTGGGCGATAGTGACTGATGTACGGAAACTATGGGGCAGCAGGATGGAAAACGGGCAATGGACCAAACCCGAAATACTCACATTCTGCAAAGATGATTCCTTTCTGTATGATAATCCCTTTATCACTCCGGATGGCAGGAAATTATTCTTTACTTCATTCCGGCCGGGTGCAGTTTCGTCTGAGAAAGAAACCATCTGGTATTGCAAAAGAACCGCGGCAGGATGGTCCGATCCAGAGCCGGTAAGCATGGCTTTGAACGAAACCCCATTGCACTGAAGTATTTCGGTATCCAATCGCGGCACGCTCTACTTCCAGTTCCAGGATATGAGCGGGAAAGGCAAGGGAGGAATTGGCGATATTTTTTATTCAAAGTTGGTGAAGGGCGAGTATACAAAACCAGTCGACATAGGTTCGGCAATTAATACATCTGCCACCGAAACCTGTCCACATATAGCAACAGATGAATCTTATATTGTTTTTACACGATTTGATGAAACGAATGTAAAAAATACAGGAATCTTTATAAGCTACAAAGATAAATCAGGTAAATGGCTACCTGCAGTAATGGCTGAAGGTGGAACCAAAGAAAAGGGAGGGTTAAGCCCCAGAATATCACCCGATGGTAAATACCTGTTTTATGTTAATGGTGGGATGTTCTGGATGCCTGCAGGATTTATTTGTGAACTGAGACCGAAGGAATTAAAAAACAAATAATAGAACAGTGAATAAAATTCAAAGGGCATAACAAAGGCATCAACGCCGACCGCAAACGCGGTCGGGTTCTTTGGTTAATTATTAACGGTTTGCGGCGGGTTATGCCCAGCGTTATACATGAATGAAAGCTAACAATGAATGACGTTTTAAAGAAATATAAAAGTTTGCTGATTCAAAAAAGATACAGTGATAATACTATAAAAATATATTGTAATTATTTTAAAGATTTTGCTTTAT
>Ga0180433_10009218_pt1 | contig 12119 bp, 16 predicted proteins | sample SS_ome_8_FD_132980 | JGI IMG/M metagenome (GOLD analysis project Ga0180433, IMG submission 132980) | Hypersaline lake sediment archaeal communities from the Salton Sea, California, USA - SS_1_D_1 metaG | ecosystem: Environmental > Aquatic > Non-marine Saline and Alkaline > Hypersaline >... | reverse complement strand
TGCCTAAAGATAGCATAGACCGGAACAATTTGCAACATAAACTATCAGACTGTATCTACTGAATCATGTCCAGACATCTGAACTTGAGCCTTCCGAACTGCTGGCAGAGATGAAGAAGGCCGAGGACGAGAGAGCCAGGGAACGTTTGCGGGCGTATTTCTTCGGGGACGATGGCTGGAATACCCTATCTGAACGAGCTCGAAGAGCTCTCGTGGAAGCTGACAGAGTATGGTTCAGCACAAGGGTGGGCAGGCCTGAGACAGTTCTCAATGAGCTTCGGATTGCCACTGACGAGGTCGTGTACTCACTACTCTGGGTGCCCTTGTGCCATTGGATCGACCACAGGGGCATCACAGACCCACAGCTTCTCGATTTCCAGAAGATCAGGCAGGGGCTTGACGACAAACGGCACAGACCGTCGCTTGGGCAGTTTCAGAAGATGCTTAGGACCCAAGCATTGAAGGAGTTCCTCAACATGTTGGCCCTCTCAACGGAAGAGCGGAGATTCATTCTGAAAGACCTTCCCAGGTCACTCGGAGCGCTGCGGTCGCAGCGAAAGTCCGGCGAGCATGACATTGGCATTGTCCGGAACATGAAGGACGTAGCACCCCTCTTCAAGGAATTCATGGGAATCGGATGTGAAGGTGTTCTGCCACGGCTGGTCAAGATCCAAGCGGCCTCGTCCGGGCCGAAGCCCTAGGGCTCTTGGGAGACCTTTCACACCCGCCGGTAGAAGACCACGGCCTCTGAGTCCCTCATCATGATGACGCTGGCGGGGTTGTTGCTCCTGGGGCTGCTGTTGATCTCCCACCGGTCGAACTCCCACTCGCGAACCTGGGGCATGGAGAGCCTGGCCGTCAGCGTGACGACCTCAAGCCGGTCATAGGCGGGCTTCTCGGGGCTTATCTCCACCGAGCCTACCGGCGGCTCCTGGCGGACGATGAGCGTGTACTGCTCGGCGGCGGCGCGTATCTCCAGCACGTCGTTGACCACCGGCGATATCTGGAGCGGCGAGGTTCCCAGCACCTTGGCGTAAACGTCGTAGGTGCCGGGGGTGGTCCCGGCTGGTATCGGGATTCGCACGTTCTCGATGTACGAATTGGGGCTGTCGTCCTGGCGAAACGCGACCAACTTGCTGCCGCGCAGGTGCTCGTTGAAGATGAGGCCCTTCGTCCCGATGGCAGCGTAGATCTCCCTGGTCTCGGCCGCACCCTGGTGAACGACCCATACCGGTATCTCGACAGTCTCCCCCAGTAGAACCGTGGTCGGGCCCAGCAGCACGGTGACGTCGCTGAACCGGGAGGGTGCCGCGGGAGCCGGAGGTTCCAGGACGGTGACCACGTTCTGGACGGGTGGGGAGATGACCTCCCGGAAAGCGCCCAGGATGATCTTGGCGTAGACATCGTAGATACCGGGCCGGATGTGGGTGGTAATGGGGATGTTCACGGTCTCCGTGTAGGTTGTGGACGTGGTGGAGAAGGGCACGGTCACCGTCTTCTGGGCGTAGAGGACCTCGTCGAAGCCGAAGGCGCCGTAGTTGCCGATGGCGGCGCGGAGGGTGACCGTCTCGGCATCTCCCTGGTGGTTGTAGACGACGGGTACGGCCAGGATGTCACCGTGCTCCACCTGCGAAGGCCCGAGCTGCACCTCGATGTCAACGAACCGGGACGGCAGCATGGCGGGCGGCGCTTCCGGCGCTGGCGCTTCCACTGCTGGCGGAGGCGTGGGAACCTCTACCAGCGGAGCCGTGGGCACGGGCAGCACCTGGAGGTAGCCGATGAGGCCGCTGAAGAGACGGTTGCCCGGCAGGTCGGTGATGCCGGCGAGCACCTCGTAGGTGCCGGTCTCGCGGAGAGTGCCGGTGGCCAGGTTGAACGGCACGCTCACTGTCTGCCCCGGCGTGAAGGTCGGCTCTGCCCGCCGCACGAGGGAGCGGCTGCCGGCCGGGCTCTCAACCTCTATGACGGCATTGACTAGATAGCTCGGCAGGGAAATCGGCATCGCCAGGCGGGAGGGCCAGGTGGTTGGGATATCGACGTTGCCCTGCCAGGTCTGCCCCAGCTCGACCGACCTGGGAGCGTCCAGGCTGGGGAGACCGATCATGTCCGCGGTGGGAAGGCTTGGGGCCTCCACCTCCGGCGCAGCCGGCGCTGGTATGGCGGGTGCCGGCACTCCCGGCACCTCGGGCGGAGCGACCTCAGCTATGGCAAGCCTCTGGGGCAGGAGCCTGGACGCGACCCGCCTGCCGGTGGCCGGGTCGTATATCTCGGCACGGGCGCCGTAGACGCCGGGCAACAGGCCAACGGTACGGAGGCGAAGATCCAGGGTCATGGGAGCCTGGGGAGAGGCAGCTACGCTCTGGTTGACCTGGAGAGGGCCGAGCTGCGTGCCGAACCGGTCGACCAGGTAGACGGCGACGTGGAAGCGGTGGTGCTCCTCGCCGGTATTCCTCCAGGCCATCCGGCCGGTGGCATCCTCGCCAGGATTGACCAAGTCCGGCGCGAAGGTGATGTCGTCGATAGCCGCGCTCACGACGGCAGGTGGAGCAGGAACAGCCGGCGGAGCCGGAGGCGTGACCTCTTCCAGCGGGGGTGGCACGAGAGGAGCCCGGGGTGCCGGTTCCGCCGACGGCAGCGGGAACGGATAGGGGCGCGGCTCACCGCCGGGGACGGTCACGGTGACCCCCGGAGCACCTACGGTGATGACCGGCTCGATCTCGATCGGCTGCTGGGGCGGGGCCTCCAGGAACCTCCTCGTTCCGTCCGGCAGGAGGGCCTCAACGCCGCCATCGGTCGGGATTCCCACCACCAGGGGCGGATGGGTGGACTCGGCAAACGGCGGAGGCAAGAGTAGTGGCTCGGGAAAGGGCGGACCCGTCGGCAGCAGGGGCGGCGGGAAGGCCTGGGCGTAGACGCTGAACTGGCCGTCCTTCTCGGAGATGACGTTGACGGAGTAGTCGCCAGAGAAGGGAGAGGCGAAGGTGTCGAAGCTCCGGCGCTGCGGGTCGTAGCTCGGGCCTTCGAGGACGACCCGGACGAACGCGGGCAGGCCGACGCCGAAGGCGGTGAAGCGGCCGCTGATCAGCAGCGGCTGCCCTGCCTCCACGGCGGTCTCCTGTCTCAGTATGGAAAGGCTGAGGCCGGGGATGCTTATGGCCATGCTACCTCACGGTGCCGGTTATCATCCCGTCAACGGTGATGTGCGTGCCGTCGGTGGACCTCACCTCCACCCACACCGAGGTACCCCCGGGGATGACGGTCCGGTTCCAGGGCATGGTGAGCGGGGTCGATGTCTGGCGGTCTTCAGGTATCTGCTGGTCGACGTTGGCGATGAAGATGCGGTACCTGGTCCTGGCATCGTTGCTCGACTTCAGGCTCATCTCGTGCAGGTCGCCAGTCAGGCCCACGGGCACGTCCCACTTCACCAGCGTCCGCCAGTCCTGGTCGGTGCTCTCGAAGCGGTCTATCCTGACTTCCGGTATCCCGTAGAGGCCCTGGATTGCCTGCTGCTCGGCGACCTGCGCGGGGGTGGGCAGCGGCGGCCGGGGCATGGTCGGCAGAGGGCCCATCCGCCTGTCCGGCTCACCTATCTCAATGAGGGGCGAGCTGGGCCGGGACGGCAGCTGGGTCTCGCCGTCAACCAGCTGCTCGGTGTCCGGCAGGAGCTGCCGGATGGTGCCGCTTGCGTCCATCACCATGGGTCGGCTGTCCTCCTACTCGTGCCGGTAGCCCGCCGTGATGTAGCAGCTGGCATCGACGGCGCTAGCAATGACCTTGAGAGCACCCAGGCACTTCACTCCCTTCAGGTCGTCCTCGGTGAGCGTGGTCACGAACCCCTGCGGGGCCGTCGCCCGAAATCTGTCCACCGTGGTCTCCGAGGGGCTGGATACGCCGTTGGTCACCGAGGGAGTGAACACGTCCTGTATGCTGATGATGCGGTCGGCGGCACCCTGGTCGTTGTCGACCACCAGGGAGGTGGGGATAGCCACCGCGTCCGACCTCTCGGCGGCTACCTCCTGGGCGGTGGTGTTGGCCGTGACTACCTTGCTCGGCATTCTCTACCACCTCAGCTCGTCGTAGTAGCGGATGACCTTGGCCTTGAGCATCTGGTCCTGGGTGGGGGCCTCGATCTGCCGCAGCTTGCACTTGTTCACTAATAGGCCGACCACCACCTTCTCGTAGTCCACTCCAGCCAGAACGTAGAGCCTCATGATGACTGGGGCCAGGTCCTTGACGAAATACAGCTTGACCTGGGGGTCGTCGTAGGGGCTGTCCCCGGCCAGGCGTGCGCCCAGGTACCTCTTGTCCGCGTCGGTCACGTCGGGGTACATCTGGGCGTACTCGAGCTGGTGGACGCTCTTGCTCGACGGGATGTACCAGTGGGAGACGAAGTTGCCCGGCTTGAAGCCGAGCAGCACCTCGAACAGGCTATCGTTGTTCTCGGGGTAGATACTCTCCTGGAAGGTGCCGCTGCCGTTAGAGAAGTCGACGTCGCGGTAGTCGCCGGTGGGGATGATGTAGAACCGGTCGTAGGGTACCTGGTTCACCACGTCGACGCGGAAGAGCTTCTCCCGGTGTGCCTCGTGGGTGGAAGGCCAGCCGCCGGAGAAGTACACCAGGTAGCCCTCCTGGAGCAGCTTCGGCGGGACGACCACCGAGAACTGCGGCCTGACAGCGAGCTCCAACATCGCTTCTCTCCTTCTCCTCTCTCCTCTCTCGGAGAGAGCGGTGTTTCTCTATTCGGGACCTATCTCAGAGGGCTACTCGTCGGCCTCCACCTTCACGACCCGGAGACCCTCCGTGTCCTCGGTGGGCTGGAACCGGCCGGTGGCCAGGAGCTCTTCGCCGAGGTCGTCGTCCACCTCGTAGACCTCTCCGCTGCGCGCGGTCTCCTCGAACTTCCAGAGACGTCCCTCGTACTCGGCCTGGTACTCGTCAAGGCATCTGAGAATCATGCCTGTCCTCCTCACGCGGCATAGATGGGAATCTGGTAGTCGGTGGAGCCCACCCTGACCTGCAGGTAGCCGGCCTCGGTGTCGCCCTCGGGATTGGCGGTCATGCCGTCGGCGCTGACGACAAGGCCACCCGCGCCGCTGGCGGCCGCCCGCAGGAAACCGGTCCAGCCGGCGCCGCCACCGGCGGCTCGGGCGTTGATGACGAAGACCCCGCCCGAGAGCGTGTGCCCGGAGTGGAGCTGGTGCCAGGCGTCGAGGATGGACACGACCCCGGAGACGGTGCGCCCGCCGAGATTCTGGTCGGTGACCTGTCCCTGGAAGGCGCGGACGTCGCCGCTCAGGTTGCCCGAGGAGCCCTTGAGGTAGACGTCGGTCTGCAGGCCGACGATTGTCGCCAGGCCGATGCCGTCGTTGGCGCCGGGCGAGAGCTGCGCCCCGTAGACGGTCTGGGTGCCGGAGGCATTGGCCCTCGGCTTGGACTGGAAGCCGATGATGTCTCCCGAGGTGCCGTCGTAGTTCCGGGAGTTGAGACGGATGGTCTTGTCATTGTCCTCGGTGTTCCAGCTGATGTGCTCGCCCTTGAGGCTCTTGATCCTCTGGGCGATGGTGTAGTTCTTCCTCACGGTGGTCCTCCGTGAACAGATTGACTGATTCCCCGCGGCCCTTCCCAAAGGGCGGGGGCGTCACCTCCCGTTGTCAGCCTCGGTACTCTGACCCCTACTACGGAATGAGGTCGGTCAGGTCGCGCATGTTCTTGGCCATGTAGATCCAGATGCCGAGAGGCCTCATCTCGTCCGTCCCGGTCCGGAAGTAGTAGGCCTCGATCTCCCCGCTCTGCTCCGGCGGCAGCGTCCACGGCTCCTTCAGCTCGACGATGGCGTCGCCCATCTCCGTGTGCACCTGCTCGAAGTCGAGCGTCTGGATGTCGAAGGGCTCGGTGTTCATCGTGATCTTGATGGAGTCGACGCACGACTGGAGGGCCGGGTTGTAGAACGCCAGCCACACCTGGGCTTCCTCCTCGCCCATGGTCAGCTCGGCGCCCGACGAGCTGCCCTCGAAGAAGTTCTTGGACCCGACCGACGAGACGGTCCTCACCCAGGAGGTGCGCGCGTTCCCCGAGTTGTCCGGGTCGTAGAACTGGCGGGCGTTGAAGAGCATGAAGTCCAGCTCGTTGCCGCTGGCCAGGGCGCCCTTGAAGCCCTGCTTGGTGTTGACGTTGACCATGCGGACGGCGTCGAACAGGCTGACGGCGTTCTTGGCGAAGATCTCGTGGATGAGCGGGTTCTGCTGGACGAGGATGGTGTCGAGTTCCTCGGTGAAGATGCGGGAGTCGAGGTAGGAGATCTTCGAGAGGGTGTAGCTCTTGCCCGCGAGCTGAATGGTCTGCTCTTCGATGAACTGGCCCTTGAGGTCGTCGCGCGACCCCTGCCGGTAGAGGCCGGCCGCCTCCATTACTGCCTGGACCTTCTTCTCCTGTGCCATCAGAGGCCTCTCCTTTCTGCAACCTGCCGGCGAGAGGCCATGGCCCCGGTATTCACTGGGGTGTGGTTGGTAGCCGGTTGCTCAGCCGGTGGCTGCCTTGTCGGTGGCGCCGCCTGTCCCAGGATCTGGGTGGGCCTGGGCAAGCCCGGTGGAATGAGCAGGTTCTCCACCTGCCCCAGGGCCTGCTGCAGATTAGCGGGCAATAGTTGCTGGGGTGCCGGGAAACCCGATGCCTTGCTCGCGGCTCCGGGCATGCCCGGCAGAGGCGGAAAGGCCCCGGCAACTGCGTCGAGGGTCTGGCTGGCCGCCCTGGTCATCCCAGTGCCGAGGCTCTGGATGGCGGCGCTGGCCTGCTCCCCAATCTGCTTCACGGTAGACAGGGGAGCCGTGAGCGGATTCATCTGTCCGTTGGGCATGACTGTACCTCCGCGGTTTCGCTCTACGGGCCTACCGCCGGGTAAGCCCGCGTATCTCCCGCAGTACGCCGTTGGCGGAGTCGACCACCCCGTCAATGGCGCCCCGGGCGGTGCTCATCACCCCTTCCACGATGTGGGCCACGCCGGAGACGGCGGGTTCGACGAGCACGTCGGGCGGGGGCGGGATCTCCGAGTAGTCCGCGGGGCGGGCGATGTCCCCTTCGAGGTTCTTGGCGGCCTGGGAGATGGCGCCGGCGGCGTTCCCGATCACCCGTGCCGGAGTCCGGAAGACCTGGTTCACAACGTCCGCACCCGTGTCCACAACCTCGAGGGGTGTTGGCAGTCGGCCGATCCTTCTCTGCATCAGAGGGACCTCCTTTCCTGAGCATTCCCAGAACGAGAAAAGGCGACCGCCCCTCCGTAGAAGGGCAGCCGCCTCCCTGTCCGGCCAGCGACCTGTCCCGCGACGAAAACAAAGAGGCGAGGTGCGGTAACACACCTCGCCTCGATATCTCTCGCCGGCGAACTAATGGAAACGCTATCCTATTTGCCTAGGTTTGTCAAGTGGTTAGGAGGTGGACGAATTGACGATGTATCAGGGACGTGTGTAGAATCACAGTAGTATTGGACAGCGAGAAACCGCAGGGTATGGAAAACCACACTATTGGCATAAGGCTGCATGATCTGAACCAAGGCCTGGTCGTCGTCTCAAGTGGTTTGGTGAATCGGTACTACCGCCCAACGAGGCTTGTTGGCGCGGTTGCACAGGTGAGCGGTCTACTCGCAGGACTGCAACAGACAACCTATCAGAGGCTACTGGTAGCCGTCGGAGAGCTTGGCATAGATGAGTCCCTCCTAGACCGTTCACTCGACGAGATGCAGCTACTCGGCTTTGCCAGAGTTAGGCAACAGCCTTCAGGGAACCACAGCATCGATGTGACAGTTCCCTTGGTTCGGGACCGCTATGAGGACATAGGTGAGCGGTGGAAGCAATTGGACCCTTGTTCGATCGAGACAGTATCGCTTGATTTGATGAATGAGCTTGGACTGCTACCAAGGTACCGAGACGAACTCTTCACAAAGTACGGAATCCGTGGGAGCGAAGAAGGCGAGATCATCAAAGACATCTTAACCAGCGCTTCAGTATTGGGTTCCTATGTTTCACCATCGAACGGCGAAGAAGTGCTGTATAGTCCGCTGTACTGGGAAGAAAACCCGGAGAAGGTGACTGAACTCGCCGACAAGTATGACCTGGGAGATGTCTACGAAGCGATAGAAGGCGTAAGGAGCTACCAAGGCCTTCCGGAGTCCAAAGTAGCCAATCCGATTCTGCTCAGCGTCGTCGAGACGGGATTGCTGCCAACGACAACGGTTGATTCCTCGTCGGGATCGAGGCGGTTCCTATTCACACCTGTGCAGGGCCTCAAGAAACTGGAGAAGGATACTCTCACCAAAGCCCTCGCGCTCCTGTCGGCGGTGCGGTACGGGCAGCATCACGCGCAGATAACGAAGCTCCGCTACAGCGCGGCGGAACTACTCCACATCATAAGGGACAGAAAGCGAATAGGCCCGCATTCAGAGATCCTGGGCGAGTACTCGCCGGTGGTCAATCGAATGGTGGGGAGAGTAGTTGAAGGCCCCACAGGCAGGTATACTTTCCATTTCCATGATACAGAAGAGAACATGCGGGCCCTCGACATAGCTGTTGAACTCGCCAGCATTGGCGAGACACTTCCAAGGCCAGACAACCTTGGCGCCGCTTCGAGGATGCTGCTCCCTCCGGGAGCATTCCGCGAACCAGCACGGACTAGGCTCGATGTACGACGCTCAGTTAGAGCCACGAGGCCCGTAATGAGGCGGATAGCTGACATCATCAGCGGGGTGTCACCTGATGTCATCTGAGGACAGAGACCTGGAACTGGCAATCCTAACCCGCAGACTTCTGAGTGCAGAAGGGTACTACACCGAACTGAAAGTACCGGTGTTCCTGCAGTTCTATGGCTCGACCTTCCGGCGGAGTACAGCCACAGACGTTGATGTACTTGGCATCAGATTTGACCTGGACATGACACCCACAGTTGCCGTCGTCGAAGCCAAGAGTGGTGAGGACAAGGCGCTTGAGGAACTCCTGAAGCTTCGAGCTGTGGCGGAATACGTGCGCGCAGCGAGGATGTACTTCGTCAAGACTCGCGTGCACGGCAATGCACGTGAAGTAGGTCGCAGCTTGGGCATAGTCTCTGCGAGCAAGGGCGAACTCACCCAAATGCTCAGAGGATTGGGGATTGACGATGGCGATCCGTATGAGGAAGAACGCAAGTCGTTTACACAGCAGAAGGAGTGGCTTGCGTCAATGCGTAGGATTCGAGGCATGCGTCACCTTGCGAACTACATCGAGGCCGAAGCTTGGTCTAGGAGCTACTGGGAGAATGTGCATAATCTGATGTATTTCATCAGCGGTTTCCTAGAGCACTCTCGAGGCAAGCCGCCAATCTGGGCTGAGTTTGTCGTACTGAGGGCAGTGGCAGCATTGTCGGTTTCAGTACTCCATCTGTGCAGGCAGATCATGCTGAGTTCACTGGCTGATGTGTCCGGCGGAGTAGGCACCTTCGTCTTTGGTGGTGCAGCAGCGAGACGCCAGAGAGAGAGGCTTCGAGACGAAATCCTGAAGATCCTGCCATCCCTCGATGGTATGACTATTCCGATTGAACCGCAGTTCCTTGACGGTCTAAAAGAACTAGTGGCCTACCTGCTGCTCAGTCCAGTTGCCAGTACGAAAACGCCACTCGTGTTTCAAGAAGCCATTGACATTGTGGCCGTAGGAGGCGGTAGATTTGACGCCACGAAGTGGTCCGGTGGCCATGATCCCGTCAGCATCAAGCTTGCCAAGGACATCCTGCAGTTTGCAGTCGGTGGCTTCGGGGTTACAGGGCCTATCGAGAATCTGTCAGCGTTTCTCGCCCTGTGACAGAAGGCGTCCCCGGACACGTGACAGCCGCCGTGTTACCCTTGCCGTCGAGGCACGGTCTCCAGGTCCTTCCTCTTCAGGGTCCTCGTGGAGTTGATCCCCTCCACGCGGTGATTGACGACCACTACCTCCAGCCGGCCGAAGCCGGAATCCCGCAGCTCCTTCAGCCCGCCGAGCACCATCCTCTCGTCACCGTCTGTCCCCAGGACAGCGGTGCCTTCTAGTATGAGCAGGGCCTGAACGACCCTCTCTCGCCTGGCTTCGATGGTGGACGTTCCTACCTGCTGCCCCATAGCCGTTCGTAGACCTGGCCTCCCAGTCGGTTGAACTCGTTGAGTATCCTCAGCATGTCCCCGACCTTGACCGCATTGAGCGCGGAGGTGAGGTTCCGGATATCTGTCACTCTGTCGCCGTCCAGGGCGGCAGCCAGCTTGCGGAGGTCCGGAGCCAGCATCTCCATGTTATTGTTGAGCCTCTGGAGCTCGGCGAAGACCTTGTCGGGGGACGGCCAGCCAAGCAACTGCTCGGCCATCTTGCCCAGGCCCTGCTGGGCGCTTCCAGGTTCCATGCCTCCCACCATCAAGCCTGCCCTCCGGCCTTCGGGGCGGTGCGCTGGAAGGTCCTGATGAGGGCGATGCCATTGGGGTAGACGCGGTTCTGCTCCCGAAGCTCCGCCCTTTCTGCGGGCGTGAGCCGCGTCTCCACGTCGGCCATGATGTTGTCGTTGACGAAGTCCGCTACGACGTCTCCGACCCAGGGAATGAAGCCGAGGCCGAAACCGAGGATGTCGGCGGTAATGCCTGCGGTAACCAGCTCGGCCTGCTGCGGTCTGGGGAAGGGTGCGCACAACTCCTGGGGCGTGGGAACGAAGCGGCCCACGTCAGCAGACCGGCGCAGTCCCTCCGCAATGTCAAGTGCCATCACGCTTCTCCTGACTGCCAGGTTCTAGGCGAAGTAGGACCACCTGGGAATACCCCAGCCCGTGACGAAGTCCTTGCCGTGTCCCCTGGCGGCTATCGCCTGCTTGATCTGCGCGGTGGTGATCTGGGGATTCCTGTGCTTGAGCATGGCACACAGGCCGGATACATGGGGCGTGGCCATCGACGTGCCGCTGATTGCGGCGAAGCCTACCCCGGCCTCCGCCTCTTGGAAGTCAATCACAGAGCCCCGGGACGTACCGGAGTAGATGTTGACCCCTGGAGCGGCAACGTCGGGCTTCAGCGGGAACCGGTCACCACCACGACTGGAGAAGTCCGCGGGCTTGCCGTGCCGGTCGACCGCGGCTACCGTCAGGGAGTCGGGAGAGCAGCCCGGGCAGCCGATGGTGTCTTCCTGCGGACCGGAGTTGCCCGCGGCAACCACGACGATGATCCCCCGGTTGACCAGGGTGGCCACCATCCTGCACTCAGGGCAGACCTCACAGCCGCCCTGGCACTCCTCCGAGCCGAGACTCATGGAGATGACACGGGCGCCCTTCTCGTAGCAGACGGACATGGCGTTGATGATCTCGCTGGTGAAGCCGGTGCCGATGCCGCGCCCGAGGCACTTGACCGACACTAGGGGAGAATGGCTGACCCCCTCCACGGTCACGCCCAAGGGCGTATGGTGGAGGCTGCCGGCCGCCGTAGAAGCACAGTGGCTGCCGTGCCCATTCTCGTCCAGTACCTCCCGGGCGGGCCAGGATATGGTCGAGTACCACTCCGCCCCGAGCAGCTGCGGGTGGGTAGCATCGATACCGGTATCAACGACCCCCAGCTTGATGGCCTCACCAGTGAATCCCTGCCGGACGGCCTCCTCGGCCTCCAGCATGTTGCGGCTCTCGGATGTCGGGAACCACTCTCCGTTCGCAGTGGGTAGCTGGAAAACGTGCTTCACCTGGTCGGCGTGAACCATCCGGACGCCGGGAAGAGCATTGACCTTTCTGATCAGGCCGGGGCTTACCGGGGCGATGGCAGCGAAGCCGAAGGGCCGGATGGTCTCGATGATGGGGAGTCTCAGCCCGGTGAGTTGGCCCATGACGGTGCTCAACTCGGCAGCATCGAACTCGACCAAGGTGGGCTGGACGGGAACCGAGAAGAGCCGTTTCTCAAGATATGGGTTGAGCACCTCGCACACCCTTCGCCAGCTCACTATGTGTATACTGCACCAGTCACTTCGTATAGAGTATAATACACCAATGCCAGGGCTAGCGCAAGGAGATGCAATAAGCCATGTCAAGCCCTAACCGGCGAGCGGTTAGTGGATTTGGTGATATGGCCGGCAGCATCAGTTTGGCGGCTGTCAGGCGTCCTATGGAAACCGG
>Ga0180433_10009217_pt1 | contig 12120 bp, 13 predicted proteins | sample SS_ome_8_FD_132980 | JGI IMG/M metagenome (GOLD analysis project Ga0180433, IMG submission 132980) | Hypersaline lake sediment archaeal communities from the Salton Sea, California, USA - SS_1_D_1 metaG | ecosystem: Environmental > Aquatic > Non-marine Saline and Alkaline > Hypersaline >... | reverse complement strand
ACAGTCAAAATTCACAGTTTCTACCGGAGATTCTTTCGCTAAACCATAGATTTTTGTAGAAATTCTTACCTAAAAAACAGTTTTTTTCTAAAAAAAGTCTGATTTCTAGCTGAGATCCGTAAGAAATTACTGATTTTTAGAGGTAGTATATATGGATTTGAAAGGGATCTGAGGAGGATTTCTATAATATTTATATTGAAAAAATTATATAAGTATATTATAATAATATTATAGAAATACTACCGACCACACATACTACCGACCGCACAACAAGAACCAATCACAAACCATATACTATGGAAATACTAGGAGGACAACTATGGCACGCAGAGAAAATAACAGGAAGGAAATAGAAAACTGGCTTGTTTCTGTACCGGGATTCAAGGATGTTGAGGTACAAGCACGTACACACATCAAGGCTGTTAGTGAGGCAAGAAGGAAACTAGGTCTCGCAGATACAATGAGAGTAACAGATCTTGTGGGGAGAACAAGGGTACGTAGACTTAGTAACCGTAAGTACGGTCTATTTCGATAAGAGAGGTATTTCTTATGGCTAAAAAGAAACGTAAAAACGGACGTAAAGTACGTATTGGGAATAGGGAAGTCCTTGTACAGGAAGAACCAGGCGGTACAGGGCTTACTGCGATTATTCGGGGGGATACGCAGGATGAAGTATGGAATATGGTTACGGAGCTCCAGTACTTCGCCATGATGAATGATCTAGAGCAAGTTGAAGTAATGTCTGTCCAACCATCGCCAGCAGGTGGCTGGGAAGCAGTTGTTAGGGCGCATAACTTCAATGTGCTTAAAGCACTAGGTAAAACGGGTGCAGTAGCTAAGGATATAGCCAAGAAGGTAGGCAAGAAGGGAAAAGAGAAACTTAGAGGCTATACTGAGGATGAGTACTACGAGGCCCTAGAGGAACTAAGAGCAGAAGGTATAACTACTGCAACTCCAGGTATGGTACTTGCTGAATTAGAAGAAAGAAAAGCACGTGAAGCCGAACCGTCAGTAGCAAAGACAAAAAAGGATATTCAAGCAAGAATTACAAAGAAGCAACGGGAAGCACAGACCAGACGAGAAGTTGAGAAGTACGGTATCGAAACGAAGAAACCCACGGAGGTACGTGAAGTACCTGTAGTTGTACCGCAGTATGATAGTGAAGGTAGATTTGTAGGTAATCAGATACAAATAGTCACTACTAAAACAGGTGGACGGGAATTATCGCAAGAAGAACTTATGCGTAAGATTGAAAAGGCTAAGAAGGAGCGGCCTACAAAAACTAAACGCTTTGCTGAAGGTACTAAAAAGGTAGCCAAGGCCGCACACGAACTTGGTACAGAGACTGCTATTGGTGTGGGTAGACGTGCTGGAAAGCCTTTCGCACCAGGTGCATTCCGTAGAGGTTCGCAAACCTTTGCGGTAAGTGGAGTACCACCTGCTTCGGTAGCATTTACGCCAACGGCACAGCAAAGGTTAATGGCCGCAAGTATACTACAAGGTCCACAAGTCGTTGGTGGACTAAAGCCCTTACCCCTAAGAAATGGTAGTAAACTAGTAACTACATATACGGAACCCTTACCTATAACACCTAAAAAACTAAGGAAGCTATAATGGCTACGTTAGAAGAAATTGTTGCTGCATCTATTGCGGCTGGTAAAGGAACATCACAGCAGGCTATACAAGAGATGGCCGCACAGATGGCCGCTGCGGATACTGGTACGCCACCTCCTACTGTAGTCGCTAAGGATACTACTATAGATGCACCTAAACCGGTTGTATCTACATCTTCAATACCTATTACTAGACCGCCACAACCTACTACTACACCTACTCAGGTAGCAATAGACGTTTACGAAAGCAAGGAACCCTTAGTTGGTGGGGGTTTAGCACTACCAGGTGGTATCTTACCCGCTGGTACGGAGCAGAAAGTTCCGGTTCAGCCTTCCCAGATAGGCTTTACTGGGCTAGAACAAGCGACGAATGCACAGCTATGGGAGGAGATAAGGGCAGCGGATACAAGTAGACCTGAGTTTCGTGCCGCAGTTGAGGAAATGTCTAAAAGACAGACACAGGCAGCGCAGCAAATCGCACAAGGAATACAACCTGATCCAGGTGTAATGTCTTCTACTGCTGCTGCCATTCAAGAGGGATATGTTTTAACACCTCAGACATTACCTGAAGGTGCAACACCGGAACAAGTTGCTGAAATACGAGATAGAGAATCCGCAGAACTAGTAGCAGTGCAACAACGTGCTGAGGAATTAGCCGCCGCATCGGTACCGGAAGAGTTTACTGCGCCTAGTGGTGTTACATATCATAAGCCAGCTAATATTTCATATACACAGTGGGCCGATATAGTTACTACAGGTAACGAAAGAGCAATACAGAGTGTAATTGAGGGTAGAGCTATCCCTATAGCACCGTTACCAACGCCTGCAGTTGATATTATACCAACGGGAGTTCAACTTGGAGCTCGCCCAACTACGGAACCCCGTTCTCTTTGGAGTGGTATACTTACACGGGAAGATTTAGAAGCGGCAGGTATTACATCGCCAATAACTTTCCCAGAGGGTATGGAAGTTGCTAGAAGAACTGCACCCCCAACTACTACAGAGTTAAAAGCAATAGCCGAAGCCTTTGGTGCGACTCCTTACGAAACTCCTACAGTGCCTATTGCCGCACTAACACCTGAATTAAGGGCATCGTTAGCTTCCGGTATACTACAGGATACTAGTACTTCGTTACAAAGTGAGCGTTTAGGTACATTTGGTCCCGAAGGCGAACTTGTTAGTATGACACCTGGCGATATTAATAGAGCTATTAGGAAAGGTATACTCAACATCAGTGATATAGAAGTACTTTTTGGCGAAGATGCTGCGCAGGCGGCGCAAGCTTGGGTAGAATTCGAGCCTGAAGCACCTACAGAATATCTAAGAGCACGAGAAGAAGGTGAAAAGTCTGACTTCTGGGAGCAGTCAGGTGCTAGATTTGTTGAGATAATGACCGGTGGTGAGGCCCGTACTGAAGCTTATGATTTCGATGACATGCTCGAGAAGTACAGAACGCAGATGATACTGACGGATGCCGTTAATACAGGTAACCGTGACGTTATAATACAGGCACTTGCAACAGGGGAGTTCGGTGATGATGCAGTTAAGGCAAGGGAGTTAGCGGATTCCTATTTGCAAGCGATAGAGACTGGCACTACACTAGAGTATCCAGATTTTGAGGAATTCTCCTCTAGTTACTTCAAGGGTAGTGGTATCTGGGATGTAGGTAAGTATATGGTACCGATTTATGGTACATATCTTACTGCTAAGGAAAGGGGACTAAGTTGGGAGTTACTAGGTTCGGCAGCTGGTGATGTACTTATGTTATTCCCAGTAGCGGGATTAGCAGCAAAAGGTGCACTACCTGCGAAGACTGCCACTATAGCACGACCTGGTCTTGCAACGAGTAGAATTCCTACGCAGTTACGCTCAATCGGCACTTTTGGAGAGACTCTAGCGCAACCCGTAACTATACCTCTAAAGATAGTAACAAGGAAACCTGTAGGTGGCTTTGGTGTTAGGGAGGGTCTTGGTGAAGCAGTTAGCACAACTGTATTTCCTATATTCCACCCACGTCAGACTTTTACTAGACTTAAAGGTCTAGCTACAGGTGAGTACATCTACGATCCTAGACTAGCAAGACTAGGGTCAGGACAGATTGAAGAGGCGCAGGCTGCAATGATAGCGGAAAGATTTGGTACCACTAAGGAAGCCATACTAGGTGGGGGTAGAGCACCACTAGTAGCTGAAGAAGTCGCAGCCATACCTAGAGTACCATTAACTGCAACCGTAGACGACATAACGAAGAGTTTAGCCGCTAGAAGGGCTGCTGATCTAGGTATGTCGGCCGAGGACTTGTTAGAGAGTAGTTTTGGCCCTGGTATCCGTGCGGAGGCAGCATCTATTCATGCTAGAATGCAAAGGCAGCTTGCAATGACACCTGGTCTTTCTAGAGAGTACGTATACGATCCTTCAAGGGGTTTAGTATCCGCTGATACTACACTTGGTTATCAGTTACCAAGGCCTATAACTACTGCTAGAGGTGCGGAAGTTATTGCACCTGGAGGTGCGCAGTTTGAAGATATATTAACCATTCAAGCTGGTGTACCTAAGCAATCTTTTTATCCTGGTGCTGCGACAACAGGCTTTGAGATACCAACTGCTAGGGATATAACTAGGATTACACTTCCTTCTTACCAAGAGTGGGGCTTTGGTGGCAGGGGTATAGGCCCAGCCGCACCTACTGGTCCTGGTCCGGTAGGTACTATACAAACTCTAGCACCTACTAGTCAAGTACTTGGTACTACGGTAGGTACTCGTATAACACCTGTTACTTTTATAGGGCCTACAGGACCTGTACCGTTTGCACCGTATGGTATGGCTTTAGGTGAGGCACTAGCAACTACCCCTACTATACGAGAAGTAGGCTATGCGGAACCGTTACAGGTTGGTGAAGTTACTGAAGTTGAAACTTACCGGAGGCCCACTACAGTTATTGCTGTACCTGGTGTTAGACCAGTTAGAGTTCCTATTGCGCCGGCAACTGAAATACCAATAGTGTATCCCGAACCAGAATATGCACCTATCGAAATACCGGGTGCCGAGATCGAAGAAGAGTACTATATACCTACCGTAGTACCTAGACCTGCAATTGTACCTACGATACCGGCAGTACAGCCTTTAGATATCCCAGTAGCCGAAGAATTTCCTACTGTAGAATACATACCTAGAGAAGAGGAAGAACCAGTACCAATTCCTGGTATTATACCGGAGCCGGTTCCTGGGCCTGAGCCCGGACCTGAACCTTTACCTGGCTACCCACCGGAGCCAGTTGTTATACCACCTTATGAGCCACCTTTTGACGGAGGACCAGGTGAGGAGCCGCCACCTCCTCCTACAACGGCTTTACCATTCTTTAAGTTACCAAGCTTTATAACAACAGGTGCGGATTATGTAAAAGGCGAACCGTACACACGTTCTATATTTGGCACGTTCTGGAAGACGCCTGGTCTATTCGTAGCATATAGGGATCCTTTCACAGGCAAAGTAGTAAAAAGTCCTATAAGCAAAAAGAGGAAAAGAAAGTATGGAGCCCGAGAGAGATCCAGGAATACTAGACTATTTAGAATTTGATGAAGATATAGACGGGACGCAATTACTTATACCCTTACTAAAACTAGATTATGCGGAATACTTATTACTAACGCATGATAAACAAGAAAGTCGTAGGAGTAATGGATTCAGACGTTATATGAGTTTTAAGTACAGTATACTAGACTACGTTATACCGCCAAATGATGGGCTTAGAGATAAACTAAAGAAAAGGGAAGTATACGCACCATTCGTTTATGGTAGAGGTATAATAAGGGAGTGGAAAAATGGCAAACATAGTAAGATTCGGAATAACCCAAGGTACTGAGGCGACTGCCCGTGTACCCATCCGTTTTAGTGTAGTAGGGTCAAATCCTGTACTGCCAAAGAAGGTAGCTACCCGTTTAAGCCCAAAAAGACCACGTGGTATGAACTATATACAAGGTATACGGAGGTATAAGCTACCCTATCTTACTTTAAAGGAGTTAGGCTTATGAGTACTTGGTGGGTTTTGCGTTATGCACCAAATGGAAGAGGTTTTCTAGTAGACATACCCTTTGCATCTGAACTAAGAGCAGATCGGTATCTAGAACGCTACTGTGATGGTCAAGGTAAGGTACTAGAAACTGAATCTAGAAATAAAAAGAACGCTTCAAGGGAAATACGCCAACAAGTTTCGGAGATGCATGACCCTAATCTTCAGTGGGGTAAAAATTTCAGACATAAGGAGAAGAAAAGTGCGGAAGTATAAGTCTAAGAAAAAGAAAAATCCATGCGGGAAGTTTCCTACCTTAAAAGACTATAAAAAACATATCCCGAAAGGTGGGCTACAAAGTCCTAGTCTAAGAAAAGGAAAAACTGCCGTATCGGATGTCGCCAGGATGAATCCGCTGGAAAAACCTAACGGTAATTTCAAGAACATCGGTATGTAAGTACCTACTTAGTACTGACATTACTTATATGCGCGCCTCATATATAGTAATAGAATGTACTAATACTGGTAAGGTGTAGTCAGCTATACTGGCTGGCTACACTAACAGACCCCCTTTACTCCAGCCCCATTCTACCTGGTGGGGCAATAACTACCTCCTTATTAACAGTGCTAGGTAGGTACAACCTCCCTGCCTAGCACACAGGAGGTGGGAGTTTACGTTTTTAAGGTACCAGGTAAGTAGGTCGAGCTTGCCTGATTCCAACCCCCAGTGGCGTGTAGCGGGCGCCACTGGCCCATCTTGGGTACTTAGTCTTTTAGGGGCTAAGTACCCTAGATAAAAAAGTAATCTAACATCGGATGAAAGTAAAAGGATAATACTATGATTATATTACCAGAAGCTTGTGAAGTTTGTGAAGAAGATATGGAGTACCTGCCCGTAAATTCAAAGACAGCACTCTTAGTATGTCTTGATTGCGCTAGAGAAAGAGAGATACCTTTAACTAAAGCGAATAAAGAAAAGCTTATGGAGCAACTTATACAGCTAGACTGGATGGATGAACCGACGAAAGCCGGTAAGTTTATTCGGTCTGCAAATATAGATCCGGACTTTCTACCCAGATGTATAAAGGCTGCTGGACTACTAAAACAACTTAGTAAAGGAGTAGGACTAGAAACGGAAGACTACATATTTCTTTACGAACTAGGACTAATTGAAGCGAATAAGCATAAAGTAGAACTCTAGTCAGAATCTAGGGAGGAGGAGGTGATTACAGTGAGCAGAAGTCTAGACTACATAATGCGTAGACATACTCAGAAGTACGGTAGGGATGAACGTACAAGTCTCAAACAAAAGTATACTAAACTAGATGCTGAGTACGATAGGCTACTTAGCAAGGCAGAAACATGGAGTGACGCACGGGATTTGTTCTTGAAAGCAGGGTTTTCAAGGAAAGAGGCGACTGAAGCAGCAGTAATATTCGCAGTATAATGAGTAATGTAACGATTGATGCTATAAAGCAGGTACTGAGGGATTCGTATAGGTATATAAACGAAGTGTATAAGCATGCAGGATTCTCGAAAGAGGAGTCCTTCCAGCTTATACTCGATGGTATTAAACTATACAACCCTGTCCAGCAGTACCTGCTTATTTCGTATCTAGTATATAAAGAAACTGCGTTTAATATAGCAGTTAAAGAGGTAGTAGAATTCTATGATAACCAGTGTACTGACTACTTAGATACATTGTCTAACTATAGGGCAGAAGCCGTTGCATTAGGCTATTTGCCGTATATGTTTACTACGTATGAACCTAGTGAAGAATTCGGTCTATCCGATAAGTTTAAACTATTTATAAATCACGGTTTCTCGGAACAAGAGGCGCTAGGTGGATCGGAAACACCGTATACTTCCGCAAGTCCTAAAGTAACTACTGGACTAAAAGCAAGGAAGCATAGAATTGATGAGCTTGTAAGTAGAGGCGTAACCTGGGAGGAGGCTGTTCGTATATGCGAACAGGATTTAGTTTATACACTTAATGATAATAACTGGCTTGTAGTTCTATCTTTACTAACTTCCATAGAAACTACGATGTATCTTGAGTTCGCTTGTATAGAGATACTAGGAGTTACGGATAAAGAAAAGGCTGAGACTATTAAGACTAAACTACGAAGTGAACTAGTAAGTTACTGTTTTACAAATAACTAAAAGAGAAGTTTATACTTATGGCGGGTAATTACGATAGCTTTAATACGGATTTAAAGGGTAGTAGTGCTAAAAGCGGAGGCCGGACGGAAAGGCAGAGATTTATTAATAGGTACTACAACCGCCGTCTAGCCGTGTTTAAGCGCGCAGGTTTTTCTAATAAAGAGGCCGAATTTGCAGCAAGGCAAGGATATAAACTAACGGATCCAACCGTAAGAAAGATACTAGAAAACCGTAAGGAATGTGTCAGTGCTTTTATGAAAGCAGGTTATACTAGGAAAGGTGCTATTAAGGAACTTGCAAGGCAGCTTACAATAAAACTTAGGAATAGAAAAATTAAGGGACTAAATCTTTTTCTGGAGCTATCGCCTTAATGCGGAAGAACGCAATAACACTTCCTATTACGGATAAGGTATCGGTACATCCGGAACTCCATTTCTATAAGACACCTACGTGTCAGTTAATGCCTTTAAATATTGGAAGCAAAAGCCATATACTTCTAGAGCAGGATAAAAATGGCTTTCTTAAAGTTGAGACTAGTGAAGGTGATAAGTTTACACTGAAGGAGCAGAAGGATATATTAAGACTTTTCCCAAGTGAGTATAATTGGACGTGCAATAGAAATAACCAGTTTGATTCTATACTAAAAGTCTTTTCTAACGAACAGCTCGTCAGTTTTGACTTTACGAACGAAATTACTTTCGGTGACTACATTCTATCTTGGATATACGGTACTAGTAAGCTTAAACTAAAGCACCGTTTATTTAAAGACAAAGTACGTTATTTAGTAAATCTAGCCAGCTACGTAAAAAATAGTGTACCTTTAGATACTTTCGGTCACTTAGATAATATAGAACTGCAGCTAGAAGAAATTAATAAAGTAATACCTATAAGTCTAACATCCCTAGCAGGATTATCAAGAAATATTATACTTGATCCTGAGTATGACTTATGGCCGCAGTTCAAGATAGCACAGAAACTTACAGTCTTAGATAGGGAGTTTCTCGCACGAGCGTACTTAGGACCCAGGCAGGAAGCACGCTCTCTAGGCATAATAAATTCTACGTACAAGATAGATAAAAACAGGGCACATCTTACGTATCTAAGTCAACTCCCGTCCTTGGGTAAAAATATACTAAAGATAGCGAGGAATACTAAGTACTTTTCTAATGCCCATCCAGGAAGTGTCTATCTAGTAGAAGTAAGCGTACCTGATACCTATAAGGCCTTCTCTCCAGTTGGACTATCCTTACAGGGCCATACACTCTACCCTACCGGTAATTTTATCACGGCAGTTAGTAAGCCTATATTAGATCTTATAATAGAACTAGGAGACATTAGCTTTAGGGTACTGGATTCGTTACAGATTATACTAAAAGACCCAACTCTACTCGTCTTTAAGGATGTCTGCCAAACGGTAGAAAACTTTGAAGATGCCTTAATGGGTGACTATCCTTACTTCAAGCTAAAAAGTATGCATGCGTACTTAGCAGGACAGTTTATACAAACCTACGAAGTTTATAAGCAAGGCAAGCTCTATATTCAAGCATCAGGTATGTATAATCCTATACTAGCAAATGCTATTTACGCAATGCAGGATGTAGATATATTTAGGCTTGCTATGCAGAGTAATGCGGTATTATTAAGGGCGGATGCCGTAACGGCGCAATTAGAATATAGATTAGATGGTTTTAAGACAATGAATACTACGAAAACTGTTGCAATAACTGACCGGCTTAAAGGAGAAGTAACACCTAATAATAACTACATAGACGATATCGAAAGAAACAGAAATGAAAAGTATTTAACTTATGAATACGAAGGGTATACGCGTTTACATTCTAGTAATCTACTACCCGGTTTCAGTATACGAAATCGTACTACAGATATTGGTAAGAAAAAGATAATTAAACAAAGAGTCTATCCTAGGTCCGAATTCCGTAAAATAACGACTCCACCTATCTATCTAGGTCAACTACTGGATGAAACCTTTACTGCTAGTATACCTAATATAGGATACGATCCTATGCACGATAAGGAACTTATAAAAGAAATAGAAGGACGGAGGATAACTGAGGAAGGATGAAAACCTCAGAAGAGTTATACAAGCTATTTCAATCCAACCCAGCAAACGAGGGCGAGATAATGAGGATGCGTGCGGAGGCATTAAAGTGCATCCTAAAAGGAAATAGGAAGTATCACGAGGCAACAAAAGAAGACATAAGATGGTTCTGGGACCAGGAAGAACTCGGTAGTATCTTGGGTATAGGACCACAAGTTACGGAGCCAGCAAAAGAATTTGTTAGGAAGAATCTATTCTATCTAACGAAAAACTTTTATAACTTCTGGGATACTGAATGGATAACTGAGTGGTACAAGTTCATGCCTATGGTACTAGAAACACCTAAGGAATTTAACGCGGGTAGGATAGACTGGAGCTGCTTCTTTAGTATAGTATATCCATTACCTCCTAATATACCAGTAGACTTCAACGTTTTTATCCATAAGCTTAATATTATGCACCAGAAAATGGCTAGACTTAGGGCATTCGATGCCGTTTGGAACGACCCCTTTCGGAGACAGAAGACCCTTGATGGAGAAATGGTACTTGCCAGTGTATTTTTAGTACGGGCACCCTGGACGCTGTACTTTAAGGAGATGCGCAGAAGGGCGGAGGAGGCAGCTGCATATGACGAGGAAACTTTAATTCTTAGGAAGATAAAGAGAGAGGCGAAGTACTTGGACCAGGATCCTTTAACTTTAATCAAAGAAGGATGGATCTAATGCTAGACAAAGAACAGCAGGCAGTTGTAGATAGGATTCTTAGCGGCGAGAGTCTATATATAGAGGGTCCACCTGGTACAGGAAAGACGGAAATTTTTAATGAAGTAGGTAGATTAACTACTAAGTATGCCGCATTTCTTCCATTTACTAAGGCTGCCTGCGCGGAGTTAAAAGATAGGGCGCAGAATGTAGAGTATAGCGATGGTGTACCTGTACTAAAGGGACAGAACATAACGATTCAAACTATTAACTCCTACTGTCAGAGCCAGTTAGAACAATGGCCAGGTTCCTATGAACAGCAACTAACAAGCTTTCTTGAGTCTAAGAGAAAAAAGAAATACTCTTTAGTAGGTATAGATGAAGTACAAGATCTAAGACCTATTCATCTAAACGTTATTAAGGCAATTAAGAATAGGCAGCTATTCGCCGCTGGCGATAGAAATCAAACTATATTTGTCTTTAGCGATGCTATGGGCTATAGAATCTTTCCAGAGCTCGAAAAAATGCACTGCTCCCAGGTAAATCTAACTAATAACTATAGAAGTGGTAGAAGTATTACGGATATCCTTACGAGACTCTCCAGAAATCCTATTGTACCTAAGGGACCTAAAACCTTTGGTAGAGATGTAGTACTTGCTAGAACACATACTCAACTAAAAATAATATCCACTACACTAAAGCAACAAGATGTACCTCATATTATACGGGGTAAAGACGGTATATCTACACAAGTGGGTGAAGGTAAAACGAATATATATCTTATGGTACTGCATGCTTGCAAGGGTCTAGGGTTTGATAGAGTCTTTGTAGAGGACTGGCAGGAAAATAAAGGTTTGCCTCTTAGGCAAGAAGAAAGTAATCTTGTTTATGTTGCAGTATCTAGGGCAAGTCACAAATTCTTTGTAGTAGATCCTATACTCTACTATGGCTACTGTACCTCTACACTAAAAAGTAGTAACTATGATACTACAAGTATACGGAATCTACGTGATAGGCTAAAAGAGCCTAGTAAACCAACAGTAACAACTGTAGCACCAAGTACACACTACTTCATATAAAACCCCCCAGGTCCACTAAATTTACTAAAAACTCTCCTACTATAAATCTCAAGTATGCCAATAGGTGTCATTTTTGATTTTTTGTTAAAAATTTTAGTAACCGGCTATTTTATTTTTTTTTGTAAAGAACTATATAAGGTATGTCCTAAAAAAGGCTTTTTAAGTAAAAATAACATACGTACTACATGATTTTTTATTAAAACTTGTACATGGCATAGTAGTATAGTATTAATATTTATATTTATATTCCCTAATATGAATCTTCACCCGATAGCAGTATAGGATTTGTATTTATATTTATTTTTACTAATATAAATATTATAGAAATCCTCCTCAGATCCCTTTCAAATCCATATATACTACCTCTAAAAATCAGTAATTTCTTACGGATCTCAACTAGAAATCAGACTTTTTTTAGAAAAAAACTGTTTTTTAGGTAAGAATTTCTACAAAAATCTATGGTTTAGCGAAAGAATCTCCGGTAGAAACTGTGAATTTT
>Ga0180433_10009214_pt1 | contig 12123 bp, 16 predicted proteins | sample SS_ome_8_FD_132980 | JGI IMG/M metagenome (GOLD analysis project Ga0180433, IMG submission 132980) | Hypersaline lake sediment archaeal communities from the Salton Sea, California, USA - SS_1_D_1 metaG | ecosystem: Environmental > Aquatic > Non-marine Saline and Alkaline > Hypersaline >... | reverse complement strand
GAGAATTCGCCGCTGTGCTCTCTTATGAACTGATATTTTTGTTCTCTGTTTTCGAGAAAATGGCCAAGGCTTTTTTTAATATGTCACGCTCAAGCTTCAGCTCAGTACACTCCTTCCGGAGCCTGGCCAACTCTTCATCTCTCGGATTCCCTCGACCGGGGAATGCCCTTAAGTTCTCTTCTTTTAGATCACGTCTCCACCTTGATAAAGCATCTCTTGGAATACCGAGCTCAGATGCTACTTCAGTTGCTGCTTTCTCGCTGCTCTCTAAAAATCTTACAGCATCAATCTTGAGCTGTTTATCAAATTTCCTGCGTGCTCTCATTTGACCCTCCGTTAAGCTTATTATCGTAATCTGTGCTTAACTTCGTGTCCTGTTTTTCGGATCAATCCCATTTTTTGAAACACAGAGAAACGAAGAGCAGCATAACCCAACAGCCTGTCCCTTTTTAAGATTATTTTGTTAACAGGATTTATAATCTGTACAGAAATACATGGCAACAGCGGTAAATTCAGAGCAATAATTTTGGAGTTGCCGAGTTATCCTCCGCTGAAAAAGATTTAGCTGAAACTGCGAGGAGAATTTTAGATATTTAAAAAAAATAAAAAAACTTGACATCTATTTTGATATAGTGTAATATTTTACTATAATTTAATTAAGTATTTATGAACTATTAAATTATAGTAAAAATCACATCAATTTAGATTTTTTCTGAAACAGGCATGTATGGGACCGAAGAAAACTTTTTTTAAAGGGAGAGTTTACCATCAATTCTAATTTAAACATAGGCAAAAAAATTAAATCTATAAGGTTATCGAAGAAACTTCGTCTTCAAGATTTGGCAAATATGACAGGTCTTTCAAAGAGTCACATCTCACAAATCGAAAATGGAAAGATCTCCCCCTCAGTATCATCCCTTGTAAAGATAGGTAATGCTTTAAGATTTCCAATGAGTTCCTTTTTCGAAATAGTAGATATAAACAAAAAATATCTGGTTAAAAGGGACGAGAGAAAGAAATTTTCTGTGCACAGCTCAGATATTGTATATGAACTTCTTTCAACAGACCTAAAAGGCAGGATGATGGAGGCTTCAGTAATAAGGTTTAAAAAAGGAGCCCGCACCGGCAAAGGAGACCTATATAGTTATGAAGGAGAGCAGGTAGGTCTTTTACTTAAGGGGAAACTGGAAATAAATCTTAACGGGGAAATAATAATTATGGAGGAGGGTGATAGTATATATTTTAGATCCTCGATTCCGCATAGTGGAAGAAACATTGGAGATGGTGAGGCCATAGCAGTTTGGGTCATCACGCCTCCTAATTTCTGAAAGAATTTTTGAGAAAAGCATTAAATAGTAAGAGCAGATGGTTAAATAAAAAAAAGCTCAAGTCACTTTTTTAATCTGATCGCCAATTGGCTTATTTATGCAGTTGCGGTAAAGTTCTATTCGGCGGTCAGGGAATAGCCCTGTAGGGGCTGTAGTTAAAATAATCAGAAGAATGAAGGAGGAGAATATGGCCTTATTTCCAAGTAAAGAGTGGGCAGAGGAATTATATAACAGGGTTAATGCTGACGAGGAATATGGTAGGGCAGCGTCTGATTGGGAGGGAACCTTTACGTTATTAGTCAAGGAAGAGGAAGACAAGTTAGAAAAGCCCTTTATTTTATGGCTCGATCCTTGGCATGGCAAGGTTCGAGGATTTGAGATATTAAAGGATATTGATGAAAAGAAATCAGATTTCATATTGGAGGGGGACTACTCCGTATGGAAGGGTGTATTACAAGGAAAGAAGGATGCCACAAAGCAGATGATGGCAGGGAAACTCAAGTTAAAGGGAAGCATGACATATATTTTAAAGAGGGCAAAGGCATCTAATGCATTGACGAAAATACTAACAAAAATTCCCACAGAATTTATAGACGAAACAGATTAAATGTCGTTGAGGAGTGATAGAAATGACAAATGGGGGTTGAGGTATGGGTAGAATGATACTTGAACCAATTGAGATTAAAAGTATGGTGTTGAAAAACAGAATAGGCTTTGGCCCTATGCTGAATCAACCACATGGTCCCAACGGAGAGGTCAATGAAGATACAATTAAGTGGTATGTGACAAGGGCGAAGGGAGGTGTGGGTTTTGCATTAACCGGTACAATTAATCCCAGCGTTGCCACATATGAGGAATTCCTCAAAACACCCCCTATTGGTGGTTTGGGATTGGCCCTAACCCTGCATGAGGACAGTTATATTACGGGCTACAAAAAGCTAACAGAAGCAGTGCATCAATATGGAATGAAGATTGGGGCTCAGATAGGAGCAGGTGGAATAACTAAAGGAGCCTCATCGTCCCCTTATCCCCAAAAATCTATAACGGATGTCCTATTTAACATGGACATTCCAGTTGAAGAGTATAGAACTGAGGAACTGGAAGAGATTAAGAAAGGGTGCGCTGACACTGCCGCCAGGGCGAAGAAAGCGGGATTCGACTGTGTGGAGTTACACACTGCGCATGGTTATGTCTCCCTCTGGGGAGGGTTTATGTCGCCTTTTACCAACAGGAGGACTGATAAGTATGGGGGAAGCTGGGAGAATAGACTACGATACCCGTCAGAGACAATACAGGCCATAAGGGAGGCGGTAGGTGAGAATTATCCTATATTGGTCAGGATTAGCGCTGACGAGCTTCTCGGCTCGGCGGGTGTTACTTTAGAGGATACACTTAAGTATACTATACCGATATTTGAGGAGGCAGGGGTAGATTGTTTTGATATTACTATGGGCTCACAGCTACACAACCCAAACAACATACCTACGTTGTATGTCCCACGGGGATATTATATCTACATGCCCGCGTCAGTCAAGAAGGTGACCAAGGTGCCAGTCATTGGTGTTGGCAGAATACTGGATATGGAGATGGCTGAGAGGTTTATAGAAGAGGGAAAAGCAGATATAATTTATATGGGCAGACAGTTAATTGCTGATCCTGAGACCCCAAAGAAGTACTTTGAAGGTAGATCAGAGGATATCTGTAAATGCATCGGAGACCTTCCTGGTTTTGGCGGCTGTTTGGACTGTTGTGCGGTTAACCCTAATCCGCCAATAATGGAGGGAAGAGATGAAGTAACACCGGCAGAAAAGCCCAAGAAGGTTCTCGTCATAGGCGGCGGCGTAGCTGGAATGGAATCTGCTAGAGTAGCTGCTCTCAGAGGACACAAGGTGACTTTGGTAGAGAGTGAAGGTAGTCTTGGGGGCGTGGTTGGTGTTCTTTCCAACGGATTATTGAACCATGAATTCAAGAATCTCGTTGATTATCTTTCCAATCAAATAAGAAAGCTAAATGTGGATGCGAGAGTATGCAAAAAAGTTACTGCCGATGATGTTGAAGAGCTTAATCCGGATGTGGTTATTATGGCTACGGGAGCAACTATGACCATACCAAAGGCGGCCATAGGGAAACCTCAAGTGTTGACTCATGTTGATGCTTTGATGAATATGGCTTCTATCGGCAATAAGATTGTGATACAGGGATTAGGCTACGGTTCTGAGTTGGCTATTTCCCTGGCTGAAGCTGGTAAAGATGTTATTCTTTTTGGCAAAGGGGATGAGATAGCCACAAATATACCACCTTTGAGGAGAGCTTTTATTCTTAAGAGATTGATAGATGTCAATCTATGCAAAGGGGATGGAGATATCCCTATAAGGAAAGAGAGCAATCCTAAGGTATTGACAGGGAGGACTTTTGTGGATGTTACCTCCGATGGTGTTCTGTTGGAAGATAAGGAAGGGAGAAAGGAAACTTTCCCCTATGATACATTTATTATCTCCATGGGCAGAAAAAGCAATGACATCCTCCGTAATGATCTAAAGGGTAAGGTGCCTGAGTTTTACCAGGTGGGTGACTGTGATGAAGTTGGCGAGATATGGGAAGCAATGCAGTCAGCCAATACGGTGGCAAAGCAAATCTAGTGATACAAGATAAAAAAACAAAGGAGAAGAAGAAATGATAGATTTTGAATTGTCCCCAGAGATTTTAGAGATTCAGAGAACGGCAAGAAGGTTCGCTGAAAAAGAGATTAAACCCATTGCAGCTGAAGTGGATAAAGATCCAGATCCAGAACACAATTTTCCTTATGAAGTAGTAAAAAAGGGCTGTGACATAGGGTTTCATATCGCCAGCATCCCAGAACCTCTAGGCGGAGGCGGAGGAGGCCTGATAGCCAGTGGAATAGTGTTTGAAGAACTAGCAAGGGGGGATGCAGGCATAGCTGGGATTCTTGGAATTACAGGTTTGGGATTAACTCCAATATTGTTGGGTGGAAGCCCCGAGCAGCAGGAGAAGTTTATTCGCCCATTTTGCGAGGCTGATGGGGTAAGAATAGCCTGTCTTGTTGTTACCGAGCCCGGCGGTGGTTCTGATTCCTTCGACAAGGTTATAAAACCACCCCATGGAACCAAGACAACTGCAAAAAGAGAAGGCAATGAGTACGTTATTAACGGGACAAAGTGTTTTATTACTTGTGGAAATGTAGGTGATCTGTACACGGTTTTGGCCAGAACCGATAAATTGCAGGGACAGGACGGTGGAACCAGTTGGTTTGTTCTTCCCCAGGGCAAAGAAACACCTGGAGTCTCAATTGGTAAAATAGAGGATAAGATGGGGCAGCGATCATGTCCAACGACAGAGGTAATATTCGACAATGTGAGGATACCAGAGGATAACCTCCTAGGTGACGAGGGAGATGGGTTTTTGATAACAAAAAATTTCTTAGCGGCATCTGACCCTGCAGTCGGACTTCTGGCAATTGGAATCGCGCAGGCTGCCTTTGAAGAGGCTTTGGAATATGCTAAAACAAGAGTACAGGGTGGAAAGTCCATAATTGAACACCAGTTAGTAGGTGCGAGATTAATAGACATGGAAATAGCAATCGAGAGCGCTCGTCTCCTTTGCTGGAAAGCACTGTGGTACGGTGACAATAATGTACCAGGGGATTCAAAACTTTCCATGATGGCAAAGATATATGCCACTGATGTCTGCATGAAGGTGACCACCGATGTAGTACAAATCTTCGGTGGTTATGGCTATATGAAGGATTACCCTGTAGAAAAATATATGCGTGATGCTAAAGTGACCCAGATATATGAAGGAGCAAATGATGTGCTGAGGATTACAGCAGCACGAGAATATTTTGAGTAGGTTAGGGGAATTATGGGATTTAGAGATTATTTCAAAAAGGATATGTATGATATTCAAAACACGAATCAAGTAAAAGAGATACAGATTGAAAAACTTAGAAAGCGGATGGTCTATTTCTACCAGAAGTCATCAATGGTGAAAGCCATTCTGGATTCGAAAAAGATAGACCCGGTATCTATTAGCTTGGAACAGTTTCGAGAAGCAGTACCCGTTCGTTTGCAGAGGGAAAGTTCATCACCATCCTCACCTGGATCAAAAGGTGCTCTGGTCGACACAATGTCCGAGTTGTGCGGCGTATCCTCGCAAAGCTTTATTCTGCTTTGTTCCACATCCGGGACATCGGGGGAGCCATCACCATACTTCTTTACGGAGGAGGATATGGTTGCCACCGCTCAAGGCTTCAGCCGAGCACTGTGGATGATCTCCCACAGTTCGGAAGAGCAAATCCGGGATTTGCGGGTGGTACAGGGCTTTGCCCTCTCAATGGTGGGTGCAGGAATTCCAGCAGTGGAGACCTTTATTCGTCTGGGCATCCCGGTTGTTCCGGTAGGGGCAGAAGGCGGTGTCGAGCGAATCCTTTACTTCAGCGAGAAGCTTGGAGGAAATTTCCTATTTTCAACACCTTCGCTTGCTGAGCACTTGATAGATAGGGACATGGATCTCGTTAAGAAAATTGGATTCAAACACGTAATGTGTGGAGCCGAACCAGGAGCGGGGATTCCAGAGGTAAGAAAGAAAATCGAAGAGGGTTTTGGCTGCCCGTTGTGGGATGCAATGGGCCTTATCTGGGGTCTAATGTGGATATCCTGTGATCTTCCCGAGTATGCAGGTATGCACCATCTTACGGATGATATGAATCTGATTGAACTCGTAGACCCGGAGACGCAGGAACATGTGCCTTTTGAGGATGGGGCAATCGGTCAATTAGTAATAACCATGTTGGCAGGAAGCATGCCCCCTACCCGGATGTCGCCAGGTGATATAGTGCAGGTATTTACTAAACCATGCCGGTGCGGGGCACCGGGTTGGCGCATGAAGATAATTGGACGGGCTGATGATATGCTTAAAATCAAGGGAGTAGTAGTTTATCCTGCAGCTATTGATGGAGTAATCACAAACTTTGTTCCTCGAGTGACGGGAGAATTTCGTATTATTCTTGATCAGCCCCCTCCACGCGTGGAACCACCGTTGAAGCTCAAAGTGGAGTACGGCAAGGAGATGCGCCAGGAGGAACTTCCCGCTCTTGCCAAGGAGATAGAAGAATTAATGCACAACAGGCTCAAGGTGCGGCCGGCTATTGAGTGGCTGCCTCCCATGACACTTGAACGCTCCACTTACAAAACACGTTTTATCGAGAAAGCATATAAAAAAGCTGACAATGATTGAAATTGTCAGCTCTAAACTGAATTTAACAGTAGGAAAGAAAATGGCCATTAAAATATTCTGGCAGGATATCTTTACTGAAGATGTTCCCATTATTCCAGGAATGGATAAGGTATATAAAGAACTTGAAGATCATGTATTCAAAAAGGTAGCAAGGAAAGACACTCAGATAGAACTGAGGCACCTCAATAAATCTACCTATATGGTTATGTCTCCTTATCTTGAAATGATTAACAATATTGAAGTGGTAAAGGGTATAATTGATGCCGAGAAGGAGGGATTTGATGCTGCTATTATCTGATGTGGCAATGATCCAGGTCTTTATCAGGCACGAGGGGTTGTAAATATACCTGTTATTGGGCCAACTGAGGCAGCTATGCATCTCGCCTGTATGCTGGGGAGCAGATTTGCGATTATAACCATAATTGATGAACTTGTTCCTTTTGTGGAGCGGAACTTGATGTTATATGGACTTGAAAGCAAAGCAATTGCCCGAAGGCCTGTTAGGTCCTGTGAAGTTGGTTTCGATTTCCCTGCAATGTTTGAAGATTCTCAACTTATAATTCCCAAGTTTGAAAAAACAGCATTGGAGTTTATTGAAGAAGGGGCAGAAGTGATTGTTGTAGCCTGTTGCGGACTGGGTCCTGCATTGACGGTGGCAGGTTATCTAAAAGTGGAGGATACGGACGTACCTGTAATCGATGTCGCATCAGCGGCAATCAAGATGGCAGAACTTCAGTCTGATATGAATAGTTGTCTCGGCATTTCCACAAGTAAACATCTTACTTACCAGTCGATTTCCTCCGAGATGATTAACGAGATGACCAAATCATTTTCATAGGTATTTTCTAAGAACCAGGCAATATAATACTGCGGTGAATGATAAGGTTATGTAAAAGGGGAGACAGATTTTTAAACTGCGATAAAGAAGGATAGAGAGGGACTAATATATGACTTTTCGAATGATAGCGTATTATAGGTTCCCATCATACCTGAAGAGATTTGAGTTCAAGTATAATAAGAGATGTAGGGAAAAGTGAAATGACTGATAGGGGAAACAAAATGCAGCTTGACGAAGGTGAAATACTTTTAAGGGAAGGCTTGATAAAATTTCCCTCTACGCCAGGCGAAAAACCGCATATTATTGCTCGAAAATGTAAGAAGTGTTCTGATATTGCCTTCCCCGGTAAGGAGCGTTGCGGAAAATGTGATAGTACTGAGATGGAAGAGGTTCTTCTAAGTAATAAAGGGAAGATATATTCATACACCATTGTAATGCAGACAATTCCAGGATACGAGGTGCCGAATATCGTTGCAGTAGTAAAGATGCCCGAGGATGATACTTTGATGATTATGACTCAAATAAAGGATTGCAGTATTCAAGAGGTTAGGTGCGGCATGGAAGTAGAGACAATAATAGCAGATCTGTTCACGAAAACGAATGGCCAGAGAGTAGTTGGATATGCCTTCAGGCCGTCAAGAGGAAGCGACAAGTGAGAGATGTATATATAATAGGCGCAGGAATGACAAGGTTCGGATTGTATGATGGCAGACATTTGCCTGTAAAGTCCGTTTTCGAATTAGGCAAGGTTGCATGTCTAGCGGCATTGGATCATGCCGGTATCAATCATAGAAAGATAGAGTCTGCATTTTGTGGGAATGTGAGCTCACCTCCAAATTGCGGTCAAACAATATTAGCACCCTGCGGTATATCCGGAATACCCATTTTTAATCATGAGAATGCCTGTGCAAGCAGCTCTTGTGCCTTAAAAGATGCCTATGAAGCAATAGGAAATGGCACCTATGATACGGCTATAGTAATTGGGGCCGAGTGTTGGAGTTTTTTGCGGCTATCTGACAGCAGTATGGCTTTATCAGGATTAATCTCTCCTCCGCAAGGGACAAATTTAAATCAGGATATTGCCGGAGCCTTTGGTCCTGCACTCCTAGCATTGGTGGCAAGAGCACATATGAATGAGTATGGAACAACTAAGGAGCAGTTTGCAGAAATAGCGGTTAAGAACAAGAGGAATGCATCTTTAAATCCTTACGCACAGTTTCAGAAGGAAGTCACATTGGAGGAAGTGTTGAACTCCCGTATGATATGTGATCCTCTTACCAAGTTGCAATGCTGTCCTCAAACCGATGGAGCAGCTGCCCTGATCCTTTCCAGCATGGATATTGCCAAGCAGTATACAACGAAGATGGTAAAACTCGCCACTGTTACCGAATCAGCCGCAAAGTATAAGGGAATGGGCGGAGTTCTGAGTGGTTTCAATTGTTTTGAAATAGCAGCAAAGAAGTCTTATGAATTAGCAGGAGTCGGCCCTGAAGATTTAGATTTAGTCGAAGTTCATGATGATTTTACATCTATGGAGTTGGTTGCTTATGAAGATTTAGGCATATGCAAGAAGGGTGAAGGAGGCCGTTTTATCAGTGAAGGTTTATCTGATTATGGGGGAAAGGTTGTGGTGAGCCCTAGCGGCGGATTGTTAGGCAAGGGGCATCCTTTAGGGGCTACTGGAGTGGCACAGTTAGTTGAGATTACATGGCAACTGAGGGGAGAGTGCGGATCAAGACAAGTCGAGGTTGCGAAGGTAGGTTTGGCGCATAACGGAGGTGGGATAGGTGATGGTTATGAACCAGGGGCTATTACTATTAGCATTGCGACAAGATAGTACATAAAGAGGGTGAAAAATGAAAAATCTAAGAGATAAAATTGTTATTATAACCGGTGCGGTCAGCAGCATAGGTAGAGCAAGAACAATGGCAATGGCTGAGGAGGGCTGTGATCTGGTTATTTGCGACATTTATTTGAGGATGGTCTCAAAACTCTGGAAATAGTTGATATTATTGGAGATAATAATTCAGAGGCTAATTTGCAATTTGCTAAGTGATACATTAGTCAAATAGTTTTCATGTCTTGTGAATATTGTAGTTTACCCGTGGAGGAGTGGAATGGCATATTCCATCACAGATGATTGCACAGGATGTAATGCATGTGTCAGCAGATGCCCTGTTGAGGCTATAAGCGGTGAGAAAGATCAGAAACATTCAATAGATGAGGATATATGCATAGGGTGTGGCGATTGTGGGAGGATATGTCCGGAAGGTGCAGTGCTGGATGAAAAGGGCAATGTCTGTATTCCCATAAATTTACCCATCAAGCATTAATCAATAACGGTTAGTGACCCGTTTGTCCGGCATCAATAATGTGCCACACTTTTGTAAAACTGTAAGGTCAATGTATACCTCGTCATTCGGAGTTAGCCGTATCGTCCAGTTCACAATATATTGTTACCTTTAACTTAAAGGACTTTGAGGAAGCAAACATGTTTGGTATAAAACCGGTTACGCCGGATACTTTCATTAATGAATTGCGAGGTTAAGTAATTATGGGTACTTTAAGTGTATGAATTCCCGATTCAATACATAAGAGATTGAAGAATTTATCCAAAAAAGATAAGATATCCCTGAATCAATTGATAAATAGCACAGTGACTGAAAAAATATCTGCTCTTGAAACCGAAGACTATTTGAAAGAAAGAGCTCAAGACGGGAGTCTGGAAAAATACCTGAAGGTTCTCAATAAAGTACCGAAATCGTAATGTATTTCCGCTGCTGGCCTCCGTAATATTTACTTGACGTAATCGTCCGGTTACAACATTCTTATATAACAAAATTATGAAATTTGAATGGGATGAAAATAAAAACCATAGAAATCTGCTGAAACATGGAATTTCATTTGAAGATGCTGCTCTAATTTTTACTGATAAGAACTCGCTTTCTATTTATGATGAGTATAATTCTGTTAATGAAGATCGATGGATCACTATGGGCTCACATCCGAAGAATGATATTTATGTTGTTGTTCATACATATCGCAAGTTAAATAATGAGGAATCAATAAGAATTATTTCTGCTCGCAGGGCAACAAAAAATGAAATGAAACAATATTTTGAGAGTAAATAATTATGAAAACGATGAAAAAAGAATATGATTTTTCTAATGCAGTTAAAGGAAAGTTTTATACTACCAAAGAAAAAATAGAGCTACCTGTTTATATTGATAAAAATGTTAAAGAGTATTATTTAGCTCTTGCAAAAGAGAAAAAGATTTCTTTTGAAAAAGTTATCAATATTGTATTAAAAAAAGAAATGGAGCTCCAGAAGGAGATCCTCAAACGGAAGTAGCTCTGCCGATCAAACCTCCCGTGAATCTGAAACGGTTTTGCGGACACTGTAATCCGTCACGGTTAGTGACCCACCCCCGTCAAATTTAGTGACCCACTTGTCCGGCATCGATAGTGTGCCATACTTATGCAAAACTGTTCATGAAATTCAAGGAGTGTGGGCACTATACCAAACAGGGAAAAAATGCCGGAATTACGTAAAATTATCGTACGACTTAGAAAAGGTCAATCACTTCGCGGGATTAGGCGCGAGACGGGTACTCGCCGCACCATTATTCGCGAGATACGTGACATTGCCCGGCCAAAAGGGTGGTTATGCGAGGTGATATGCCGCTTCCCGCCGAAGAGATGGTGGCGGAGGCATGGAACGGACTGAGGGGTGACGTGCCGCAGAAGGTGGTGCCTGACAACCTCAAGGCGGCGGTCATCCGGGAATCCTTTGAGGACCCGCTTGTCAACCGTTCCTACCGGATGCTTGCCTGGCACTACAATTTTCTCATCAGCCCGCATCTGCCGTACCACCTCCTAATGATTACAACTTTTCCCCGATGGGATTCATCCCATAGTAATTAATAAAAGAATAACAACTTCTTCTCGCGATGAAATTTCTGACGCGGAGCGGCTAAAAGCTTCCGGAGCTAGCGTGTCGGGTCAAATAAAAGGGGGACTCCTTCGAGTCCCCCTTTGCGGATTAAATTCCGTGTACGGTTTTTAAATGTTCTCTATGCGCTCTGCTTTGACTCCACGGTTTTCGTTACGAAGTCGCATATCGCTTCCCGTGATGAGACCGCGCCGGGAGGGAAAATCCCGTCGAAGCCGATCTCCTTGAGCTTCGGCTCATCCTCCGGCGGGAAGATGCCCCCTATCATGAATGCCGTTCTCTCCTTAATACCCTTCTTTACCGCTTCGTCTATGAGGCTCTTCCCCAGGACGAGCTCTCCGCCGCAGTAGGTGCTGATCCCGATAGCATCGACGTCTTCCTGAACGGCGGTCTCGATAATCTGCTCGGGAGTGGCATTGCCGATGAGAACCACCTCCATTCCCGCGTCTCTGAGCATGCCGGAGACAACGAATAACCCACGGGTGTGCGTCTCCAGGCTGAACTGTCCCATCAATACCTTTATCTTCTTGTCGGCCATATATACTTCCTCCTCTCTTTTCACAGTGACTCAAATTATCATGCGTATATGGGTGGTTTCCAGGTTCCGAAAGCCCTGGTAAAGGCTTTGCGCATCTCACCCTCGGTGGCACCGGCTCTCGCACACTCGACGGTGGCGTACATGATGTTCTTGCCACTCTTACAGGTGTCAACGAGCGCGTTGAGGGTATTCTCCACCTTTTCGTTATCTCGTG
>Ga0180433_10009213_pt1 | contig 12123 bp, 7 predicted proteins | sample SS_ome_8_FD_132980 | JGI IMG/M metagenome (GOLD analysis project Ga0180433, IMG submission 132980) | Hypersaline lake sediment archaeal communities from the Salton Sea, California, USA - SS_1_D_1 metaG | ecosystem: Environmental > Aquatic > Non-marine Saline and Alkaline > Hypersaline > Sediment... | reverse complement strand
TCGTATCCCTTTTTTAATAAAAAGTCTGCTAAGTAGGCGCCGTCTTGCCCTGTTATTCCAAATATAAGGGCTTTTTTAGGTGCGGCTTTTGAATCATTTTTCTCATGCTCTGCGGTTATTTTCGCGAAGGGAAATAGAATGATAGTCAAACATGCAAAGATAATTTTTTTATGATTCATTCGAATGTCCTTTTTTTGTGTTCATAGATTTTTTTTCAGTTTTTGTTTTTTTGATTGTTGGAAACATTCCTGGCAAGAGTTTACATGTTGATGCTGATGGCCTTGGGACATTGTGTATCTGTGCCAATGTATTTGGAAGTTGCATTGGCGATACGCGCTGATTAATTTCTTTGAGTTCAAAATTGCCTTTTTGGTAAACAATAAGTGGTACATGCGTGTTCCATTCATATGGTGTTCGGTGTGCTGTGCCTGCAGGATGTTTAGTCATTTGAGTGTACGGCAGAACTTGGAAAATTATTTGACCACTTCTATTTCGGTATTGTTGATTTTTGAAATAATAATCAATGGTATTTTTGTCAATACATGCATTTATTAACTCGTCATATGCCCACGCTTTTCGAATTCCAGGAATGTTTTCTACAATTTTTTTTACATCAGACAAGAGTTGTTTTTGTTGATTTTTTTCAAGAAGATCAAAGTTTTTATCTAAATAAATTTGTGGTGTTTTTATCGCGCATTTTATAGAAACGTTGTATTTTTTTTGAATGTGATTTTCTATCTTTTTACACAATTCAGGAATCAGTATTCTTCGGGCATGCTTCAGGCCTTTATTGTATGTGTACTCTGGCATTGGCTCAACACCATGATCGGCGGTTAGTATATAAAGGATTTCTGATTCTTTAAACATTTTTTTTGTGTAATCAAAGAAGTTTTTGAGTTGATAATCAAGATGATACATCATATCAAGAACTTCTTTGCTATACGGTCCATAAAAATGTCCAAGCTTATCTAAGGGGCTCAGAGAAATCCACAAAACGATACGATTGTTATTGTTTAATGAATGGTTATTCAGCAATGCTTTGGCGAGGTTTAGTAATAATGTATTTGCGGCAGGTGTTCGTAAAAAAGCTTCATACGGTTTTTTTTGTTCGTGGTATAGTTTGTCCGCTTTATCTCCAAGAACACTCAATGTTCTTTGCAGAGGTGAAATTTTCATATCATTAGCAGAACCGTAGGCTTTACTATTTAAATCAAAATATGGTTTCCATTTATATTGGAGAAGTTTTCTCTTTGATAGTTTGCTGTTAAATTTATCAATCCACGATGGAAATGTGTCAAAATATGCTTTACTTGAGGTGAATTGCCCAGCGTGAGCATCAAACCAAATAGCTTTTCCAAGTTTTCCTGCATTGCCTATTGCAGACCTGCTTTTATGTGAAAGAGCATAAACGTTTATTGGGTTATCTTTTGTGGATGCAAGAACAAGCTGATCAGAAATACCATCGACCATTATATTGTTTGCTGATTTTCCGTAATCATAAATTCCTTCAGGAGAAAAGACTGCAGAATCTTTTGCAGGAGTGCTATCACATTCAATTTTTTTTAAATTTTTGTCGAACCACGAATTATTTATAACTCCGTGGTAGTTTGCAAATGTTCCTGTATTAATTGCGGTATGGCCTATAGCGGTTGAAGGCATTGCATGAGGCCAGTATGCATTTGTATATCTAATTCCGTTATCCAAAAGTTTTTTTATTCCACCAGTTAAATATTTTTGAATGCGAGGAATATAATGATATGCAAATTGATCAACTTCTATTATTACGGTAAGTCGAGGGGTATTGTTGTCAACACAATAAATTAACGGAGTTATAGTTAAATAAAGGAGGATCGATAATCTTATATATGTTGATTGAATAAATTTCATAAATCTCCTTTATTTTTTTATATTTATTCGTTTTTTAGTGAGAGGGTATGATATACTCAAACCTGTATGAAAATATCATCAAAACTATACAAAAATAAAAATTATAATGCTAGAAATAACGTTGAAATGATCAAGTAGAGCAAAATAAAACGTGTTTTATGGTTCGACAAATAGGTATTTTGATTCATGTAAGCAAAGAGCATCGTTCATTCTTGTCTATTATTGATAAGGACAATGGGAAATTTTCGGCTACTGCTTCTCGTTCCGACATAAGTCGTGGGTCATTGATTTCATATTCATTAAATCAGCGGGGAACTAAAAGTTATATTACGTCTATTGACGTTTTGGATTTGCCAGAGATTGAGAATGAACATGATCTTTTATTTTTCCACCAAGTTTTAGAAATTGTTTATTATTTTATTCCTTTTGGCAAATCTGTTCCGGATATTTTTTATTTATTACTTTATTTATATTCCTCAATTGAACGGATTAATAGTGATGCACTAAAGAAGATGTTTTTATTTAAATTGTTTGCTCATTTGGGGTTTTATCCTGAAGAAAAGAGGAAGTATTATTCGCTTTTTACAACGATACGAATGGGCAATATTGACGATATAATTTGTAGGAAAGTAGATTTATCTCTTGAAAGAAAACTGGATCGATGGTTAGACTATTGTATATCATTGCATCCGTGCACGAAGTATTTTAATGCAATTTCTATGTTTATGAGTAGGAAGCCATGAAAAAAATTATATATATTTTGTTTTTGTTGGTCTCAGGGAACCTTCCATTAAATGCAGCTGGAATTCTTAATGATGTAAGCAAGCGGTTTGGAGGTGCAAGTTTTTTTGATGCTGCAACAGAAGCTAGAAAAAAATTGGTTGTAGATCTTGAAAAGGAACTTGGTCAATTAACTGAAACACAAGCTGAGTTTATAGATTCTACAGAAAAAGAGATTGCAAGTGTAGGAAATAAAATAGCACAAATGCGTCAGGACCTGCAGAAGAAACCTGAGAATGAGTTTTTGCTTACAATGTTATCTGTTTTGAACGAAAATTTACAGGTTCTTAAAGATAAAATAAAAGTTCGTAAACAGCTCGTTGAAGATAAAAAAGGTTTGCTAAAAGTTATTAATGATGTTTTGGCAGATTCTAATTTAGAAGAGTTTAAAAAAGATCAAAAGCTTGTTCAAAGGTCGGCATATACATTTGATGATATTCAAACGATAAAACAAAAAGTTATTGAGGCAAAAAAGAACATAGCTTATCTTGAAAATCAAACAAAAAATGTAACAATTGAGCTTGAAAGTAGAAGACGAATAATTAATTCTTTAGAAGAAAATTTTAAAAAGAAAAAAGCAGGGTTTGAAGCAACGATGGCTAATGATTCGGAAGAATCAGGTATTGAAAAAAGTAAACAACGAGAAATTTTTTCATTAGAAGAAGCACTCTACAAAAACAAAGTTGAACTTGAAAAAATTAGGCTAGATGAAATTGAAACAAAAAAGAATCTTATTAAAAAGAAAAAGCTTCTTGCTGATAGTCAACTGAATATTCTTATATCGGCTTTAAGCCGAGCGAAAACATTTATTCGGATTACTGAAGCAGATATTTTAAATGCGAGAGAAGATTTTGCGGCAAAACAACGTGAATATTTTATCCGCATAGAGGTTTATAGCAAAGAGTTTGAAAGGAGAAAAGAGCGAAAACAGGAATTAGAGGCATTGAGCAAACGATTCAATGTTTCGTTGGGATTCGATCTTGATGATTGGAGTCGTGAACCAAAACAAACGGTAGAAGGGTATCTTGCTCTTTTAGAGGTTGGATCTCTTAATGATGAAGTATTGTTGGCTCGACTAGAAAAAGAATTACTTGAAGCGCGCATGGATTTGGAAAAGGAGCGACTTGATCAAGAATCATTGCTTGTTACAATTCAAGAAACATATTTTAAAATTACATCCAATCGTTTCAAATCGGTAGAAGAGATAACGCGAGAAATTGATAAGTATGAGATGCTCAAAGCTCGAGCTTTATCTGCAGTTTCGAAATTTGAAGGCAAAAAAATTACTGCTGCTGATCGTTTAGATATTCAGAAAAAAGCGCTGGGAAATATAAAGGCTTTAAGAAAAGCGGTTGAAAATCAGTCGGATCTTTTATTTAAAAATTTTACTCGCGATTATAGTAAAGTTGTATCATTACTTAACATGATAGAAGAAAATATTTTAAAACAGATTGCCGAGCTCGGGAAAATCATTGATGTTTATACGGATATTATCAATACGAATAACAAAAGTTTGCAGCAGATAGATCTTATTCTCCCTGATTTACCCGGGACTTTGCAGGTTTTGAGACGTCCTGAAACGGCAATTTCATGGAAGGCAATTCGAAGCATTATTCCAGATGTGCGTTTGTTTTTGTATGATATTTATAATTATATGACGGCATTGAATGTTTCAGTATTGATTGAGAGGGTTGAATTAATTACCTCTCGTCCATATGATCTTATTGTTTTTATTATTGAACTTATTTTGTTAATTATTTTACTTTTTTTATTGCGGATTTACATTCCGCAGTTTATAGTTTTCGTCAACAAATTTGAAATTCGACGTACATGGATAAAATTATTTGTACAGATGTTTTCCTTTTTTGGAAACTTTTTAATAACATACTTTTTGGGGATAGCTATATGGGTGTTATCATTTTTTACATTTTATAGTTTAAGGGTTGTTGATCCATACTTTACTGCGGTTTTTTATTTGATATCTATTCCTTATTTTATTTATTTTATTTATAGATTATCTTCTGATTTTATTAAATTTAACGAAGAAAAAGATTATTGTTTTCTTCAAGAAGAATATCAATCCCGCTTTTCGCGGGTAATAATGTTTGCTGTTGCTGCGATAATATGTATTACTCTTTTAAAAGCATCATTTCAATTATTAAGTTATCCGAAATCTGAGTTGCCACGGACATTAGGTGTTTTGAGTATTATAATTGCTCAGATTGCTATTATTCTTTTGCTATCAAAAGAACAAATTTTAGGTCTTATTCCGACAACAAATAAGATAGGACGATCAATAAGATCTTTTGTTGCTGATTATTATTATTTGGTGCTACCTGTTGTTATTGCAATTATTATAATGAGCAATCCGTATGTTGGTTATGGGCCACTTGTTTGGTATATTCTGACAAGGTTAGTATATACAATATTTATTGTAATTATTCTTTATTGGTTGCATATATTTTTACGTCGAGTCTCTTCGTCACTTTTTTTCATACAACAAGAAGATGTTGTTAAAGAACGTTTTTCTTATTCGAAAACATTTTATGGTCTTTATGTAATTCTCATATTTTTGACATTAATTTTGGTAGGCCTATTTCTTTGCGCCAAGATTTGGAGTTGGCCTGAACCATTAGCGCGTATTACTAGCTGGGAAGATATTCAGGCTTGGATTTATACTCCTTTTGTTTTGGAAGGCACGGAATCACCAATTTCGCTCGCATCAATTTTGCAATTTATTCTTATACTTCTATCGGGAGCGGTTATTTCGTATTTATTCAATCGTTTTGTTTTGGGTAGAATTTTTGATGTTTTACTTGTAGAACCTGGTCTTCAAAATGCTATCGCGACATTAACTCGTTATTTAATTATTTTTACTGCTTTGTTTATTGGTTTGCATTCCTTAGGAATATGGCAACAAGCTTGGTGGTTAGCTGCTGCATTAGTTGGTATCGGTTATATTGTAAAAGAGCCTTTGAGTGACTTTATTGCATACATGATTATTTTAGTTCAACGGCCGATTAAGATTGGTGATTATATAAAAATAGATGAAAATATATGTGGTGTTGTCAGAAAAATAACTGCTCGTTCTGTAATTTTACGAAGAAAAAATAGTACAACATATGTTGTTCCTAATTCACAAATGATAAAAAAGGTTATTGTTAATTGGAATTATCGTCCAGGTTTTGTTGCTTTTGATGATGTTATAGTTTCCATTCCGTACAATGAGGATCCTGCGGCGGTACGAGAAATATTATTAAAAGTTTGTGATGATAATCCTTATATTTTGAAAAATCCTAAGCCAATCGTGCGATTAGATGATTTTGGCTCAAGTGGTTATGAATTTATAGTTCGAGGTTATGTTAGTTCAAATTATACACTTGATATATGGAATATAGCCGCATCGTTGAGGATAGAAATAGTGCATGTTTTGCGCAAACATGGAATAGAATTGGCAGTTCCTATTCGGAAAATTGTAAATGGCCCACAGGAATTTACGCAAGGCATGCTGTTTGAGGAAAAAGATAGAATTGATTAAAAAATAGCCCCGGGAATCTCCCCGAGGCTATAGCTTTTTAGAAAATATAGGTTATTATTTTTTAGTAATACAACCTTTCATTTTATTAATGTAATCTTTGATTGCATTTTGATTGGATATCAATAAAATACCGTAGAGAATCATTGCTATTGCAGTGATTATAATGACAATATTTAGGCCCCTTCTAATCCAGCCTAATGTGTGTAAAAGTAAAACTAAGCCGATAAGAACGAGTAATATTCCCTTAATTTTATTGTTTACAGAAGGAAATAGTTTGTCCAAAGCATTCTCCTTTTTTTGATAGTCTCCAATAACCGAACATGGTTTCTTTATTTTTTAGAAAATTTTTTTGGTGCAAGTCAAGAAATGATTCAGAATAAAATATGTTCTCTGCTTTTATTGTGATCATCGAATTGTATTTAAATCTGGGCAAATGCCACAAAGATTCCCAGAAATACGCACAAAAGTAAAGATCCGCACTTTCTTTCTCGTCATTACGGGTATTTTTTTAGTAACTCAACTTTTCACAGAAAGTTGAGTTATTTTGTGTAAAGACCTATGAATTGGCAAGAGATATGATTCCAATAACTGACCAGAGAAACGCTTGTATTGTTGCTATATTGATAAAAAACGTGGCTGTTTTATATTTACAAAACCACAGGCAGGTTCGACGTGCCGTCATTTTTCCATGGTTTTTTATAGCTTTGAGAACAAAGGTAGACATAAAATTAAAATCTTTATCTGTTAATTCCTTCTTTTTTTTATTTTGAAGTTGATAGAGGCTTTTGATATTTTCTGTCTTTGTCGCAGTTAAGTAGCTTTTTATAGCTTTTGTCAAATCGAGTTTTCCATAGTCCTTGCCCAAGATGTTTTTTTTGCCACATGTTCGTGTGATTAATTTATCAATATTTATAGATGTTGTTTGTTCGGGTTCGAAAATTAATTGTTTTTTTCGTTCCATTGAAAATGCAGGGTTTGCAGTAAATATAAGTATTAAATATAGACCGTTGCCCAGAATAAATTTAATTTTCATATTCCAAGTATTCCTTAGTATAAGTGTTATGTATACCAAATTAAGAGCATGCCAGAAATTGCCGATAAAAGCTGTTCTGGGAATATAGAAAATATGATTATTTTTTCATACCAAGCTCTTCTGCGTGCATCATTTCGTTGTTTTTTTTCAAGTAAAGCTGTCATCATAAAATTGTTAAGGAGTTTTTTGCTTTCTGTGTCATTTTCAATGTTCGGGTTTTTGAGTAATTTTTGTAGTTTCGCAATTTCTTCTGTTGATACATGGGGAGAAATAGTACCAGTTGCAAAAATGTTATTCAAGGTTTTTGCGGTTTTATGATGAACTCTGCCAGTTGTTACTTGAGTTAGTTTTTTCCCAAGATTTAATATGCTTTCAGATGATGTGTGTTCTTCATTATCAATTGGAGGTTTAGAAGGTTTTCTTCCAACAAGTCCCATTTCGATAACAATACAATTATCAACTTCCATTTCCATTGAATGTATATTTATCGGGATAGTTAGAAAAAGTACTAATGTTGCAAAGCAAAAAATAGATTTCATTTTTATTCTTCCTTAAAGAGCTTTGAATATGTTTAAACACAGTATACACAAAGTTGTATCTGTGTTAACTAATTCCTGTTATCTTGACTTTTAATGCACGGTATGCGCATGTTAGAAACAAGAAATGCTCCATTTAAAATATTTAATATTTGATGTAAATAGTGCGTTGAGGAATTAGTAATGAATTTTAAAAGTAAGATTTTTATTGGTAGTATCATTGGAATATGCTTATTTATTTTTGTAGCATTGTTTTACATATATCGTCCTGTTAAAAATAGAATTTTTTCAAGTTTGCGATCTATTCAAGAGTATGCCGAATCATTAGATGAATTTCCTGATGCAGACAATATTACACAGCTTATAGATTGGCTTGACCCAAGTTATAAGTCTTTTCATAAAAAACATTCTCCAGGGTTTTTTTCACGTTTTTTGATCAATTTTGGTGTGCAAAGACCACATTGGCATATTTATGGATTCAAAGAGCTTCTTGCTTCTGTTACTACTCAACGATTATCAAAAGGGTATAAAGGAAGATTTGTTCAAAAAATTGTTCCGTCTTCTAATGATAGCTTTTTTATATGGGGCAATTTGCATGGAGCTTTTCATTCTCTTGTGAGAGATCTGCAAAAGCTTAAGAATTTAGGCATTATTGATGATTCGCTTAAGATTGTTAACGAACGTTATTCTTTTATTTTTATTGGTGATATTATTGATTATTCTCCATTTATTTTAGAAACATTAACGCTGGTCTTAAGGATTATGCATGCAAATCCAGATCGGGTGTTTTATCTGAGGGGGGATCACGAGGATAAGGGTAAATGGGTAAAATTTGCTTTGCGTGATGAGCTTGAAATTCGTGCACGATATATTTTAGATGAAAAAATTCCTTTTGGGCAGGAAATGAATGCTTTTTTTGATACATTACCTTTGGCTCTTTACCTTCCATCAAAAGAAGATTCTAAAGTTGATCTTTTGCGTATTTCTAGATTTGATTTAGGCGACAAAACATTAAAAGAAAAAAGATTTGCGCATTTTTTTGCTAGTGTGGATTCAATTCATTATTTAGATCAAGACGCTGATAAAAATGTAGAAACTAAAGCAAAAAAAAGTAGCAAACTTAAAGCTGTTATTACGATTAAGCACTGGGCAATTTCTGCTGAAGGGGGAGAGGTTTGGGGATCTGAATTTTATCCATACGGTGGTCTTCAATATTTAGGATCAAAAAAAGATATCGCGCGGTGGGCAATTTTATCAGCGCCTACAAATACAAGTCGAAGACTTTTTAATTTTCATAGTGACTCTTTTGTTCAGTTGAATATAACTAATGGAATTAATGATTGGAAAATGAATGTATACAATAGAGATATTCGATCAGATGAAAACATGTTTAAAATTGAAACGGTATACCTTATCCCGAAAGATTTAAGACAGGGTGAAGCTGTCGAACAAAAAATAAAATTGGTTAAAAATTTGCATATTGGTACTACAATGGATTTGTCCGGTGTTTACAAAATATATAGTCAACACTACAAAGATGGTATGATGTTGGCAATCAAAGAAATAAATAACCGTGGCGGGGTTAACGGACGATTTATTGACCTTACCGTTCTTGATGATGGATATAATCCGAAGAAAGCTCTTGATAATATTAAATCATTATTAAAACAAGATATTGATATTATTGTAGGGTCTTTTGGTTCACCTGTTTTGCGAGGATACCTTGATCTAGTTAGGGGAAAAAAAGTTGTAAGTTTATTTCCTTTTACAGGTGAAATGTTTGCACGGCAGCGTGATTTGGATTTTATTATTAACTTTATTCCTCCATACACTGCAGAAGGTTTTTTGTTGGCAGAGTATGCTTACGATGTATTAAAGACAAAAAATATTCTTTTTTATTACAATCCTTCAGTAACCGGTGATGTTGAAGCTGCAGAATTCCGGCTAAAATCAACGGATGTTACAATCACAAAAATTCCTTATGTTAAAGAGGATGATCCCAATAAGGAAGCTCGATATAATAGAATTATTCGAGAGGTAACACAAAAAAATCCAGATGCGATTATGTTTATGTGTCCACCAAAAGCGGCAAAAATACTTCTCGATCGTTTGGGGCTTTCGAGAATTAAAGAAAAAAATTTGCTTGGAATGTCTGATTTGTCTGGGATAACATTTCTTAATTATATTGAAGCAAAGGGTTTGTCATTTGTGTATACGACGTTTTTACCTGATGCAAAAACAAGTCAAGATTTGATAGCACAAGAATTTAGGCGCATTGCTCAAGAAAATGGTTTTGTACTTAATCCAGAAAGCTTTTTAGGTTATGTGGTTGTAAAACTTTTTGCTTATATTGTAGATCGTGTTGATGAAAAAATTACAAAAAATTCAATAATTAGTTCTGCAGAATTAATAAAAAACATTAATTTTAAAGGATTGAAAATTAATTTTAACTCGGATTTGCGTCAACTTTCTCATACGCTTTGGCTTGTAAAGGGAGATAAAAGAGAAGAATATCGCATAAAACGAGATGGCGAAAATATTACAACAGAAAAAGTGTAATAACATTATTTTTAGAGTGCTTAATTCGCAGAATTGTTTTTAGAAAGTTATTGAAAAAGGACTTGTTGTTTCTTTAGACTCGTAATGAACGCAATCATATTATTATGATATGTTAAATTTATAAAGAGAGAAAACACATGAAGCCGAATCAAAGAAATTATGATCCGATTACTAGATTTTTTTTATTGATTGTTTCTCCTCCATTTCAAATATTTTCAATTTCATTAACTTCTATTTTAATAATTATTTTAGCGTACGGACCGGTGAGAAAGTTTTATTCTAATGAACCCGCACCTCAATTATTTCCTGTAACTCCACAAAAAGTTAAAGAGTGGGGGGGGGATCCAATATCTGTTGCTGTTGGACTCCATATAAGAAATTTTTCTGATTTTGATTTTGTCGAAAATAAATTTATATTAGATGCTGTTTTGTGGTTTGAATTTGATCCTGCTCTTATTTCTATTGATACGATAAATAAATTTTCTTTTGATAAAGCTAACTTAAAAAAGATTTCAGAGCCATATACAAAACTCATTGGGGATAATTTTTTTGCGCGTTATGATATTCAGCTTGAGTTTGGAATGGATCTTAATTATCACTTCTTTCCTTTTGATGATCATCGAATGTATATAACACTTATTAACCGTTTTATAGGGCCAAATGAGGTTGTATTTAGATCTAATGTAACTAATTTTACCATTGCTCCTGCAGTTAGAGTCTCGGGTTGGGAAATTGAAAATAAATCGGTACATAAAGGGTATTCTCAAGACTATTTAGATCCACATTCTAATCAAAAGTCCGTATTATACCCAAAGGTTGTTTTTTCTCTTGATTTCAGGCGCTCAGGTGTTCGATATATCTTGTTGATTATTTTGCCTCTTGTCATAATTTTTTTCATGGGTCTTTATTCTTTTGCTTTTGATCCCGAAAAACAGGCGGGAATGATTAGTGGTCTTGCAATTGGCGGCATAACATCATTGCTTTCGTATAGATTTGTTATGGAAAGACTTACGCCTCAGGTTGGTTATTTTGTTTTAAGTGATTATATTTTTACAATTTTATTAGCCTTTGCTCTTCTTGAAGTTTTGGTTGGATTGGCAATTGTAAGTTTTGGAAAACTTAACCGTTTCTTTATAATACTTCGAGGTCTTTTATTCTTGAGTTTTCACATTACTTTTTTTGGAACGTGGTATTACTTCCTCCGTCAGTTATGGTAGGAGATGCATAAACTATGCGTAAAAATAATTTATTATTCTTTTTAATATTATTGTCTAGTGCGTTGTTTGGAAAAGTAAAAAATGATTATCCGACTATTTTTTCTTCTCTTGATAGCGTAAAGCAGTATGTAGCAGATTATCCTGAATATCCTGAGATTGATAATATTGATTGGAGTCAGCCGGATTATAGTACATATTTAAAAAGTGTTACGCCGGGGTATTTTAATCGATTTATACATTGGTTAGGATTTATAGAACCTCTATGGGATATATGGAGTTTCAAACTATTACTTGAACGTGTTACAAAAGAACGTGAACTTAATGGTTATATTGGAAGATTTATTCTTAAGTTTGATCCTCCTCCGGGATCAGAATTTATTGTTTTTGGAGATCTCAATAGCGCTTTTGCTTCTTTTAGTCGCGACCTTAGTTATTTAGAATTGCGTGGTTACATTAATGAAGATTTAACTCTTAAGCCGGGATGTTTTTTCGTTTTTAATGGGAATGCAATTGATAAATCACCTTTTTCTCTTGAGACATTAACGCTTGTTATGCAAATTATGAATAAGAATC
>Ga0180433_10009210_pt1 | contig 12125 bp, 8 predicted proteins | sample SS_ome_8_FD_132980 | JGI IMG/M metagenome (GOLD analysis project Ga0180433, IMG submission 132980) | Hypersaline lake sediment archaeal communities from the Salton Sea, California, USA - SS_1_D_1 metaG | ecosystem: Environmental > Aquatic > Non-marine Saline and Alkaline > Hypersaline > Sediment... | reverse complement strand
TATAAATACATGGAAAAAAATTATGAATCCAGACAATGGCTGAAAAAAGTAATCAAAGCAGCCATATATGAATATAAAAATGTCTGGATGAATCCTCATCATCTTACTGAGACAGGATTGAGTCGTTATGCCGGAACCGGGAAGGGTTCGGCACCGGAAGTCGAACCAGGTCATTATGACTATATTTACAAAAAATATGCACAGAAACGGGAAATGTTTCAGGAAGCATTTAGAGAAAAGTACAAGCAGGGAATCATTGAAGTTCCGGAACTGGATCAGTTTTTCCGGCACGACCGGGCCATGCGGGAATCCGGACATGATACCTCTTACAGATGGAATGTGAATGGAGAAAACAGGTGTGCGCATTTCGTAACAGTGGACCTGAATTCTCTGCTGTATAAATATGAGATAGACATAGCGGAACTGATAGAAAAAGAATTCCGGGGAACAATACAATGGAATGATACTGATAAGGAAGAGGCTGAAACCTGGCGGGATCGGTCTGAAAAAAGAAAAGTTTTTATGAGGCACTATTTGTGGGATCAGGAAAGCGGAATTTTTTATGATTATGATACCAGGCTGGACAGAAGACACAAGTATATGAGTGCTACCTGTTTATATCCTTTATGGGCCTGTCATGCGGATAATCCGGATACCTATCTTCTGTCAAAACCGGAAGCTGACACTCTGATAAAGAAATTATGTGAGGTTCTGGAAGCACCAGGCGGTCTGGCCGGTTCCTCCCGTGCCTCCAGAGGAGAGATAACTCCTCAACGGCCTCCCAGACAGTGGGACTGGCCCTATGGCTGGGCTCCTCATCAGATGCTGGTCTGGAAGGGATTGAAAAATTATGAATTTAATGATGATATGTATCGTCTGGTTTACAAATGGCTCTATACTATTACTCAAAATGCTGCTGACTACAACGGCACCATCCCGGAAAAATTCAATGTGGTAACCAGATCCCATAAAGTTTTTGCTGAATACGGAAATGTGGGTACTGAATTTTCCTACATAACCAAAGAAGGCTTTGGGTGGATGAATGCTTCATACCAGGTTGGTTTGAGATATTTGCCTGAATCTTATTTACAAAAACTGAAAAAATTAACTCCTCCGGAAGAAATCTTTCCAAAATCAGAAAAGGAGATTTATGAGCAAACATACAGTAAGCGGTAAGTGGCAGATCGGACTGGGACTATCCCTCATCACCTGTCTTATGTGGGGAGTGCTTCCCATTGCCCTGAAAATCGTGCTTCAGCATATGGATGCAGTCACTATTACCTGGTTCAGGTTAAGTGTTTCAGCCCTGGTGCTATTTCCCATACTGTACCGGAAAAAGGGAGTTCCCAGATATAAGAAATTGCGGGGCAAATATATTCTGCTGGCAGTTCTGTCAATTCTCGGCTTATGCGGCAATTATCTTATCTTTTTATTCGGATTAGACTATCTTACTCCCAGCGGGGCAGAAGTGGTGATCCAGTTTGCACCCATGTTTCTGCTTATCGGAAGCCTGATTATTTTCAAGGAACATTTCCATCCTGTCCAATGGGTTGGATTTGCTACGTTTTTTGTGGGTCTTGCCTTGTTTTTTAATCAGAGTCTAGCTGAGATTATGGGAGAATTTTCCGGTTATGCCAAGGGGATAGTATTGATAATGCTGGCCTCTTTAAGCTGGTCAGTATATGCTCTATCCCAAAAACAGCTCCTGCGTAATCTGACTTCACCTTCCATTATGCTGCTTATTTATGCTGGAGGTACTGTACTTTTATTACCCATATCGAATCCGTTCCAGGTTATAGAACTGGATGCAGTTCTGATTTTTGTTCTTTTGTTCTGTGCTGCCAATACATTGATTGCCTATGGCAGTTTTTCTGAGGCACTGGATCACTGGGAAGCCTCCCGGGTCAGTGCAGTAATTACCACTGTACCCATAATTACAGTCGTATGTATGAAAATCGGATCCCATTATTTCCCGGAATTTATTGAACCTGAGTCTCTGAATACGCTCAGTATTATCGGTACTTTTCTGGTGGTGATCGGGTCTATGGTTACTTCTCTTGGAGGACGACGAAAAACAGTACGTCAAAGTTTAGTGGCTGGGGATCAGTAGACAGAAGTTGAGAACGTAAGAGCTTTAGAACTTTAGAACTTGAGAACGTCAACATCCAAAAGTCAGTTTTGGGAAAACGGAGAAAGGAGAAAAGGAGGGTGGAGAAAAGGAAAAAGGATAAAGGAAAAAAGATAAAATAAAACAGGTGTCGTCCTGAAAAAAGTTTATAGTTTACAAGGCCAGTCGTATCAAATGTCATTCTGAATGAGCAAAGGGAGCGAAGAATCTCACGCCTCCCAATAAAGAGGGATGACGGTTTTTTTGCTGGAAAAGTACAATTCTTAAAATAGTATTCATTTCCAGCTAGGTTTGGTTCTTTATTGACCCCCCAGTAGCGTGAGATCTTTCGTCACTGCGTTCCTAAGGATGATAAATTAGAATTTAGCGTTTTTAATGTGAGAACTTTGGAACTTTAGGGCTTGAGAGGAATAGAGAATAAAGGTCAGAAATCAGTATTTATTTTACGCAGACAGAATGATTTTCAAAAATAATATGTATAATAAACCCCTTTATGTCTCCCCTTATCAGGGGAGTTCTTATTTTGATATTATTTTTGAAAATCATATCCCTACTTTAATAAAATTATATATTTCACAGAGAGCCACAAAGTCAAAGAGAGTATATAAAATCATATTTATTTTTTCTTTGTGTCTTAGGATCTTTGTATGAGCTAAAAAATCCTGTTAATCCTGTAAATCCTGACTAATATATTTATACTTAGTTATTTTTTTTTGATAAATAAGGTTTGATCAGCTTACGCGTTTTAATTTCCAGAAAATCGAGAAAGCGGGCTATGGCTTTTGATTCACCGGATAAAAAGGCAAGACCTATAAAAATAATAACCCAGCCACTGCCTGGAATAAACCAGAAAATCACTCCCACGGGAAGCAGCAGCAGCCCGGTTACGATAAAAGCAATCCGTCTGATAAATGATTTATTCTTTTGGTGGCGTCGATTATACAGCTGTTGGAACCGACGTCCGGGAGGACTGTTATAGAACTCCGTCAATCCTTTTTTGAAATGTGAAAACATCAGTTACTCACTATTGTTTACAAATTATTCTGTTTTATAAATTCATGTCATTGCAATTATACGAAAAACTGATCTTATTGTTATCGATATAATATTTTTATCAAATTATTTATTGATCAAGTTTCTTTTTTTAAAGAATACATCTCATTTGTCTCCTGAACAAAGCCTTCTTTGTGTAAATCTGACAGAATCCGGTATAACCGTTTTTTATCAGAACAAATTCTTTTTTCCATATCAGTTCTGGAAACAGATTTATTATTCAGCAATTCTTCCAATACTTTACCTCTGATCTCGCGGTTCGAGCCTTTGAAAGGAGGTTGTTTTTTATAAGATTTACTTCTTTCATTAATACTGTTCAATTGTTTTTTGAGATGACTTCCGTAGTCCATCAAAGCAGAATACCAGATTCGGGGATTTTTTTTATAAAGAGTTTGTTTAACCACAGGTTCAATTTCAGAATCAGAAATTTTATTACTTCCGGGAAAAAAATGATGAATATATACAGTCCGTATATTGGTTTCCAGCAGAATTTCCGGTTGGTTAAAGGCAAATACACTGATGGCTTTACTTGTATATTTACCTATACCAGGAAGAGTTATCAGAATTTCAGGATCGGCCGGAACTGTTCCGTCAAACTTACTTACTATTCCCTGTGCTGCTTTTTGTAAATAAAGAGCTCGCCGGTTATACCCCAGGCCTTTCCATTCCCGGAGCAGGTCAGAGGTTTCAGTTTTGGCTAATTCATGAACTGTAGGAAATTTTTTGATAAAGCTGATAAATTTACTGATAACCCGGTCTGTCTGGGTCTGCTGCAGCATCAGTTCAGAGACCAGTATATGATAGGGATCATACGTCTGTCTCCAGGGGTAGTCTTTACCCAGGGTTTGGTAAAAGTAGAGAACCAGGTTTTGGAAATTTTGGATTTTTTGGTTATCGATAATAAAACTTTTTTATTTGTATTAAATCACTTGATGTTAGCTTATGACTAGATTATTTTATATATATCATTTTTTTAACACTTCGAAACTTTCCTGCTTTAATACTGTAAAAGTAGATTCCATTGGGTAAATTTTTTGGTTTCCATGAAATGCTATAAGGACCTGGTAGTAACTCCTGAGAAATAAGCTTTTGAATGAATTGTCCATTAATATTGTAAATTGATAATTCGACAAATACCTTATGTGGGATAGAAAAAGATATTATTGTTTCTGGATTAAATGGATTCGGATAGTTTTTCCTTAACTCAAAACAGCAAACAGATTCTGGGGTTTTATCCCAAAAACCGACTATATTCGCTCCGTAGTAATAAGCCCCCATATCTGCCCTGGTGCCATCCGGGTCAAGTTCACTTTCTGGATCGCCAGTATCTATACATGGAGAACCCTCCTGTAGGTAAAAATTCTCATTAATTGGATCAATAAACATAGGATCAATATCAAGGTTCCCTTCACCTGCAAATCCTCCCCTAATATCAGAATAAGTTATTATTATAGGGATTTCTTCATCAGATTGAATGGATACGGGATCGTCTCCCCATAATATTGAGTTATAAACAATCAGGTTTGAATTTTTTTTGTTTTTCAACAGGCTGTCATTATTCCAAAAAGTATTATTACCAATCGTCAATTGACATTCCGAAAGATAATAATCGTCATCGTCTGTTTCTGAGACAATACCATAACCGTTATTAATTACTATATTATTTTTTATTTTAGCTGATACTGATCCTCTGGCAGTATGAGTGGAGACATGACCTTGTGTCCTCTGTCCTTCAGCAAAAACTTCAAAGGCATTGCCCTCATTATTTGCAATCCAGTTATTTGAAATCGTAACATAAGTAGAAGCTCTAGAAGAGGTACTAGTCCAGCTGCTTGCTGTTCCACCAACACCACTCATTCGAATTCCATTACCATTACCCTGAATGATATTATTGTCAATGGTTGCATTGATCCCACTTGATTGGCCCCCTGCATAACTTCTCATTTCTATGCCCCATTGCCAATTATCTTTTATTGTACACGAGCTCACTTTTCCTTGCGGACTTCCCAACCAACCGGAACTCATTGATATTCCCTTCTGATTGTATTGAAAAGTACAGTTACTTATTTGAAAAGAGCCTCCCAGAATAGTGATTCCTGCAGTTAGGCCTTTTATTATACAATGACTTAATGTTGCTCTTCCCCACCACCCTTCATCACGGTCAGCATCCACTACAATTCCTTGCCATCGTCCATATCCTTTATCAGTTATGTTATTTTTAGAAAGGTTTTGATAGGTATTTGTAAAGACAATTGGATTATTTTTTTCACCATTTGCTATTAATTCTCCCTGAATGTTTAAAATAGTATATTCATCATCATCACCATAGATAATAGTACCGGGACCAAGTGTAAGAGTTTTACTTCTTGGTACTGTTACCACACCCTGGATAAAATAGGGTGATTCGGATTTACTCCAGTATCCTTCAACCTCTCCTTTGATGGCAGACACAATGAAATCTTCCTTCCTTTCCGTATGAATCCCCTTTGGGCCTTCAATGGTTAAGCTGACTGTATATTCTCCTGATTTTGTGTAAATATGGGTGGGATTTATTTCTGAACTTGTTTCCCCATCTCCGAATTCCCATAGTCTCTTGGTTATAGTACCACAAGAAAGATCACTGAAATGCACAACCAGAGGAATCCCCCCAGATTGTTGATTGGCCCTGAAATCAGCACCAAAATCCAAAGCAAGACAAATATCCATGGTACGGCCATATGAAGTTGAATACAATTCCTCCTCCTGTCTACCATCGGGATTGGAACGGTTAACTTTGTTATTTCCATAATCAGTCCAGTATATACAGTTTCCGGCTGGATGGATTTCAATAGCATAGGGATACTCATTATTAAAATTCTGAAGATAGTCTAGATCTGAACCGTCAAAACTTATTCGTCGGATTATACCTCCTCCTGCATGCATATTAGTTGTATAGCATTGAGCCCAATAAATTTTTTCATTTAAAAGATCCAGAGAGAAGCTGTGGCATGCACCTACATACATGGATGAAATAGAAACAACCTCCTCGATTTCGCTAAAGTCAAGATCAGCTCTTTTAATTTTACTGCTTTCCAACCAGTAAATTTTTGACCTTATAGTATCAATTTCTATATCCCAGCCAATTCCACTATATAAACATGTCAGATCTGAACCATTTGTATCTGTTCGAATAATGTTCGTTGTTGTACCTATATAGATTTTTTTATCCTTCGGATCATAACATAATGATCGTGGCGATCCATAGCCTAATTCTTCCACATATAGTAATGTATCAATAAATTCTCCTTCCAAGTTGGATGATACAATCGTACCATTAAACCAATCTGTCCAGTATATTTTTTCATCATCCATATTCACTTCAATATCCCATGGTTCGTTAGTGCTTCCGTACCTATCATTCACATGCAGGATTTCTTTCCTATCCTCTCCACCAAGTTTAGAACTGTAGATATAACCACTACGGTACCACAATAATCTTGATTCACTATAAAGTGTCGGAATAGTAAACCTACCGTCACTGATATCATATTTTGTCGTATCCGACACATCACTTATGCGTATCCTGCAATATGAAGAAGGTGTGTTGGGAACTGTCCAGGAAAACGATCCACTTGCAGCTGGCATATTCGATGAAATCGTAGACCAATCTATACCATCATTAATAGAATACTCTATTAGTACATTTTCTACGTTGTGGCTAATCCAGGTAATATCATGAATAGTCCCTATCTCCCAGGACTCACCTCCATTTGGTGATTTAATTGTTATATTTTTCTCTGTAAATGATGGAAATTCAACTTCACTTATAAAACCATCATAAGAAAAATTGAATGTCACGTCATATGAACCTTCTGTGACCGGAAAATTCGATGAATAGGTGTTCCCTCCAATAATTGTATTATTATCAGGTTTCATAACAACCTCAGTTATATAATCATCGCTTTCATCATCACCCAAATATGTTGAATACATTATAATTTCAGCATCATGACTTAATTTTGTGAGAAAACAATCACCCCAATTAACTATGCCCCAACTAACCTCATATGCATGGTTATCACAATCAATGGCATCGATGGTTAAAGGGTAATCATTTGATTTTGTTGAACCACCAATAATGATGTTATCATTTGTATCAAGCTCAATATCACTGGGAATTTCACTGCCACTTCCACCTATCAATGATGAGAATATAAGGTTTGAACCAGTGTTATTTAATTTTGTAACGAAGATATCATCTCCACCATTGTGTATTCTATCATAGGATCCTTCAGTTGTAGGAAAATCAATTGCATCAGTATACCCAACAATAACTGGATTACTATTATCATCAACAGTAATAGCTCTAGCAATGCCTTTGAATATTAATGTAGAATAATCAATGTCGCTGCCTTCTTGGTTAAATTTTGTAACGAAGGCATAATAACTCTCTCCATCATGGAGTTTATTATATGCAATATCTGTTGTTGGAAAATTTACTGATTTTGTACTACCTGTAATCAAGATATGCTCTTCTTTTGTCAAATAAATATCATTTATCGAAGCATTATTAAAGTATGTTCCATAAAGGACATTTTCACCATTTTCATTAATTGTTACTATGAATTGATCCCCACTAGTTGTATTAAAGGCCCCTGCAGTGACCGGAAAGTCAGTCGAGGATGTAGTTCCATATATTGTGGCTTCATTATTATTATTGATCACAAGATCATAGCAATGATCAGATGAACTTCCACCAATAAATGTGCTGTATACCATATTACTTCCATCATTGGAGAATTTGCAGGCAAATCCATCTGAATTGCCATGAAAAATATTATCGTATGAATATTGAGTTGTTGGAAAATTATTGGAATATGTATCACCAGTTATCACGATATATTGATTAACGTCAATCTCAAGGCCCTTTCCATAATCACCTTTATCTCCCCCCAAAAAAGAAGCATACATCAATGCATCTCCAGCTGCTGATAACTTACAAAAAAATGCGTCATAATTATTTTTTACATCCTGATACGCACCGATACTTGTTGGAAAATCGGAAGAATATGTTTGCCCGGTTACATAAATATTATGATTTTTATCACATGTTATTGATTCTACAATATCACTATCACTACCTCCAAGAAAAGTAGAAAAAACCAAAGGATCGATTATTAAGGGAACATTTGGTTCTTTCCAAACAGCTTTGAAGCCAAATGTACTTTCATTATCCAGCTTTTTAAAATTACATTCTACTTTAGTTATAACATCATCAATTATTTGATATGCCTTTAGTCCTTGATGCAATATTTCACCCATGCTTGTTTTTAAGCATAATTCCGATTCAGACTTAATAGTGATATCAGATGCACCTTCAAATTTAATCTTGATATCGTTAATATCCGCTCCCGGTTGAATTATCAGGTCATATCGAAATTTACCGTGATCAAAATAATACCTTACACCTATACCCGGATATAACTCTTCAACCTGAATTTCCCGATAAACAGGTACATTTACAGCCCATAGGGTTGGATTACTTCCCAAAAAATAATTTCTGTATTCATTCATTTTTGATTTGCCTTTTATAGATTTTGAAAACGAATGTTTTTTTAGAATATTATTTTCTGATGGCACAAAGTTCATTTTTACTATATGCCCTTTTATATTTAATGTTGCTAAATGATCTTCAGAAGCTTTATCAAAAGCATTCCAATCTTGTGATCCATTTCTTTTTAATAGCAAATAATCAAAATAAATTTCGTTTTTTGTTATCCAAAGATTCAGTCCATTGTATTTGGAAAAGAATTTTACTTCCGAAGGCCATTGTCCCTGATTTTCAATAAATTTATATTCAGAATAAGTTTTTAATAAATTATAATCCTGTGCATAGATTTCATACTGAAACTGAATAAATAGAATGATCAATAAAATGAAAAAATGTATTGTATAGTTTTTCATACACAAATCCCCTTGTAATAGATAAGACAAAATTTTAGGTATTATTATTTTAATGAATTTAATAAATTTTTATTTAATTGGCAATTGTTATATTTTTTTCCTTTTTTTGAGCCATGAAGGCCAATTTTTTATACATCCTGAATTTCCTACTGCCGAAGGTGTTCATTAACTTCGGCTTTTTATCTGTGAGGAGATGAATAACTCGCAGAGCAGTAAATAAAGCAATAAAAATAAGGGAAGATAGAACTATAGAAGGTGAGAACTTTAGACCCTGTGGACGATTGCAGTTATGGGACTTAATGTGCAGAAACCAGAGATCGGAAGCCATAATAGAGGATTGACCGCGGACCGCAGACAGCAGACCGCACTGTGGTTTGCAATCAGTGGTCTGCTGTTACTATTAAAGAATATAAAGTATTTATTATTTTTTTCTTTTTCTTTCTATTTATATATTTAATATATTATTAAATATAAGAAATTATTCCTTTGTTTTTAAGTATTTATATTTACTTTTTTCAGTAATTTTCTTATTGCATTGAAGTTAGATGATGTTTATAATATAATTACATATAAAATATTATATTTAAAACATGAACATTATTATTTCAGTTTTTGGTTTTTTGATTTTATAAGTAAGGAGGATAAAAGATGAAACAATTAATTACTATTAGTCTTGCTGTTTTTCTTTTTCTCAGTACCGGATGTATGTCTGTTGATGCAGCTTCGCGATTTGGTATTCGGGTTGGTACCTATAACGATATGGATGATTTTTTTATTGGTGGAGAATTACTCAATCGGGTAGGAAACAGGATTTATTTCAATCCCAATTTTGAATACGTATTAGTGGATAATTTTACCTATTTTACTGCTAATGCAGATTTTACTTATAATTTTTTATTAAGACGAAGTGCTGCGTTTATGTGGATTGGAGGGGGAGCAGGACTTGCCTATATAGACCCGGAAGGTCAGGCTGATGCAAATACGGAACTGGCTTTAAATCTGCTTTTTGGTCTGGGGCTTGATTTGAGGAGCACAATTACCCCATATATACAAGGAAAATTTATCCTGGGAGATCTGGATGAATTTGTATTGGCTTTCGGGATCAGATTTTAAATAGATGATAATTTCTAACATTGAGGAGTGAATTCTATGCCTTATTCATCAATATCAGAACTGCCTGAGTCTGTACGTAAAAGTCTACCCAAACATGCTCAAGAGATATTTAAAGAAGCTTTCAATAATGCCTGGGATACATATGACGAGTCTTCTAAGCGTAAACACAATGCTTCCAGGGAAGTGACTTCCATGAAAATTGCCTGGAATGCTGTTAAAAAAGAATATGAGAGAGTAAAGCCGGGACATTGGCGAAAAAAATGACTATATTATAAAAAAAAGGAGAAGATAATGGCAAAAGCTAACTTTAGTCGTATAAGCGGAACTTTACTGGCTATTTGGTTGATTCTGCAGGGAGCGGTATCCTTATTTGACCTGCACTTTAACGGACTGCAGCCTCTTATGGCAATACTGGCTATCGCAGCCGGTGTCTTCCTGCTTATTGCACGATAAAGCAATACGTTTTCAGTCAATAACCGGAAAAGAAAATATTATCGATACATCCCTGTAAATCTGTGTCAATCCGTGGCTGGAAAAAAAGGAGAATGGAGAAGGGAGAAAAGGAAAAAGGAATACTGGAATATTGGAATAAAGGAATAATGATTTTATACTTTCGTCAATTTTATTCAATCTTCCAACCTTGCAATATTCCATCATTCCGAAAATGTGTCAAAACCCCGTTTGTTGAGTGAAGTAAGTCACCGGGTATCTGGTTGGTGTATTTTTATTTTCTACTCGTTACATAACTCCTTACACATTCAAAAAGGCCAGAGGCCATTTTTACGCAAATCTTGTATTCGTTCAGAGGGCAATATAGATTTTATGGTAGCTGTTTTAGCTTCAATAAGATTGGAATCGGTTTCTTCAAGCTTACCTTCCTTATATATTTTAACCAGACTATCAGCAGCCTGAAATTGTACAGTCCAGGCTTTGTCGTTCAAAGCTTTAATGAGCGGTTCAACGGCTCGCTTATCTCCGTTCTGTCCTAAAATACCTAATGTGTTTATGGCTGATTTACGTGTTGGTTCATCAATTTCTTCATCATTTAGAGATGAGATAAGTATTTTTACAACGCGGTCATCTCTGATGTCCACTGATGTCTGGATGGCAGGATCTTTTTGCCAGTCTTTTTGATGCGGTTTAAGTGAAGCCAGGAAACGGCTGTTGGCAATGGAATTCACAGCACCGATAGTTTTTTTACGTATTTTTATGTCATCATTATTGAGAGCAGCTAATAGTGCTGTCATGGTATGCTTTTCTTCAATTTCAGCAAGTGCCATAACAATATCAAATGAAAAAAGGCTAGGATCACTTTTGAGCCTGGTAATGAATGACTCTATCGGATTAATTGTATCATGTGTAACTGGTTTAGCAGTTATTTCTTCTGTGCTAGCCGGGTTTTTAGTTTTTTTGACAGTTTTATTATCAATTTCCTTATTCTTGCTGAAAAACTTCCTTAGATTCATATAAGTGCTCCTCTTTTTAAAGAATGTTGATTGAATAAGTTGCTTGAACAATGTAAGATTATTAATGAATTTTTACAACTCATAAATCTTTATACCTTATACAAGCTAATCTATACCCTGTCATTTAGGATCGGTCAGCCTTTGATGAATTCAGGCTGACAGTGGTAGTATTATTACTTGAGTTTTGATAAGTGTTATTTAGCCGCAGCTTCACACGGATCAAACACAGAAAAATAGTATCAATATATCCGTGTAAATCTGTGTTAATCTGTGGCTGGAAAAAAGAATGGCTATTTTTCATTTTAAATTAAAAGAAATCCTGATAGGTGTTCGGGTATTCTGCTGAGAAAGGTGTATTTCAAGAACAGAACCAGCCTCAGGTCGGGGGGCGGCGCCAGATTTAAAAGGCATTATACCTTTCC
>Ga0180433_10009209_pt1 | contig 12125 bp, 5 predicted proteins | sample SS_ome_8_FD_132980 | JGI IMG/M metagenome (GOLD analysis project Ga0180433, IMG submission 132980) | Hypersaline lake sediment archaeal communities from the Salton Sea, California, USA - SS_1_D_1 metaG | ecosystem: Environmental > Aquatic > Non-marine Saline and Alkaline > Hypersaline > Sediment... | reverse complement strand
TAGCCAATTTTGCAGAAATCCTGAGAGCACTGATTGTTGTGCGAGTTTAGTGCTCCGGTGTCAAGATATCTGGTGGAGAACAAGAAAGACATTGCGGAGAAGTAGTGTGTCACTGATCAAATTCTTTGTACGTCAGGGAGTGATTGCAGCAGCCATCCTTGTCTACTTTGTGCATGTCGTTGATGCAATACCGATCCTCGACGGTACAGCGCAATATGTTGACTACGTGTCTGACGTTGACGGTTCGACTCAGACGTTTTCCATCTATTTGCCGGACGACTACGATCCAAGTGGATCATTTCCTCTGTCCATTCACGGATACGGTTACGGTGGAAGCGCGAGTCTGTCGTTTCCTACTTCATTCGCGGATGAGAACGACTGGATACTTGTGAATTACGACGGTCGGCATCATTTGCAGTACGACGGCGTTGCTGAAGCTGATCTTCTGCAGATTCTTGATGAGTTGGAAGCTGAACTAGCCGTTGATCCAACGCGCGTCTACTTCGAAGGTTATTCTATGGGATCAACGGGATCAATGCGCATGGGATTTCGCCATCCTGACCGTTTTGCCGCTGTTGCAGGAGGTGCAGGATTTCTCGATTACGACTATTGGTACGAGCGGTGGTACGCTCAATATTCGGGCACATTTCTTACAGATTTCTCCGGTCCTGAATGGAGGAGGGCTCTTCTCGAGGAGGCATCGGTAGTCGACATTGCTGAAAATGCGCTACACCTCCCTTCATACTTTGTCGCGGGAACAGCAGACACGGTCAATCGTCCGGAAAATGCCATCAATCTCGATTCTCGACTTGTCGAACTGGGTTACGATCATACATTCGTTCTTGTTCCGGGTGGAGGGCACGGAGCGGGTTGGAGCCAAAGTGCTGCTCTTGATTATTTTCTGACGAATGACTGGACCATCGATCCATATGTTCCGGATGTGGTCTATAAGACAAACCAATTGAAATATAACTCAGCCTACTGGGTGCAGATCGACCGTCTTCATCACCAACTCGACTTCGCACTTATAGAAACAGCAATGATTAGTGCCCAGCAACGGATTGACGTGTCAACAACCAACATCCTTCAATACACTGCATTTGTCAGTCGCGAATTGCTCAATGCAAATGGATTCGACCCGGATTCTCCGATCAGTATCTACACAAATGGTGAACTTAGCTATGTGGGACTGCTGGGTGATATCACAGTCTACGCGACAGTCAGCGGCGATGAGATCGTCGATTGGTCCACGGTTAACACACTTCCGAATTGTGTGGCGAAGACGCATGAGTTGGAGGGACCAATTGGCCACGCCTTCATGTCGAGATTTAGAGTTGTGTATGGTACCAGCGGTAGTTCGCTGGCGAATGATCAGAGTCAATATGAGGCAGGCCTTTTTGTTGCAGATTGGAACTATGTGGGAGACATGGATGGCAACATAACTGCTGTTCCGGACAGTGACATTGACCCGGACAATCCGCCGACGGAGAACCTGATTCTCTTTGGCACCAGTGACTGCAATGCAATCATTGACAAGGTGCTCAATGATCAATTTCTTCCGTTTAATGTGCCGTTAGTATTAACGGACAGCGTGATTGAAGTGAGTGATTCATCATACAGCGCTACACAGTACGGTGTTTTCATGATATACCCAAACCCGCTCAGAGAAAGCACGTATGTTGTCATATGTCATGGATGGTTCAGGGACCATACAGATACACCACGCAACCTGGGCTGGGATCTGCAAACGTTGCCTTGGGCATGGAGCGATTACGTAGTATTCCGTCACGATGCAACCTATGATTCTGAGACGATGAGATCAGTGCAGAACATCTTTTGGCCACCCGCGGTGGTGGTCGAAGCCGGCTACTTTGATGGTTGCTGGGAACTGGCAGAGGCACAGAGCACTCCCGGCATGACACCGACCCCTACATCAACGCCGACATATACCGCCACCTCCACACCGTCGTCGAGTTCGGACGGTTGGGTCTCCCTGTCTCAATCGTACGCTTCGGTACTGGGCGGCAAAGATAGGGAGCTTCGCGTGTTTAGGGATCGTTATTTGAAACGACTCCCGGGCGGCTCCGCTCTTGTTGACATGTTTTACGAAAACCTTCCGTGGCTTGCAGAGTGTGTGAGGCAAGAACCTGTGGTCAGGCGAATGGTATGGCTACTGGTGTTACCTTCTACTGCAACTGCCGAGTACATTGTTCAGGGCGATTTCGCTGTCCTCCGTCCTTTTCATTTACAATAGACGTACGTTGTCATCCCATATCTCAGATTGGCAGTCTCAAGACAAACGCTGCTCCGTCCTTGAAGCAGTCGTCCAGATTGAGTGTCCCTCCGATGCTCTTGGCAAGACGACGGCAGAGTGCCAGTCCCAAGCCGACTCCTGGGGCCGAATGAGCAGCATCTTGAGCTGATTTGCGGAAAGGACGAAAGAGGCTTCGCCTTTCACGTAAGGAGAGACCGGGGCCGTGATCTCTTACGCATAGCGCGACGCTCTCTCTCGTTGGTAGTGTTATGAGATGAATGCGACGGTCAGAGGGGTCGGATGTGTACTTGCATGCGTTGTCTACGAGATTGAATAGTATTTGCTCTACCGCGGATACGTCAGTGGTCAAGTGCATTTGCGAGACCGTATCATCAGTTTCAATTTCCAGCGACATGCGTGCTATTTGAGCCCTTTGGCAGAGTCTGTCGCTCACGCGGTCGATGATTTCTTGGACAGGCAGAGTTTCCATGCGACAGGCAATCCCCGTACGCTCTAGGCGTGAGTATGCGAGGACATTTTCGATCAAGTGTGAGAGTCGTTCCGACTCACACTTGAGCGTACTCAAATACTTCCGTTGTTTTTCTTCGTCTTTCACCATGCCTTCGGAAAGCATTTCCGTATACAACCTGAATGTTGTCAGTGGTGAACGGAGTTCATGAGTAACGGAGGAGACAAAGGCTCCGCGTTTCTCACTCAAGGAAAGAGCTCCGAGAAGGAGAGAGGCGACTGCTGTCGCAGCAACAGCCGCACAGATCCAGGCGATAATCAGTGACAAATAAATGGGGCGGGATGTCAAGAGTTGAGCACTTGATATTTTGCCAGGCAACAACCTGACCGGCAGAGCAGCAAGAATCCGTGCTTGCGTATCGGTCACTTCATTCCCAAGAGGCACAAGATCGGCATCAGGTAAGAGGTCGTGAATGGTTGACAATAGTCCCGTGCTTATCCTGGTCCAGTCCAGCCAACATCCTTGGACATAATCCTCTCCGTTTACCGATACGCGTCGTACGAGGACAAGCTTGCTATCAATCCATAAGGGCGTGATCATTGTTTCCTTGATCTTGGGGCGAAGCGGAGCTGATGTTGACGATGCTTTCTGTTGCGAAAGAACATTCATCTGGGTGACGTTTCTGACAGCTAATTCGTCGACGTTTCGCGTCAACTGCACGGCTTGCTGTGAAGAGAGTGTTTCTTCGGAAACAATGAGGGGCATTCGTGACCCGTCAGGTGCGGATTGAGCATGTCTGTCCAATGCGTCTAGCAGTCTTTCTTTGGTGACCAGTTGCTGCAACTGAGAGAGCCGTGCAGCGGATGCGACTATTCGCTCATGAGTAATGTAGCCAACCTCTGCAAGATCTTGCATGTTACCGACGGGCACCTGCGGAGAAGACAAGTCTCCTTGAGGGTCGAACTGAAAGTGGATTAGAACGTCCGGATGCTTGTGCTCAAGTAGTGCAGAGGGAACCAGTACATCACCAATGTCGATTTCAGCGAACATTCGTGTGTAGGCTCGTTCGGCGGGGTAGAACGGGACATAGACAAAGTAGGGTCGCGCGTTTTCCTGTGCGATGAAAGGTGCCAGCGCAGAATCCATTCGCCACAAGGCCAAACGTACGTTTTCTTCCAAGGCTGCCAACTGTTGAGCCTGCTGTTGAGCGCTGTCGAGGTCCATGGCAGTGACACTAAGGTATCCCATAGCCGCAGCCAGCACCAACAGGCATAGCCCGAAGATTGTCCAGGTTCGCCAAGGTCTAATCATTATCAGTCTTATCCATCTTGCCACGCGGTGCGAGCATGTACCCCCTGCCTCGGACCGTAGCTATCGTGCGAGGAGCGGACGGGTTGTCGCGAAGCTTCTCACGAAGGCGGACAATGTGCATGTCGATCGTACGTGTTTCTACCCGTTCAGGATTGACGCGCCACACACGGGACAGTATCTCATCACGAGAGATTGCTCGACCAGCGTGGCGCACGAGGTAGCGTAGCAATTCCGCTTCGACCTCGGACAATCGGCAAATATCGCCATCGTCGAAGTGTACTTCGCAACGAGAAAGATCCACGACGCCATCTGCTATTGTGATGCTTGTCACATCTGAAGGTCGCTCCGGTGATCTTCGAAGAACAGCTTGGACGCGAGCCAGGAGTTCCTTCACGCTGAAAGGTTTGACGACATAATCATCGGCACCCATGTTCAGGCCACGAACTCTGTCCGATTCCTCTCCGCGGGCGGTAAGGACGATCACCGGCAGGGTCGGACGTTCGTTGCGGACAGCTTTCAGAATATCGAAACCGTCGAGCTTCGGCAAGACGAGGTCCAACAGAAGGAGATCATAGTCTTGACTCAAAGCCATATCGAGTCCGTCATCGCCGTTGTCCGCCTCGATCGCTGTGTATGCATGAAACTGCAATGCGTCCACGATGCCGTGGCGGATTGCTGGGTCGTCTTCGATTACCAAGACCTGGCACTTTTTCATAGTCTACTCAATTTCGAAACTCAGCCTAGTTGCCTGCAAGCGAACAGCCTTTATCATTGCCGTTTCCAAGGATTCATCGCCTTTGTCGCTCAGCTTTTTCATCTCTTCCGCCACGTACTGTTTCCGCTCGGTGTTGAGCTCTGTGATTCTCTTCTGAAGATCTTGGCGCTGCTTGAGGTTGGTCTCTACGTGTACTTTCCGTTCTTCGAGAGACATGTCCTGCATTGTCTCTGGCAGGTCCTTGTCTTTGATATCCTCAAGCTTGACGATGTTGTTACTCAAGGCATCCACGAGATCCCAAGAATAGTTTACGTATTGTGCGGTTGCTTTTGCTGCAGAGCGCTGGATCGTGGCTGCTACTGCAGCTCCAATTGCGTTTCGGTCCTGTGCTGCCTGCCTGCTGAGTCCTTCCTTGCCGAGGCTTCCATATGGGATATACGTTGTATTGAGTTTCGCGCTTAGAAGTGCGATTTCCTTGTCCTGCGGAGCATCGATGTGCACCGTCTCCTGGTTGTGGTCAATGTTTGTGTATGAGCCGTCAGTAAGCAGGGCACCGTCTTTCCAGTTCGTGGATATGCCAGTTTCGTGAGGACCGCAGTAAATGGTGTTTACGGTGACGCCTTTTGCAATGGCCTCACGGCAGGAGTCACGGTAGTCCACATTGCCTTGGGTGAATGGTTCATTGCCAGCTATGAAGATCGTCTTGAGGACTTCACTGGAATCGATCCATGCAAGACCTTCTATGGCTGCTTTGATAACTGTGCCGCAATACTCCTTGCTGCCGTTGGTTGTGAGGGCGAAAAGCTCTTCAGATATCTTGTCAAGATCATTGGTCAGTGGTTGGATCATTCTCAAATAGTCTTCTTCTGCAGGGATCGAGCTTTTCCCGTATTCATAGAGAGCCACTCTCAACTCTGGTATCTTACCGTCCTTTTTCATTGTGGCAAATTCATTGACCACGCTCCAGAGTTGCGTTCTGGCCTGCTGGAGCAGACCTGACATGCTACCGCTTGTATCGAGAAGGATGGCCATCTGGATTATTGGCCGCTGGTCATTCACGGCGGTGTTGGCCATCGCGATCGACGTAGCCATGATTGCTGCACAGATGGCGATGACTGTCAACATGTTATTCACTTGTCTACCCTCCTGATTCTGGGGTATTGCCGATGCGATGGAAGAGGGGACAGCTCCCCCGTTGGCTGTCCCCTTTCCAAGCAGGCGACGAGCCCGCTTCGATGTCATTTTCGAGCGTTGTGCTACAAAAGAACTGTCCATAATTGAAACGACATTCCTTTCTTCTCATGGATTTGCTATCAGCACTGTCTTCCCGTCGATCACTGTCAGAATGTCTCCCCGAAGTGAAATGGTGCCTTGGCGACCGTGCACACTCAACTGATGTGCGAGTGATCGGAATGCGTCGGACCCAAATCTGACCACTTGCTCCGGTTCGACGGATTGCTCCTGATCAAGAAGTCTGCTATCTACCCACCGGCTTCCTCGGCGATAGAATGCTGCGTCGTTGATCTGTTGGACGTTTGTTATCGAAACCCGATTCATATTCGCATCCCAATAGTCGTTGCGGTAGTTGCTGCCTGACTGACGCATCTGAAAAGCGTGGTTCATCTCTTGGTTCAGAGATCCCAATCCAGAGCGCGTTGATATAGCGCGGTGCATGAAATTTGAACTAGCCTCAATTAAGACTTGGTCTCTGCTCGACAAATCAGTGCCCTCACGAGCGAGAAAGGCTGTGTACTCTGTTAGAATTCCGAACCGAGTACTTAGACGCACGATCTCCTCAACGAGTTCCCTCATTCTTGGATCAGGTCTGTTACGAGTCGGAGCTTGAAAGTGGATTCTGCTGATATCAGCGCCGCTTTGGCGAATTGCGTCCACGAGTAACGCGATCTTGCGGCTTGCCCACAGCCGGGGGACAAAGGCATTCTTTGTTGTTGCGTTGTCAAAATCAAAGGTGAATCTAAATGTTCGTTGATTTCCGAGGTAGTTGCCCGTCAGTGTGAATGTGATCGGGTCGTCCTTTACGTAGCGGCCAAGGAGGACAAGCTGGTCTCCCTGAAACAGGTCAGGCAATTTGTTGGGGATAATATCGCTGACGAGCCCTGGAACAGGCTTTCCGTTTTCGCCAAGGAAATCGAGTTCTGGATCGGCCAGGACCGGTCCCGAAAGACACTTGAACACTTGAGAAACCTTAATCTCAACATCTTCTTTCGGAAGAACAAAGGTGGCGGTTGCACGTGTCTCTGTCGCAATAGAACTCAATAATGGCGTGTTGACATCGAGGCCGACACCAAACGTGAACACCCGTCGCCTATGAGGGTTTGCCTTTATGGCAACATTGCGAATTCCGATTTCAGATGTTATGCCGATGGTCGGCAGTCCGTCGGTGAGAAAGAGTACTATTGGCAGTGTGCCTTCGACCGGTTTCTGACGAAGAGCTTCGACAAGTGCGTCGTGAATGTTGGTTCCGCCGCGGGCGTTGATGTGCTCCATGTATTGGCGGGCAGCGTGGACAGTTTCCTTGTTCTTGAACACGGGCGACTTGGCAAAGAACTCGACGGCCTCGTTGTACGTGATAATGTTGAATGCTTCGCCCTCTTCAAGTCCGGCGATGATCTGCAAGGCAGCCTGACGAACTTGATCAAGCTTGTCACCGTTCATACTGCCGGAGCGGTCGAAGACGAGCGTGACTTCTCGCTTGATGGCCGGGCCATTTTGTTCCTGTGGTGGCTTGGCGGGCGGGCCCGCAAACAATAGAAAGTAGCCACCAGCTTCTTCGCCGTCGGGATAAGCCAGTAGTGAGGCCGACATGCCATTCTGCTGCAAGAGATACGACAGGAGAAACGGCCCCGGCTCAGTCTGCGCATCATCCGTCGTTCTGACTGAGACAATCCGTTCACTCTTCTTGACCGTGCTGAGTTCATGACTGGGAGAGTAAACAGTCGAGATTGGCGTCTTGGACTTTATCCTAACGGAAATCTGCCAAGGAACTCGGTAGTTGAGAGATTCACTTCTGGGAAGGAAGTAGTCAACGCGGTTCCCTTCGCTATGCAGTAGGTGTTCATACTTCAAGCGAACCTTTTGTGTGCCATTTGCGTCTACTGGGAAGACGCTGGATCGGACAAGGTTGTATCCGATGAATTCCAGCAAAGCGGGATCGCGGACTTTCGCCACGATGGAATCGTATGTCTTCCTCGCCTCATCCTTCGGCAAGATCTGAGCCGTTGGCTCGCTGGCCGTTCCTTCAAAAGTGAAACCTCGGACAACAGCTCCGTCGGGCACTGGGAGTATCAATTCGGCTTCGAGTCGGCGAGCAAAAGGATTGCTCAGGCTGATGTCCATCGTTGTTGTGGCTACCTGCTCCAGAATGACGACTCCGACGTTGACCGCCGTGATTTCCACTGCCCGTCCGCTGTCAACTGAGAATGCACGAGTCTGTGGCAGAATGATATTTGCTGCGAATCGTCGCGAGGAAATTAGGTTGTCCGCCGCAACTGCGTATGTAGTGCATGAAAGCAGAACCAGAATCTTCAGAATAATCGACAAGTGCGTGTGTGTGTGCATAATACAAACCCTCGTTTCGGGGGATGAGTTATGTCGTTACCTGCAGAAAGTATACAATCTGAATGCTGCAATGTGTGTAAAGGTTTTGTAACAACTGTCAGGCATTGCTTTGAAGGCTTTTACATATATTGCAATGCTGCATTCACAGAGGGGATCCGTTGTCCGCTCGTCGGGATGCCTATGAATTGATGCCGGCATTGCCTCTGGCTGCGGGCCTGTTCTCCACCTCTGTTGGTATGATGACGTATTGCGTGGACTGAGGAGGTTCTTGTCACGCTCATATTCAGCCATGCTCTCGGACTTGCTCATGTCGGCAGAACAAGTATAATGTGTCGGTTCAAGTTTTGTGGTGGGTCTTCTGGGTTGCGTTTTTATGTCACACCGCAAGGGGGAGTGTGTATCTCTTCATTTCCACTGGAGTGGTTTTTCAGCGTTTAGCCTGCCGTCATCTTGTTTTTGGCTGTCAAGGAGAGGAAACATGACGCCGAAAGAGTTTTTTGAGTTTGCAAAGGCACATAGTGCGGAAATGGTGGACCTGAAATTTGCGGACTTGCTCGGCACTTGGCAGCACTGTACTTTTCCGGTCGATACTTGGGATGAGAGCACTTTTGAGGACGGAGTGGGCTTCGACGGTTCATCCATTCGAGGCTGGCAGGATATTCACATGTCTGACATGCTGGCGATTCCGGATGCCGCGACCACTTGCCTCGATCACTTTTTTGCCAAGCCGACTGTGAGTGTTATCGCGAACATCGTTGATCCGGTAACTCGCGAAGACTACACTCGAGACCCGAGGCATATCGCTCGAAAGGGTGAAGCCTATCTCAAGCAGACCGGGATTGCTGACACGTGTTTCATAGGGCCAGAGCCTGAATTCTTTATCTTTGATCAGGTGCGCTATGAGCAGAGCCAGCATCGTGGAATGTATGAAATAGACTCCATCGAAGGCGCGTGGAATACAGCTCGTTTTGAAGAGCCGAATCTCGGCTACAAACCGAGCTTCAAGGGCGGGTACTTTCCTGTCAGTCCAACGGATACCTATCATGACTTGCGCGGAGAAATGACCGAGGAACTGCGGAAGGTCGGCATCGTAGTCGAATGCCACCATCATGAAGTCGCCACAGCAGGACAGGCTGAGATCGACATGGAGTTCGCTCCGCTACTCGAGATGGCCGATCTGTTTATGTGGTACAAGTACGTCATCAAGAATGTCGGCAAGCGAAACGGTAAGACGATTACGTTTATGCCGAAACCGATCTTTGAAGACAACGGTAGCGGAATGCACTCGCACTTTTCACTTTGGAAAGATGGCAAGCCTCTCTTTGCAGGAGATGAGTATGCAGGCCTGAGCGAGATGGCTCTTCACGCAGCCGGGGGAATTCTGCAGCATGCGCCTGCAATTCTGGCGTTCGCTGCTCCTACGACAAATTCGTACAGAAGGCTTGTGCCAGGTTTCGAAGCACCTGTGAACCTCTGCCTGTCGGCTCGAAACCGTTCTGCTTCAGTTCGTATACCAATGTACTCTGCGAGTCCGAAAGCAAAGCGTCTTGAGTTCCGATGTCCTGACCCGACGTGCAACGGTTATCTGGCGTGGACTGCAATGCTGATGGCCGCCGTAGACGGGATAAATAACAAGATCGATCCAGGTGAACCGATGGATCGCGATATTTATGATATGACGCAGGAAGAGCTATCTGGCACTCGCAAGACCCCCGGCTCTCTTAAGGAGGCCATCGACGCACTCGAACAGGATCACGAATTCCTGACCAAGGGCGATGTTTTTACTCAGGATGTGGTCGACACGTGGATCAAATGGAAGCGGGACAACGAGATCAACCCGATGAACCTTCGTCCTCACCCGTACGAGTTCCATCTCTACTACGATAGTTGAGACTGGATAGAAACCAACTGATGTGACTTTCGGGGCGGTCTTGCAAAGGCCGCCCTTTCTTTTTCGCATTGCATGAAAAGACCGTCCGCGAAAACGAGGTTCCGCGGACGGTTTCTATATTGTCTTCTCAACAGAGCGTCGCTACACTTCCAGTGAGCGGCGCATTTCCATGTCGTACAGCACACGTTCCTGTTTCACATCGATGTTGAGAGCCTGGCGTTTCTTTTGAATTGCGTCGAGACTCTTCTCAAGGATTTTGTGATAGTCCGGCTCGAACTCGAGTTTGCCGCCATACTTCTCTTCCCATCCTTCGGTCATCAGTCTGACTACCTCTGTACTGGCAGCGACGGGCGATGTGACACCCAACATTACGTATGCTCCAGAGGCTGCGCAGTATGTGGCGATTGACAATGCTTTCTCACTCATCCATTCGGGGGCGATGCCAACAGCAGGCAGGTCGCTGATGTCATTACCGAGGCCACCTTCCTTGACAACCTCTGTGAGTACCGTGAGTATTCGTGAGTTGTCAACGCACGAGCCAAGGTGCAGTACTGGCGGAATTCCCACGGTTTCACATACCTCGCGGAGTCCGTCGCCGGCCATTTCAAGAGCAGCTTCTGGTTTGAGGAATCCATATTGGGCGCTTCCGGTGGCACAACAGCCGGTGACAACTACAAGGACGTTGTTTCGGATCAGGTTTTCGACCAGGAATGTCATCCCTTCGTCTTGGACTACCCGGGCATTGTTGCAACCGACTATACCTGCCAGACCTTGGATGCGACCATTGATTATGTTGTCGTTCAATGGCCTGAAGGATTCGCGGAATCTGCCTCCAAGCATATAGCGTATATATTCGTGCGAGAAGCCAGCCACCATGTCTTCTTGTTCCTGAGGGATGTTGACTTCCTTGCGATTGGCGTAGTTGTCGATTGCGACCTTGACAATGTCTTTGGCAATTTCCACGCCACGGTGTTCGTCAAAGTGCATATGTTGGGCGCCTTGAATGTGGGCTTTCTCTGAAGTTGTGATCAATTTGGTGTGGTACTGGTTGGCGACTCTGGCCAGGCCTTGTGCGACGCACTGAATATCGACGACCATTGCCTCGACAGCACCAGTCACGATGGCCAGTTCCTGGCTCAAGAAATTGCCCGCCGATTTGATGCCTTGTCTCATTAAGGTCTCATTGCTGGTGCAGCACAAACCAGTAATATTCACGCCCTTGGCGCCTTTACTCTTTGCATACTCGACAATCTCGGGATCCGTGCTCACTGCCACTATCATTGATGATAAGGTTGGTTCGTGACCGTGGACAACGATATTGACTTCGTCGTCGGCAAGGACGCCGAGGTTGACCTTTGTAGCAAGAGCCGCGGGAGTACCAAATAGTATGTCCGATATGTCTGTTGCGAGCATCGAGCCGCCCCAGCCGTCGGAAAGGCCGGCTTTAACGGCCGCGTCGAGTATTTCCTCCGGGTCCTGATCGGTTCCGGCATGGGTGCGGTGAAGGAGTTCGATAACTTCACGATCAACCCCTCTGGGCGTGACTTCGCACTTGCTCCATATCTTTTGCCGTGGCTCGGTAGCACGACTGACATAGTCGATAGCACCTTCCTGGCGGCCGAAGTTGCTCAGGGCAATTTCAGCAACTTCTTCGGCGATCTTTTCCTTCGTCTTGTCAGCCGTCTCAACACCGAGATACTCTGCCATCAGGTGCAGCTTCTTTTCGTCAGTTATTTGATAACCTGACATCTCCCCGCGCGCGACAGCGAGAAGAGAAAGAGCTAAGCCGCGACCATGATCTGAGTGGGCGGATGCTCCGGCGGCTACTGCGCGGGCAAAGTTTCGAGCTTCTACGGTATGGATAGTGGCGCCGCAGACACCGCACTTCTCTTCACCGCCCTTGCTG
>Ga0180433_10009207_pt1 | contig 12126 bp, 6 predicted proteins | sample SS_ome_8_FD_132980 | JGI IMG/M metagenome (GOLD analysis project Ga0180433, IMG submission 132980) | Hypersaline lake sediment archaeal communities from the Salton Sea, California, USA - SS_1_D_1 metaG | ecosystem: Environmental > Aquatic > Non-marine Saline and Alkaline > Hypersaline > Sediment... | reverse complement strand
GATTGCGACTGGTAAAACAGCGCCCAGAACATGATGACAAACAGATAAATGATAACGAGTTTAGCCACGGCTCTCAGTCCTTCACCGCTGAGAGTCTCCCGGACAAAGCCGAGGCCGCCCGCCGGAATATGCACGAACTTCCTTCGGCCCAGCCAGTAGGCAAGCGTCGCTACAACCATGAGCCCCCCAGGAACGCCGAAGCCCAGGAACGGGCCATAACGGTCCAGAAGCCACGGACACAGAAACATGGAAATGCACGCGCCCAGATTGATGGAGAAGTAAAACCACGCATAGAACTTGGACAGCAAATGCTCGTTGGTTTTTCCAAACTGGTCACCTACATTCGCCGAGACGCACGGCTTGACTACTCCCGAGCCGATAGCCGCCAGGACTAAACCCACGCCAAGGCCGACCCGTGTATGGTCGAACGTCAAAGCGAACAGTCCCACGCAATAGACCAGACAGAAATAGATCACTGTTCTGTATTTGGCCAGCCAGATGTCGGCGATCAGCGCCCCCACAAACGGCAGGAAATATACCCCGGAGTTAAACAGATGAAACCAGGTCTTGGCCTGCTCATCCCCCATCACAGCAAGCTTGCCGTCCGCCCCCGTTAGATACTTAGTCATGAAGATGACTAAGATAGAAGTCATGCCGTAAAACGCGAAGCGCTCCGCTGCCTCGTTGCCGAGGATGTAGGGCATTCCGGAAGGCATCTTCTTTGACGGAATTGGGGCTGTCAGATATTCGCTTTTAGCCATAGTTTATCATCCGAGTTTCTCGTGACGCGGCATTTGCTGCCAAGCCTTAGCTTAGAACCTCTCAAGAGCGTTTCTCCACTGAGGACAGAGTCCAGGATAGAATGCTGCTGGTTACAAGTTGCACTCGGCCTTGAGAATCCAATAGATAATGAATCGGTAGAATACCTTGACCGGTCTGTGCGTACGTCTGAAGGGTCACGGTCTCTCCACCGGCGAGCCTTACCGGCGTTGAACCGTCGTAAACGAGTGACTGTCTGGGCTTAAACAGCGACAGATCCTGTAATAGGTCGAAACATACATTCAGCGGTGAAGAGGTACAGCGGCTCAGGAAGTCCGGCACCGTCCACTGGGTTAAGACGGGGTTGTGCGCGCCGTAACTGTGACGGTAGTTGTCGCCGCGAACTTGAATCGATCCGTCTTTGCACCAGCCTTCTTCGCTCAAGACCGAAAGCGGCTCCGGCTGACCGCCCGTGGCTGTGTAGTAACTCCGCAGATTCCACCGGCGCAACGAATTCCACCGGTCTGGATCGCACACAATTTCCGCCACTATGAAGTTGTCCGTACCTCCGATACGCATCCGTTGGCGGACCTCATAGGTCACCTGGTTGCCGGCAACTGTGCGCTTAACCACCACCTCTCCAACGACAGAATTGGTCAGAGCGTGGGTTCTCTTGCTGACAGCACCCCAATGAACGATATTGTACCGCAGAGCATAATTCTGCCGCTGGGGCCGAGCTTCGTTCGTCGGCGAGAATCGTTTGAGGTAATCGCGGATCGGCTTGGTTGCATAGGGGCCGCTTGCAACATCAATGCCCGAACCGGTTGTCCGCTCTTTAGCCAACAGCGGGAGCTGCCCGTGGGCGGCCAAGGCAGTCGCGATCAAGCTGCTGCGTAGAAACTGCCTTCTACTAATCAACGCTTTGCCCATTGCTCAGCTCTCCGCTTTGATTTTCTCATACCATTTGACGTACGCTCGGTACAGGTTGCCGCGCTTGTAACTGACGGCAGCGCGAGGCATGCGTGCGGCACGTCTCTGACGCGAGATCCGCCGCTCAATATCGGGCGGGCCTGGATATACCTCGATTTGCTTAATGTATTCTCTGAAGTGGTCACGGTGTCGTTTCTTCACGGCCGCGTGCTCAGCGTCCCCGGCCAAATCTTTCGTCTCGAGCGGGTCGTTGCGAATGTCAAATAGTCTGGTCCGGTCCTCGTAGATGATGCTTTTGAACTGTCCGTCACGAACGGATGCCGACAACGGCCCGATTGATGTCTCGCAGATAACATAATCGCGCCACTGCGTTTCATTGCCCTGCAGCAGAGGGCGCCAGCTTCGGGCAATAGTCATCTTCGGCAACGCCGGGACACCGGCATAGTCACAGACGGTGGCGGCGATGTCTACGCCGGAGACCAAGTGCGTCCTATCCTGCACATCTTCTCTGATCCTGCCGGGCCAACAGAGGATGGCCGGGACCCGGCCGGCCTCTTCCTCAAGATATCCCTTACTAACCTTGGCATGAAATCCCAATCCGTCACCATGGTCGGAGGTCAAGATAAACAGCGTGTTGTCCGCGTAGCGCCCGCTGGCCAGCGCACCGTACACCCGTCCCACCTCGGCATCAATCATCTCGACCAACCGGTAGTAACTGTAGATGTAATACCGCCAATCTTGAAGACTCCAGTTCCGCGTTTGTGACATACCACTGTTCTTGTAGTCATAATCGAAGTTCTCGGGCAGAGGCGGCAGTTGGTGTGCGATCCTCGGCGCGAATCCATATTTGCCTGGACCACCATGGCTCGTGGCCGGAAAACAGCAATCGTGCGGATTGAGAAACCCAACGGACAAAAAAAACGGTTTGTCGCCGGTCCGGTTCTCCAGGTAGGCCACCGCCGAACGCGCTACGGCCGAGTCACCCAACTCCCCGTGCCCGGAACCACGGTGCAGAACCTGGAAACTATCGGCGACATCGCGACCCGTGACATGCCATTTGCCGGTATGGACCGCCTCGTAGCCATATTTGCGGAGCCACCGGCCCAGGTCGGGTATCTCCGGATCGATAGGATAGCCATTCACAACCACCCCATGCTCTTTGGACATCCTACCTGTAAACCAGCTTGTCCGTGCAGGACAGCACTGTGGCATGGCACAGTAGGACTCCAGAAAGGAATAGCCCCGGCCCACAATCCGATCTATATTGGGTGTACGCACGTGTTTGCAGCCGTACGCTGAGATGGCTTGGTGGTGCATCTGGTCCACGTGGACGAAAACGATGTTAGGTCTTCGCATTCGCAGCTCCGGAACAGGTGAGGACATACCGCACCGTGATTCTGATCTGATGCACGATGCCAAAGCGTCACTCATACTCGTTCGCGGGTATTCTGATTACCCTTCATGCTGACCTGAGCAGCGCACATAGTACATCGGCCGCAGATCCGGTTCAAGAGGAAAACAGCCGAGCACCAGAAACCACAAGAGCTCAAGTGCCAAAGATGAGCCCTCGAAAAAGCAGCTTGCTATGGATGTGGGGAGCTGATAGTATTTGGCCGACAATGCTGACCTTCAGGAAGCACAAAGTAGCTACGATGAAACATCGGCTTGCTCTCACCATACTGGTGAGCCTTGGCGCTGCCGTTTCTGCCGTCGCTCAGTCGATTCCCACGGAAATGCCCGATGCACGGATGCTGCGCTTTCCGGATGTCAGCGCAGAGAGGATCGTATTTGTGTATGCCAATGATTTGTGGACCGTTCCCAAAGAAGGCGGGCTGGCGCGGAGACTCAGTTCGCCGGACGGACAAGAGCTTTTTCCGAAATTCTCCCCAGACGGGCGCTTTATCGCCTTTAGCGGTAACTATGACGGCAACACAGATGTCTATCTCATGGCCGCACACGGCGGGACGCCCAAGCGTCTCACGCACCACGGCAGTTCCGACATCGTGGTCGAATGGTATCCGGATGGAGAAAATATTCTCTACCGTTCGCGCGTGCTCAGCCCATCGCGCAGATTCAATCGCTTCTTCAAGCAATCCATTGAAGGTGGCCTTCCGGAAACGCTCGCCCTGCCATACGGAGAGTTGGCCAGTTTCAGCCCCGATGGCAACCGCATTGCGTTTCAGTTTATCTCGCGCGAATTTCGAACCTGGAAGCGGTACCGCGGCGGAATGGCCAGTGATCTATGGCTGTACGACTTCGTCCGCAACACATCCAGGAAAATGACCGACTTTGAAGGCACCGATGCCGTGCCGATGTGGCACAATGACACCATCTTTTTCCTCTCGGACCGCGACAAGTACAAGAAGCTCAACATCTGGGCTTACGAACTCAAGACACAAAAGACAAGGCAGGTGACCGACTTCACCGAATACGACGTCAAATGGCCCAGCATCGGTCCGGACGCCATCGTGTTCGAGAACGGCGGTAAGCTGCACCTGCTGGATTTGGCCGGCGAGACTTCACAGCCCATCGAGATAAAAGTACCTGCGGACCTTCCTAAAGTGCGCACAAAACTAAAAAATGTGTCAGAGTACATTCGGAACTTTTCTCTTTCCCCCAGCGGCAAAAGGGCGCTATTTGAGGCCCGCGGTGAAGTGTTCACCGTGCCGCAAGAGCACGGAAGCATTCGCAACGTAACAAATACGTCGGGCGCAGCCGAACGCTTTCCCGCCTGGTCGCCGGACGGCAAACACATCGCCTATTTCTCCGACCGCACCGGCGAGTATGAACTGTACGTACGTTCGGACTATGGCAAAGGAGCCGAGAAGCAAATCACCAAAAACGGAAAAGCATTTCGGTACCAGCCGGTCTGGTCGCCGGACAACAAGAAAATCGCCTTCAGTGATAAGACCGGAAGTCTCTTCGTGATCGATGTGGAAGGCGGCGAGCTGAGCTTCGTGGACAAAGATGAATGGTACCTGATGCAGTCGTACTGCTGGTCCCCCGATAGCCGATGGTTGGCGTATTCCAAGCGCCTGGCCAACGCCCACAGCGCGATGATGATTTATGATACGCAAGAGCAGCGCGTCCATCAGGTCAGCACCGACTATTATGATGACACACGTCCCGTCTTTGATGCGGAAGGAGAGTACCTTTTCTTCTGCTCTAAGCGGGCATTCACGCCAATCTACAGCGACATAGACCACACCTGGATTTACGCGAATTCCACACAAGTGTATGCGGCCACGCTGCGCAAAGATGTCCCCTCGCCGACCGCCCCGCGAAGCGACGAAGAACAGGGCGTCGAAGAGGACCAGGAAGACAAGGAAAAAGACGAACAAGAAAACGCAGACGATGACGAGCAGAACGAGGAGTCGCAAGAAAAAGACAGCGATGGTCCTGAGTCTGCCGAAGCCGAGCCCAAAAACGAAGACAAAGATGAAGAAACCGCTGAAAAGACCAAGGAAGAAGAAGACAGGCCCGAGCCTGTTGACATTGACTTTGAAGGTTTCCAGCAGCGCGTGGTCAAGTTGCCTATTCAAGCTGGCAACATTGGTGACCTGCACTCGATAGAAGGCAAGCTGGTCTTTTCACGACATCTGCCCGCCGGCGCTTTCAAGCCGGGCGAACCCGCGGGAACGCTTCAGTATTATGACCTCAAAGAGCAAGAAGAAAAGACCGTTATTTCCGGCATCGATTCGTATCGCGTTTCCGCCAACGGCAAAAAAGTCATCTACAAAAGCAAGTCAACGTACGGCATCATTGACCTAGAAAAAGACAAGAACGTTGGTGATGGAAAAATCGCAGCCGATGAGCTTGCAGCCTGGATCGATCCACAAGAGGAGTGGAAACAGATCTTCACCGAGGCCTGGCGTATCCAGCGGGACTTCTTCTACGACCCGAACATGCACGGCGTGGATTGGGAAGCTATCAGGCAACGCTACGAAGTTCTGCTTCCGTACGTGGTCGACCGCGAGGACCTGAACTACGTCATCGGCGAGATGATTGCCGAACTCAATGCTTCGCACACATACGTTCGCGGCGGCGACTTGGAAGAGGCCGAGAAGATTTCCGTGGGACTTCTGGGTTGTGACTTTGAACTGGACCGTGAAAATGATGTTTACAGAATAAAGAAGATCTACGAAGGCGCAGCTTGGGACGCTCAGGCGCGGTCGCCGCTGCGCGAGCCGGGCATAGAGGTAAACGAAGGAGATTATCTACTTGCGGTGAACGGACAGAAAGTGGATACATCCAAAGACCCCTGGGCGGCCTTGCAAGGTCTTGCGGACGAGGTGGTGACACTTACCATCGGTTCCACGCCCGATGCAAATGATGCAAACGAAGTGGTTATCAAGCCCTTGTCGAGCGACTTTCGCCTGCGCTACCTTGCCTGGGTGGAAAGTAACCGGCGCAAAGTGCAAAAAGCAACGAACAACAGGGTCGGCTACATCTACGTCCCCGATACCAGCATAAACGGCCAGAATGAGCTGGTACGGCAATTCATTCCACAGCGTACGAAAGAAGCCTTGATCATTGACGAACGATTCAATAGCGGCGGGCAAATCCCGGACCGTTTCGTAGAACTGCTGAACCGTCCCCTGTACAATTACTGGGCCCGGCGCGACCACCGTGACTGGCAGACGCCGTTCATAACACATATCGGGCCCAAGGTAATGGTCACAAACGGCTGGGCGGGTTCCGGCGGTGACGCTCTTCCGTATTATTTCCGCAAAGCCGGCCTCGGCCCGTTGGTGGGCACGCGAACCTGGGGCGGGCTAATCGGAATTAGTGGCAATCCTCAGCCCATTGACGGCGGCTTCGTTTCGGCACCGACCTTCGGCTTCTGGAATACGCTGGGCGATTGGGAAGTGGAAGGTTACGGTGTAGAGCCGGACTATGAAGTCGAAAACGCGCCGCATGAGATGGTGGCCGGGCGAGATCAACAGTTGGAAAAAGCTATCGAAGTAGTCGTCAAGCTGCTAAAAGAACAGTCGCCTCAAAGACCGCAAAAGCCGCCCTATCCGGACCGTTCGGACAGGATAGAATAGATAGGAGTATGAGAATATGAAAACATGTGCTACGCTGATTACTGTTTTGACAGTAGGTGCCGGTCTTATTGGTTGTGCACCGAACACGAGGGAGAAGAACTTGCAAGCGTTCATCGACGACCATGTACAGAAAGTCCAGCCGATGATGAAGCAAGCCAACCTGGCCTACTGGGAGGCTGCCATCAGCGGCAAGCCTGAGGACTATAATGAGGTAAGCGAGTTAACCCTGGAGATTCGTCAGGTCTACAGCAACGAGCAAGAATTCGCCTATCTAAAGCAGCTAAAAGAAACCGGACAGATCAAAAACCATTTGCTGGCGCGACAATTGAAGGCACTCTACAACGCCTACCTGGAGAACCAAATAGAGCCGGAGCTGCTCAGACAAATCGTCGACCTCGGCACGGAGATCGAGAAGGATTTCAGCACATTTCGCGGCACCATAGAAGGCGAAAAAGTTACCGACAACGAGATCAAAGAAATCCTCAAGACCGAAACGGACTCAGTGAAAAGAAAGCAGGCCTGGCTGGCCAGCAAACAGGTGGGGGCTGTGGTTGTGGATGACCTTATCCGGCTGGTGAAGCTGCGAAATCAGGCGGCCCAGAAGCTCGGCTTTGAAAACTTCCACACACTATCGTTGACCGTTGCCGAGCAAGATGTACAGGAGCTCGATCGCACGTTTGATGAGCTCTATGAATTAACCAACCAACCTTTCGCCAAATTGAAAGCCGATTTAGATCACCGGCTGGCGGACATGTATGGTGTCGGCGTCAGGGAACTGAAGCCGTGGCATTACCACGATCCTTTCTTCCAGGAAACGCCGATGGTGTATGAGCTGGATTTGGATAAATATTATGAAGACAAAGATGTCAGAAAGCTGGCAGAGAAGTTTTACGTTGGTATCGGGTTGCCGGTGGAGTCAATTCTTGTCCACAGTGACCTGTACGAGCAGGAGGGAAAGAATCCACACGCTTTTTGTACCGACATCGACCGGGAAGGCGACGTGCGCATCCTATGCAATCTCAAGAACAACGAGGCCTGGATGGAAACGATTTTGCATGAATTGGGGCACGCCGTTTATGACAAATACCATGACCCGGACGTGCCCTTCTTGCTCCGAAAGCCGGCTCACATTTTCACCACCGAGGCTATCGCCATGCTTTTTGGCCGGCTCAGCCGAAACCCCGCCTGGATGCAGCAGATGCTCGACCTTACAGACAAGCAGCGGGCTGAAATCGAAAAGGTAAGCGAAAAATACGCGCAGCTTAAGCAGCTTATTTTTGCTCGCTGGGCGATGGTCATGTACGATTTTGAGAAGCAGCTTTACGCCGATCCCAACCAGAACCTCAATGCACTCTGGTGGGACATGGTCCAGAAGTATCAATTCGTCGATAGCCCACCCGAACGAGACGAGCCGGACTGGGCGGCGAAAATTCACTTTACGATCGCGCCTTGCTACTACCACAACTATATGCTCGGCGAACTACTCGCATCGCAACTGCGTCACCACGTCGTACACGAAGTGCTAAGACGCGACTCAGACCAAGACGTTAGCTACGTTGATCAGAAAAAGGTCGGAGATTTCCTGACCGAAAAAGTGTTTGATGCCGGGGCGGTATATCACTGGAACGAAATGATCGAACGTGCAACGGGCGAGCCATTAACGCCGAAATATTTCGTGGCCCAATTCGTAAAATGAAAGATGCATATAGCCCCGCGACTTATTGCGGCATCTTGCACCACAATTACGCAGGTGAGCAATGAATTCATCGGAGCAATCTTTACCGGAAATTACAATTAAAGCCGTCATTTTAGGTGTGGTGCTTTCAGTCATCCTGGCCGCCGCCAACGCGTACCTGGGGCTGTTTGCCGGGATGACGGTCTCGGCCTCGATACCGGCGGCGGTGGTCTCCATGGGGGTGCTGCGCCTGTTTCGCCGCAGCAACATTCTGGAGAACAACATCGTCCAGACCGCCGCATCCGCCGGCGAGTCCCTGGCTGCCGGCGTGATATTCACTCTGCCGGCTCTGGTCATCATGGGCTTCTGGAAGGAATTCAACTTCTTCTGGGTGATGATTATCGCCGGTTTCGGGGGAACGCTCGGCGTGTTATTTACCATCCCCTTGCGCCGCTCTCTCATTGTGGAGGGTGACCTGAAGTTCCCCGAAGGCATCGCGACTGCCGAAGTGCTCGAGACGGGCCAGCGGGGCGGCCGGGGCGTCCTGTACATCGCCGCCGCGGCCCTCGTCAGCGGGCTGTTCAAGCTCGGTGCCAAGGGGATCGGTCTCTGGCCTGAATTGGTGGAAGGTGCAAAAGGTATCGGCGGCTCGATCGCATATTTCGGCTCGAACCTAAGCCCCGCTCTGCTCTCTGTCGGCTACATTGTGGGGCTGAACATTGCAGTCTTGATCTTCATCGGCGGTGCGTGCAACTGGTTTGTCGCCATTCCAATCTGCGCCGGATTGAGCGACTGGCCGACCTATGCAGCCGACCACGAAATGGCGGGCCAGGCAATATCCGCCACGGAATACGCCTTCCAAATCTGGTCCTCCAAGACCCGCTACCTCGGCGTCGGGGGAATGCTCGTCGGCGGCCTGTGGACCATCCTTCAGATGAGAAGATCACTGGTCAGCGGCATCAGAAGCGGATTGCGGGCCTATCGCCGCTTGGAACAAGGCCGGACAGCGGAAATACCCCGCACGGAGAAGGACATGCCCATGAAATGGGTCCTGGTGCTGATCGCCGCTTCGGTCGTCCCTCTGTTTCTGGTCTATCAGGTATTTGTCCAGGATGTGTCCGTGTCACTGCCTATGGCCGTCACGATGCTTATTGCAGGCTTCGTATTCTCTGCGGTCGCTGCCTACATGGCGGGGCTGGTCGGTTCTTCGAACAATCCGATTTCGGGAGTCACGATAGCCACGGTGGTGGTGTCCTCGCTGCTGCTGCTTCTTCTGATGGGCAGAGAAAGTACGAACGGCCCGGCAGCGGCCATCATCATCGGCAGTGTCGTCTGCTGCGCTGCGGCTATCGCCGGTGACAACATGCAGGACCTCAAAGCCGGGTATATCGTCAAGGCAACGCCCTGGCGTCAGCAGGTGATGCAGGTCGTCGGCACGGCTTCGGGCGCAGTGATTATCGCGCCGGTTCTTATGCTGCTGCACAAGGCCTACGGGTTCAGAGGCCAGGCCGACGCCGGTCCCGATGCTCTCGCGGCCGTGCAGGCGAACTTGATGGCCTCCGTCGCCCAAGGAGTCTTCGGGGGTGATGTGCCGTGGGCGTATGTGTTTATCGGCATGGCCGTAGCGGTTGCGGTCATCATTCTGGATTTGTATCTGAAGAGCATCGAAAGCTCGTTTCGTACACCGGTCCTGGCCGTTGCCATCGGCTTTTATCTGCCTCTTGAGCTATCCGTGCCCATCTTTGCCGGCGGGCTCATCCATTCTGCCGTGGGCAGATTCCACCGCCGCCGGGGAACCGCAGCCGAGCAAGTAGCCGAGGCGGGTCGAAATGGGCTGCTGTTTGCCTCCGGCCTGATCACCGGCGAAGCCCTGATGGGAATCCTCTTGGCGATACCTATCATCCTGCTAAAACAAATAGACGTCACGCTGCCGTTTTTCAACATAGACGACTCGATCGTCGCGCTGTTCCGCGTCGTCGGCATAACCCTGCCGTTCAGGCCGGTGGTCGGCCCTGTGCTGGGAATCATCTTACTGCTCGGTGTTGCCTACTGGCTGTATCGCATCGCCCGATCAAGATAAAAAGAACGGCTAAAGACAATAAAGCTTGGCCTCCTTACTTTATGAACCGGAGGTGATGGTCATGACAGACGGCTTCATTACGCGACGCGATTTCGTGAAGAGATGCACAGCAAGTGCATCTTTGTTTGCTGCCGGTAGCGTTTTGTCCGAGCAAGCGTTCGCCGGCGAAAACAAACATCCCAACATTGTGTTGTTTGTGAGCGACGACCACGGCCTGGATGCGCTGGGCTGTTACGGTAATCCGGTCATTAAGACGCCCAACCTGGATCGTCTGGCCGCCGAGGGTGTCCGGCTTACAAACGCCTTCTGTACCTCGGCCAGTTGCAGCGCGAGCCGGTCGGTGATTCTGTCCGGCCTGCATAATCACGCCAACGGCCAGTACGGACACCAGCATAGTTACCATCATTTTATCTCGTTCGATACTTTTAAGTCCTTGCCGGTACTGCTGGCCGAGGCAAATTATCGCACAGCACGAATCGGCAAGTACCACGTTGCGCCCGAAGATGTATACAAATTCCAGACGGTGCTGAAGGGCAACAGCCGTAGCCCCGTCCAAATGGCCGAAAACTGCAAAGACTTCATCGCCGGTAATAAAAACCGACCGTTCTTTCTATATTTCTGCACCAGTGACCCACACCGCGGCGGCGGCAAAGCAAGAGATCTGCCCTATGCGCCCGACCGCTTCGGTAACCGTCCCAACAGCTATCCGGGGATAACCGAGGTCGAGTATGACCCCAGAGACGTCATCGTTCCGCCCTTCTTACCCGACATTCCAGAGTGTCGGGCCGAGCTGGCGCAGTATTACCAGGCTGTTTCGCGCGTCGACCAGGGAATGGGCCGGCTGCTCTCAATCCTCAAGGAGACTGGAACGTACAACCGCACCGTAATCATCTACATTTCGGATAATGGCGTAGCCTTTCCCGGAGCCAAAACCACACTATATGAGCCTGGAATGAATCTGCCGTGCATCATCCGCAGCCCGTGGCAGGAGCGCCAGGGCATCGCCTGTGATGCCCTGGTCAATTATACCGATCTTGCGCCGACCATCCTTGATTTTGCCGGCGCGCTTCCCGGCGCAAGCGAATTTCACGGACGCTCCTTCAAGCCGGCGCTGGAGCACCGGCACCCCAAGGGCTGGGATGTCACGTATGCCTCCCATACTTTTCACGAGATTACGATGTACTACCCGATGCGGGTCGTTCGAGGCCGCAAGTACAAACTGATCTGGAATATCGCGCACGGCCTGTCGTATCCCTTTGCCAGTGACCTATGGGCCTCCGCCACCTGGCAGGCGATAATCAAGCGGGACGCAAAGTACTACGGCAAGCGCACGGTCGAGGCGTATCTGCATCGGCCGGAATTCGAGCTATACGATCTGGAAAAAGACCCCCACGAAGTGCACAACCTGGCAGGCGACCCAAAATATGAACAGGTTCTCAAAGATTACAAAGAGAAGCTCAAGGCATTCCAGAAGCGAACAAAAGACCCATGGATCATCAAATGGCAACATCAATAAGAATTTCACCCGCCTCTACGCATCTCTGGGCTCCACGCTCAAGAGCATCCGCATTTTTGCCTTTGCACAGGTTTAGTCAAACGATAGAATAGCCGGGAAACGTATCGAAGGTTTTGGG
>Ga0180433_10009205_pt1 | contig 12126 bp, 14 predicted proteins | sample SS_ome_8_FD_132980 | JGI IMG/M metagenome (GOLD analysis project Ga0180433, IMG submission 132980) | Hypersaline lake sediment archaeal communities from the Salton Sea, California, USA - SS_1_D_1 metaG | ecosystem: Environmental > Aquatic > Non-marine Saline and Alkaline > Hypersaline >... | reverse complement strand
CGTTTTTTTGAATTTTTTATAATCTCTCTAAACTTCCACGGCACTATAACGGCGGGAAGGCAACCAATCTTTACATCATCCGGATTTTTCTCCCATATCCTTATGCACGCCTTGGACGCAGCAACGCCGGTAGCGCACCCCCCGTAGCAGGTAAACATCAAAACTTTATACTGATCCGGCATTTTTTAATTTTTCGAGTTCTTTGATAGTCTTTTCCGCAATAATTTTTTCTTTATTGTAATGCTTTATCATTCTCTGAAGGCATTTATTTTTTTCTTTAATGTCTCCGAGATATTTTGCACAAAGCTCCATAAATTTCTTTGTCTCCTCCAGGTTACATTTTATGTGCTCCGGTATCTTCTCGCTGTCATGCCTTACTGCCCCCCCGTGGACATACGCCATGACAGGTACCACAATGAATGCATTCTTTCATATCTATCTTTGCCTTCTCATCCTTCAGTGAAATCGCCTCAACCGGGCACTTCTTAATACAAATATTACAACCGGTACATTTTTTTTCATCAACCCAGGGCATATTGTAATTTCCTGAAATTTTTAAAACTACAACAAAACGCCGATAAAAACAAAAGATCCGATAACCCGTTAAAATAAGTCAGCATATCCTTATTTCCCATCCAATTATCCCATTTTTATTTTTTAATGCTGGGGTCCTGCGTTCCAAAGAAGAACCAAGTTCGTCCATGGTACCCGCTACCTCAAGCCTTGAGTTATCTTAAGGCAATTTATGCCCCGAAAGCGCACAGGTATTTGCGCTCTCTTTTTTTGCAACAGTTCTATGTGTTTTTATCCGCACAATTATAATCAGCTATAAAAAATTTCTTTAATTTTTTGCCAGATATCTTTTATATTTTCTGTCAAAGGTGTATCGGCATACTCCACTACAGACATTTTTCGCATTTGCGCCTCGGTAACCTCTTTGCCGTAAGGTACGGTACCTATGAATTCGGAATTATATTTCTCTGCCAGGTCTTTTATTTTACGGGTCCAGTCCAGATTTAAATCCGACCTATTCACTACCACACCTGACTTAACTCCGAAATGATTTATCACATTCAACACCCTTTCTAAATCATGCGCGCCGGAAACGGTAGGTTCGGTAACTGCCAGGGCGTAATCAGCGCCCGAAATAGAGGATATTACAGGGCATCCCGTTCCGGGAGCACCGTCCATTATTGCGTTATCGAGATTGACAGCTTTTGCCAGTATTGCCGCCTTGTCTCGGACCAGGGTAACCAACCTTCCGGAATTTTCTTCCGCTATACCTAATTTTGCGTGGCTCATTGGCCCGAAACGCGTCTCAGACATAAACCATTCGCCGTTTACGGCAGGTTTAGTTTTTACCGCATCGTACTCGCACACCAGTTCACATACCCCGCACCCCTCGCATGCCAATTTATCAATCACATAATGACGTTTGCCATTTTTTTCATATTCAGTAATAGCGGAAAAACGACAGGCCTCTTTGCATTTTCCGCATTGAACGCACATATCCTGATTTATATCCGCCTCTACCCCGCCGCTAAAAAGTCCTTTTGTTTTTATATCGGGCGATAAAACCAAATGCAAATCCGCCGCATCTACATCGCAATCGGAAATTACAGCCTTCCCGGCTAAAGCAACAAAGCTCGCAGTCAAAGATGTCTTGCCGGTTCCGCCTTTCCCGCTTATAACCACTAATTCTTTAGGCTTCTTGCCGGAGTTTGTATCGTACTTTTTCGATTTTTCAAGGGCACCACCTGCTGGCTTTCTTTTGCTTTTAGATATTTTTGGCAGTTTTCTTTTCTGTCCGGCTAAATGCAAAACCTTTTCTGCCAATTCCGCAAATACGGCCTTTACGTGCGGAAATTTATCTACTGCCAATTCTCCCCGGGAATAACTTTCGGCTATTCTACGTTCATCGGGAATTTCCCCGATAATATTTAACTTTTCCGTCGAACAATATTCCTTTAAAGCTGTGTCTTTATATTCGGCCCTATTTACCACTACTACGGGTTCCTGGCCTACTTCCCTGGCCATGTCCACGGCAAGTTTTAGATCATTTATGCCAAAGGGTGTGGGATCGGTAACCAGAATACATAAATCCACATTTTTAACCGTTTCCACAACAGGACAGCTTGTGCCGGGCGATGAATCCAAAACATTAACCCCTTCTTTAATGTATCCTTTAACCTTTTTTACTAACCGCGGAGACATTCCTCCCTCGGCTGTTTCCAACAGCGCATAATAAACCTCTATGTTCCCGCTTGATCCTTCTTTTACCACACCTATTTTTCTCTCTCTTTCGATGATCGCATCCACTGGGCAAATAATCTTGCATCCCCCGCACACATGGCACAACTCTTTAAATATAAGCACCTTCCCGCCCACAACCGCAATGGCGTTATAATTGCACACCTCCGCGCATCTGCCGCATACAATACACTTTTTCTTATCTGCCTCAACTGGACCGAGCAATATCACATCTTCTTTTTTTTTGATAACAGGTTTAAGAAATAGATGTCCGTTTGGCTCTTCTACATCACAATCCAGATAGCGAACCTGCCTTTTCCCTTCTGATAATACTTTCGCTAAATTGGTGGCTATAAAGGTTTTTCCTGTCCCGCCCTTCCCGCTTGAAACCGCAATCGATGTCTTACCCGTATTTTCACGCACAACTCCACCTCTTTTCTGCAAAACCGAATGTTCCCGAATAAAAATTCTTTTGCATTTTTTATCCCTTTTTTTTATATTTTTAAACTAATTCCCCGGTGTTGTATTGTGGATCAAAAATTTTTCACTATTTTTCCGGGCACAAAATACTCTGATTTTAAAATGTAATGATTTTATCCGCCTCCTTCACCCATTCCGCCAGTTCCGTCATTTTCGCCTCACGGGCGCCTTCGAAATAAGGCTCCCCCTTATGTATACCGCATCTTATCTTGCAGGTACCGCAAACTTTGACCGGTACAGATTTGGCTATTAAATCTTTCAGCATTTTGCCTAAGTCAAAAAATCCTTCCGGCGGCCTGGCAATATCACGGGCCATATCCACTGAATCATTCATTAAAAAAAGCCGCACCCCTATTTTCAAATCGCGCAATTTTTCTACCAGCCGTAAGCCGTTCCAGGTTACATCCGTTCCGTCATAGGGATTACGATTAAAAATTATCAATACTTTCATTTCTTTGTTTTTCATTTAAAAAATTATCCTGAGGAATTTAGCTATTATAGAATTTATCGAAAGCGTTTTCGGCCGCTAATGCTATCGGTTCTTTGCCCGGATCGGGAGACAATTCCGGTTGCCCGGCGCACCTTAAAGTAGTCAGATCCAAAACCTTTAAACCGCATCTTATTGCCATGGCGATTACGTCAATATGTTTTACCGGACATTCAGAATCACTAACTATTTGACCGCCTATTAATTTTTGACTCTTCTTCTCAAATACCAGCTTAACCGTATAAATTTTTCTGTTCCGCATCATGGAATGTTTACTTACAGATTTCTCTTTTGCCGTAATTGTTTCAATACCCTCTTTTCTGGCCTCCTGTTCGGTAATCCCTGCGCCGGCAATAGATTTATCGAAGAATTTGGTGCAAAAACTGTTGATTAAAGGCGGAAATTTAACATCAAAATCCAAAATATTTTTGGCTATTACTCTACCTGCAATTACCGCATTGGGACGCAATTGACCAAGCGCAGGTTTACCCGTAATATGGCTTTCGTATTCTATAATATCTCCGCCGGCATATATGTCAGGGTCTAAGGTCCGCAAATTCTGGTCGACTTTCAAACCGAATCTGCCTATCTTTAATCCCGCTCTATCAGCCAGTCCGACATTGCTCCGCGCGCCTGCGGAAACAACAACCATGCCCGCTTTTATCTCTTTACCGGAAGCCAGAGTCACGCTCTCTACATTGCCTTTTCCCTTAATTGCGATTACTTTTTGGTTTAACTTAAGCTCCACCCCCTTATCTTCCATATAATGCTGTACCTCTCCGGCCATATCAGAGTCTAAAACATTGGGCATAACATTGTTAAGCATTTCCACAAGTGTAACCTTTAGCCCCTGGCGGGAAAGTAAATAAGCCTTTTCAACACCTATTGCGCCTGCCCCCAAAAGAGACACATCTCTCACGCGCCTGGAATTTATCCAGTTGAGAATGTTAACTGCATCACCGCTTGTGCGAAGAGTAAACACTCCCTGTAAATCAATTCCGGAAATAGGGGGCATAACAGGCTTTGCACCGACGGCTAAAACAAGTTTATCGTAAGAATACGTATTGCCATCGGTTGTGGTAACTACTTTTTTCTTTCTATCTATCCCTGTTGCTTTTACGTTTACCAATCGTATTCCTTTCTCCGTAAATATGCTATCATCCTTGTAGGAGGGATCTACCATTACGTCGCCGCAGCAAATGTAAGGAGTCGCGCATCTTGTCAATAAACCCTTTTCCTGTGGTTCCCGTATTATCGTTACCTCGAGAGAAGGTTTTAACTTTTTTAGCATCAGAGCTGTAAGTGCACCGCATCCGGAGCACCCGATAGAAACTACTTTTTTTATCCGGGCCATTTCGTTCTCCTGGTAAAGCAATATAGCTGATTATCTCTTGACTATATCTATTCGTAACGCTTATCCTTTTTGGTTCTCACTCTGTCGATCATCTCTATTTTATCCTCTAACCATCTTTGCGCCGCATTTGGGACAATTCATGTTAAAACACGGAGTTCCTACCGTATGCGGAACAGATAGGTTGCATTTAGGACACAGACAATTGCCGCCGGGACCTGCGCCCGGACGGTTGCCGCCCATTCGGCCTCTACCGCCGCCTCTACCCATACCTCTTCCTGTTCCCGGACCCCCTCCGAAAGGACCTGTTCCATCTCCACCCGGCATATAAATCACCTCTTTTCTCGTTAATAAGAACTATTCTCGTTTAGATTAAAAAAATAGTGCTATTTATGTTTTCTGCATTTATGGCACAATCCGAAAAAATCTATACAGTGATTCTCAATCTTAAAGTTGTATCTGGTTGAGAGATTTTTTTCTCTTATCTTTATAAAATCTTTCTCGTTATCCACGGAGGCCGAATAATCGATAATAGTATTACATTTTTTACATATCAAATGGTGGTGATGGTTTTCACCGGGCCGCCTGGCTATTTCATATCTTGATTTATTATCACCCGCGTCAAATTTCCAGATCAACCCTATGTGAACCAGTAATTCAAGATTGCGGTAAATTGTAGACAGGCTTGTTCCGGAGGATATTTTTGATGCTTCCCTGTAAATCTGTTCGGCACTCAAATGTCTTCCTGTATTTTTTAAAATATCCAGTATTGCCCGTCTGGGTTTAGTTAGCCTGCAGCAACACTTGCTTAATTTATCGTAATGCCAGGATACTTTCCTACGGGTTAAACTCACAAACCACTCCTTATTAGGAATTATTCCTATTAACAAAGTTTATTATAACACTCTTTTTTTTCGTGTCAAGCGCTATTTGGCTGTTGCCAGGGGTCGGACCTGTTTATGCCGGGTAGGATTGCGTACGAATAGCACATCAGACATGATCAAGCTTCAGCCTGACAGATACCGATTTATTTTAGTCAGGTTTACGTCTTTTATTTTATTCGTCTAATTCAAATTCTTGGTTGCCTATTTTAATTTGAGTGGCTTAAAACAGATAAACCAATCGAGGCATTTTATACCTTCTTTTTTTGCTCCATCAACGCGTTCCTTGGCCGTTCCGCAGCTACCCGGAGGGGGTACTATAACATCATCCCCGGGCTGCCAATCCGCGGGAGTAGCAATACCATGTTTATCCGCTGCCTGCATTGCTATTACCATGCGTTTGATCTCCTGAAAATTCCGTCCGGTTGACGAAGGATAATACATTAGCGCGCGAACTTTTACCCGGGGATCAATAAGAAACACCGCCCTTACCGCGCTGGAAGTACTTGCTTGCGGTTGGACCATACCGAATTTTTTTGCTACATCCATCGTCAGATCCGCTATAACGGGAAAGTTTACCTCTACGTTCTTCATTCCCTTGTACTCTATCTTTTCCTTTATGGTCCTTAACCAGGCAATGTGGCTGTAGTGGCTGTCAATTGAGAGCCCTATGAGTTTGCAATTTAAAGCTTCGAATTCTTTTTCCATTGAAGCAAAAGTCATAAACTCAGTTGTGCAAACAGGCGTAACATCCGCGGGATGGCTGAAAAGAATTACCCATTTCCCTTTGTAATCTTCCGGAAATTTAATGTGCCCCTGGGTGGTATCCGCCTCAAATGATGGAGCTGTCTCTCCAATAACAGGCATATGCGTTCTTTCACAAAGATTCTCTTCCATTTTCATACCTCCTTTTTTTGTACGTAATTCTAATTACGTAAGGTTTTGTCTTAGTTTTCATATCTCCATATATTTCAAACATTTACGAGTTATCCACAGCGGTAGACAAGGTTTAAGTCCTATCTGCCGCTATTGCCTCCCAAAAAAAACTACCTTAAATGTTCCCTGGCTTGTTTTAATTTACTCGTAAAATCGCTCTTTTTAAAGTCTCCTGCCCATTTTTTCATGGTTATCCAGGCGGCAAATCGGATAATAGACTGACGCCATGATCTGTACCATATTTTCCATCCGTACTTGATGTTATGCAAAAAGAAAAGCAGATACGGAAAGGAAAATATGTTGAGAGGCACCACGAACGCGTATTCAAATCGGTACATCTTCCCCATGATCTCCATCGACGAAGCCTGCATTTCTTCCGCTGTCATTGGCTCATCCGGTTCGAAAAGCGGGAAATTACCGTCGTAGTATTCCCAACCCACATCCTGAAGCCGGTAAATCCTATTTTCCTCCTGAAGCCTGCGCCTTAATTCGGTTCCGGGCAAGGGAACCGGCAAAATCACCTGAATGGTGTCAATTTTAGATTTTCTGATAAAGTTTTTAAAACATCTTACCCGTTCTTTTGCCGACATTTTGAATTTTACGTCTTTTTTCACGGGGTAGCCAAAAATAAACATACCGTGTATTAAAAATCCGAAATTGCGAAAAATTTTTATGAACTTCATCATGTCTTCGGGCCTAAGACGCTTATTCATCGCCCTCAATTCTTCTTCGATGGGGGATTCCAGGCCGATCGCCGTAAAATTAATGCCCGCTTCCCGCATTGCACTAAGAAGCTCCGGATCTTTCGCCTTGTCCAGTCTTATCTGGACACCTAAATCCAACCTTCGGCCAACGCGCTTCTGATAATCCCGCAGCATATTGCAAAATCTTATTGTCTCAACTCTTTGTTGTCCAAAAAGGTCGTCAACAATAAAAAATTTCCTGGCATCTTTCGTTTCCAGAAGAAAGCTTATCCGTTCCATGAGTCTTTCCGGCGAGGCATATCTAGGTTTACCCTTAACGGTACAGAATTCGCAATCCATACCGCATCCGCGTATTCTTTCGACCTGGTATACCTGTATGTGCGCGTAACGGACCAATGAATAATCGGGCAGTGGTAACTTATCAAAATCGATTATGGGCGCCCTTTCCCGGGTATAAATCACATTTTTGTCCCGCATATAAGCGATCCCTTTTACTTCGTTAAATTCTTTTTTCCCCGATAGGGCCAAAAGAAGCTCTTTTACAGTTTCCTCGCCTTCTCCGATAACTACATAATCAATGCCTGATGACAGGGCCTCCATTATGTTTTCTTTCGCAAAATGCTGCCCGCCGGCAATAGTTATGGCCCCTTTATTTTTATAAAAACGCGCTACTTCATAAAGCCTCGGGATAGTACTTGTCAATCCTCCGTATAGCCCAACAACGTCTGCGGGCCTCAGCCTTTCCAAAAGTTCGTGATCGACCCCCTTTCCTTCCGCTTTCGGACCATACCAACGAAGGTTATTTTCATCGATAACCTCAACATCCCACCCTTCCATTTCGTTCACGGCGGTAGCCACGCACACAGGGCCTAACGGCGTAGTTCGTCTTGCGGAATAAGAATACACGTTGAACGCCGGATAAACCGGGTCTACCATTCTCAACCTGTGTCTTTTTTTTGTTAAATCAAGCATAAAACATTTATCCCTTTCTTGCCGAAATCACTACGAATCCACCACGGCCAAAACCCTTTCGCGACCTCTCCATCGATCGCACACGGTCTGGAAGTTTACTTAAAGTCTGGCGATAGGAAAACCCTGTAAAACCCGCACCTTTAAGTAAATCCGTTACTTCTTTGACGGTAAAAAAATTGGCGTTTTTATAAAATATGCTCTTCTTTTTTTGATAAAATCTTCCCAAAAACCCATCCCTGTCAACAATCCCCATGATAATTCTACCGTTTTTCTTTAAAACCCTGTATGCCTCTTTCAGGACCCTTTTCGGGTCATTAACGAAACATATCGTTATGATAATCACCGCATAGTCGAAGACAGCTTTTTTAAACGGTAGGCGTTCACCGCAGGCCAGCTTTGCATCTATACCTCTTCGCCTGGCAAGCCTGAGCATGTCTTTTGAGGGATCAATGCCGGATTCAATTTTCAAGGCCCCGGCAAATCTGCCCGTACCCACACCGATCTCCAGCCCCCTTCCTTTTTTAGGCAAAACCCTTCTTATGGCCTCAATTTCCGAAAGATAAGCGAATTTATTCCTGTCGTACCAGGCATCATACCTTTTGTAATACTTGTAAAAGATATTCACTACTGATGCTTTCCTTTTTTCGAACTGCCGCGCGGCTTCAGGAGAGCCTCTCTTTTAGTTTTCTGTCAATCGTGCCATCGGGCATCATGTTATCGGCGTGACTCAATCTCTCTTCCTCCATTTTATATCTCAGACACTTCAAATAATCGCGCATACAATAATCTTCGATCCACTTTTTGTCCAGACGGCCCTGTTCATAGAACGATTTAAGGGGGCAAACATCGTACCATTTACAGGTCTTTTTATGCATAAACCATCCTGTTATTCCAAGGTCCCCGTCAGAAATTATCCCGCCTTGCAAATGTCGTGTGGTTAGAGAACCGTTATATCTTGCTGTACGCATCCTGGGCCGCCAAAACAATAGGATACATGGTCGGGGCGCTTGTCAGATAAGGGTGCGTAGCGAATTGCAATGTCTCCAGTTCCGTAAAAGACATCCTCTTCTGAACGGCAATGCCTATTACGTTTATCAATTGTGCACAGGACATCCCGCAACTTACCTGACCTCCTAAAATAATACCCGACTGCCTGGAAAATATCAGCTTAACCTTGCCCTGATTTACCCCGGGCAATGAAGCGGGGTGTTTGTCTACCCCGTCAACACTTCCGACCACTATTTCAAAGTTTTCTTCCCGCGCGGTTTTTTCGGTAAGTCCAGCCGAACCCAGTACCAATCCATCCAGATATGTGGAATAAATTGCTATGGTCCCTTTATTTTCCCGCACAACCTTTATCTGGTACAGATTTGCACCGGCTATCCGGGCCTCCGCGGTTGCCGTTGAAGCCAGCATAACAGGTATCGCCTTTCTGGTGTAAAAATCACGTTTGCAGGAACAGTCACCTATGGCAAATATATCCCTATCCAGCGTAGTTCTGGTATATTCGTCAACAAGAATGCCCTTGCAGCGGCCTATTTCCAGGCCGGCATCAGCCACGAGTTTCACATTGGGCACGGAACCCACCCCCAGTATGATCGCATCCACCGGGTATTCCATTCCGTCAGACAGTTTGACTTTTTCGGCATTGTCTTTGCCGATTATCTCCTCAACCCTCACGCCGGTCAGGACATCAACCCCTTTTTCTTTTAGTCTGGATTCGGCCATCAGTGAAAATTCCTCATCAAAAGAATTTGCCAGTAAATGCGGCAGGGTTTCTACCAACCTGACGTTCACGCCCTCCAGCTTGGATAATTCATCGGCAAATTCAACGCCTATAAAGCCGCCGCCTATTACCAGGATATTTTTGCATTGTTTCACTTTTTTTATAACGTCTTTCAGGTAACCCATTTCTTTTTTTATGTCGTAGACGCCTTTTTTATTGATTCCTTTAATAGGCAGAACAACGGGAACGGAACCGATGGCGAGAACCAGCTTTTCGTAATGATACTTTTCTTTTTTTGATGTCTCTATGTACTTTTCGGCCCTATTGAGCGAAATCGCCTCATCTATAACGACATCTATGTTATTTTTTTCCAACGAGGCCGTTCCAAGCCTGTTCTCTTCGGGATCACCCAGACTTGCAAACATGTAGGGTATCCCGCACGGTATCACCCCGTGGGTGATGTCCTTCATCACCGTAACCTGCTTGGAAGGATAATACTTTTTCGCCGTTACGGCGCTTACAATTCCCGCCGGCCCGCCTCCAATTACCAAAATATCGGTCTTTCTGCTCATTTACTTCTCCTTTCATCTAACGTCTTAACAATAATTCTTCGCTTTACAGGGCAAGTCGCCGAGCGACATTTCACTTTTAACATTGACTATCGTGCGTTTACCGATAAAATTTTAAATTATATCCTTACCAATCAAGGTCTTTCGCGTATTTAAGTTGCATTAAAAGTTTGCCCCACTTTTTTTTAAAAGCCTCTTTTAGTTTCGGTGTAAAGTAATTCTTCCAATCTCCGGCGATCCCTTTTCTGTAATGCGATTTTGCGTCCTCCACCCCTTTTATCCTTTTGGCTTTTTTTTCAAATACATGTTTGTCTAAAATTCTTTTTAAAGTAAAAGTTGATAAGTCGTATTTTTTACTGATATGCATTCCTAGATTCTTAAGGAATTTTCTCATGGCATCATTTCCAAAAACAATCGGGCTGATATTCGAAATCCGTACCCCCAAAAAAGTAAATATCTTGTAAAATTCATCGTAAGGATTTTTTGTCAATTTCTCATAGGTTGTTTCGTAAATTTGTGGGATTTTGAAATTCCAGCTTGCCAATCTTTCAAAATAGAACGAACAAAAATCTAATTCAAGCAACATGCCCTCTTCCAAACCAACCTTAAGCAGCTTCTTTCTGTGGTCGCCGATCCAGGGAGCGTTTTTGAGCGGGTGTGAAAATTTGTGAGAAAAATAGCCGCTAACTACAATATCGCGAGGATCCCGAATTACATGAAATCCTTTATAATCCACATTTTTTAACCGCTCCACAATCTTATTACTGGCATTGGTATAGATCATAAAATCAATACCGGATTCCCGGCCGGGTATGGGCACCGAATAAAGTTTCTCGTTCCAGGGACTTTTTAAATGGTAATCATACGGTAATTTATCCGCCGAAAAATATGTTTGATCGGCACGCAATCCCAGTATGCTGCATAAACTTCCGATCACGCCGCAAATATATTGAGTAGCGCACTTATGGTGGCCGAAATAGGCCATGGCGTTTTTCCGGTATATTCCCGATTTGTTTTTTATTTTTTGGTACAGAATATTTGACATGTTTTACATCCTCTTATGCAGGTTTTACCCTTTTATTCATGTTTGCGGCTCAAATTTATGCCAAACGAACTATCGTAAAAATACACTGTTTTCAAAAATATCTACTTTACAAATCTGTTCAAGCGCGAACCTTACCCTTCCACCTTTTTTAATATATATCCCGTTCCGTCAAGCCGCTTAAACGTGCGCCAGGGCCGGGCATCGGATGGCGCCTTCTCGCCGTAAACTATCAGATAATCAGGATTGTCGGATTTTAAACAGGGGTATAAATAAAGTTGAAACTGCCTGTCGCTTAAAGAATCGTCCTCAATGCCCTTGTAGCCAAATGTGGCCCCCTCGGGAAGATTGACTTTGCAAAATTTGACAAGTCCATAAAGATGGTCGCCGGTTACAAATGACCTCTTTTCTTCCAAGCCTTTCCGCTTGAGAAGCTCCCCGTAATCCTTTATGTACCCCTTGAAAAAAAGATTCTTAAAAAAAACCAACATCCATATAGAAACCCACAATGCCAGAACATACTTCCAGACTGTCTTTTTAAAAATTAAGTTGATCTTTTCCGGATCAGTCTTTTTTGCCTTCATTTATTTCTTTCACCTTTTTATTCAACGCGGCAATTTCCTGGGCCATTTTAACCTGGCGCCCGGCTATATCCGTTATAGCCATGGAAAAATGTATCGCAATGATAACCCCTAAAAAAATAGCCGCGAGAAAAATAAAAGCCGGCG
>Ga0180433_10009203_pt1 | contig 12127 bp, 7 predicted proteins | sample SS_ome_8_FD_132980 | JGI IMG/M metagenome (GOLD analysis project Ga0180433, IMG submission 132980) | Hypersaline lake sediment archaeal communities from the Salton Sea, California, USA - SS_1_D_1 metaG | ecosystem: Environmental > Aquatic > Non-marine Saline and Alkaline > Hypersaline > Sediment... | reverse complement strand
TTTATTGGTGATATTTTAAAACAAAGACAAAATAAACATTATGATTAGTATATATTTAAGAAAAACAGTATCAGTTACAATCTTGTTGATAATGATCATGCAGTTTTCATGTCGAGTAGATCATGGATTGGAACCTATAAACAGTAAGATTACCGGAACTGTAACTTTTCACGGAGATCATCCACCCCATACTGATGAGGTGAGAGTAGTTGTTGCTAAGAATTTTCCGCCGAAAGATATTAAATCACTTTTGTTCAGTAATATGATTGACTACAAAGAAAAAACAGCAGAATATGAGATCTATCTTCCCAAAGGAACGTATGAAGTCGTAGCAGTTCTGTGGAAGGAAAATAATCAATCATGGAATATTTCCAATGTAATAGGAGTGTATGGAGGCAGTATATCAGGAGATTTGCTTATTCCTACTTATCGTTCTGTAACTATTGCTGATAATAATACTACAGTCAGAAATATAAATATCCAGGCCACGCTGGAAAGGGTAAACCGGGATGCAAAGATAAGAGGAAAAATCAATTTTATAGGAGACTGGCCGGACAATACCGGAGTTATGGCAGTTGGTGCTTTTTCCCGTATTCCTGAACCGGGTGATTACATGGATTATTTTTTCAGCAGTATTTTTATTGATTACAGCATACCTGTCTTTGTATCCAGTGCTGACTATATGCTGAGGGTGCAGGGTCAGGACACAGTAAAATATGTTGCTGCTCTTTGGATTGATGATAGTTTTGATCTTTCCAGTATCAAAGATGTTGGTTTTTATGCTGATCCCCAGGACAGTACAGGAACAAAACCCGGATCTGTAATTGTACCTGCACATTCAGAGAAAACAGATATACATATAACAGTTGATTTTACCAGAATGGAATTGCAGGAGTTACAATGATAAAAAAAATTAGTAAGGTTTACATCATTTTATTTTTTCAGCTGATGTTTTCTGTACATCTGTTTTCTCAGCATTATGGAGCAATAAAAGGAAAAGTAGTGGATAGTGAGAATAATCAGCCTGTATTCGGGGTTAATATACTCATTAAAGGTACATTAATGGGAACATCGACAGACAGTAAAGGAAAATTTGAGATCAATAACATACCACCTGGAATGTACACACTGTTTATTTCTCATATCGGCTACAGGAATAAAACACTGCAGAACATTACCATAACATCTGGTACCGATACAGTACTAAATGTGGAACTGAAAGAATCTGTGTTGGAAATGAATCCGGTGGTCGTTTCTGCTACAAAGCATCCGCAATCATTACATTCAACGCATCAAGCAGTGGAAGTGATTCCACATATCCGAATAAAGGAATCCCAGTACAGCCGCTTATACAGATCTTTGGATAATGTTCCGGGTATTCATTTTAATGAACAGAATATCAGTATCAGAGGCTCATCAGGGTATAGTGTGTTTAATGTAGGGAGCAGGATTCTGGTTATGGTAGACGGGATCCCGGTCAATTCCCCGGATCTGGGAGCAATCAACTGGGATATACTTCCTATTCTGGATATTAAACGTATTGAGATAGTCAAGGGTGCTGGTTCTGCTTTATACGGATCTTCTGCTATGGGTGGAGTCGTGAATATAATCACTAATGAACCATCCGGGGACAGACAGATATTGGTAAGGACCAGAGCTGGTATCTATGATGATCCTGCTTATGAAGAATGGGAATGGACTGATAAGGTGCTTCATTTTGAAGATATCAATGCATCTTACCGCAGCCGTATAGGCCCGGTTGATTTAAATTTCAGCTTTTCCCGTTACGTGTCCACAGGGTATATGGAAAATAATCATATGGATAGATGGAATGCAGCTATACGGATGAAAACTGAATTTACCAATAAATCTCATCTGGATGTCTATGCTTCCTGGGCGAAAAGCAGGGAGGGAGGTCTTATCCAGTGGCTTAATCAGAACAGCCCCTTTGAAGTTCCTCCCTTTAATAAAGAGGATGAGATAGCGTTTACTACAGTCAATGTTGCTTTACAGTATTCCTGGCCTCTCAGTTCTACCTTGGGGTTAACATTCAGGACATCGTTTCTCAGTGCTTATATGAGCAATCAACTAACTGCCTATAACCCCGGTGCTTTTCAACCTGCTTATGGTCCGGGTGCAGAAATTCAGTGTATCTGGCTGCCGAACAATAAAAATCAAATAACCTGCGGGACAGAATACAGAGCAGATATTTCATCTACAGAATACTTTGGAGATCATAAAGGATACAGTTCTTCATTTTATTTACAGGATGAAATATCCGTTTTCCCATCTGTTAGAGCTACTCTGGGTTTTCGTATTGACAGACATGTTCTGGATAATGAAAGTTTTGTGAGTCAATTCAGTCCAAAGGCAGGAGTAAATGCTCAGGTCTTGTCCGGTACCAGTATACGGTCAACAGCTGGTAAGGGGTTCAGAGCAGCAACGGTTTTTGAAAAGTTTGTCAAGGCAGATTATGCCGGATTCAATATTCTTCCTAATCCTGATCTTAAACCTGAAAGTTCATGGTTCTGGGATATCGGTATTATTCAGGAATTTTTTGATAACAGTAATGTACAATTATCATATTTTTACAGTGAATACAGTAATATGATTGAACCGGTTATTGATTTTCTGGGTACTATCCAGTTTCAGAATCGTTTGCAGGCAAAAATTCAAGGAATTGAATTTGCAGAAAGACTGTTTCTTTTTTCTGAGCTGTTGGGTTTGGAATCAACATTTTCCTTATTAGATCCGGTTAATGTAAAAACCGGTGAAACCTTACCTTACAGGCCTCGTTTTACTGCAGATTGTATAGCTACCCTTCGACTTAAAAATTGTTTATTACAGGCAGAATATAGATATTTCAGCAAAATCGAAGAGGTGGAGATTAATCCGCTTGATCCCAGAGTGCCGGTTAAGCTGTTAAATGTCAGAGCGCAGTATACATTAGGCAAATTTACTGTCCAGGCGGCATTAACAAATTGCTTTAATTATCATTTTACATATGTTGAAAGAAGAATGGCAGAAGTAAGAAAATTTTCTCTTGGTATATTATTTAATTCCTCGGAATAAAATCAATGTAGTGTTATTTATTTTTCTATGAATAGTATTTTTATAATTTTTCACTTGATTCATTAAATTTTTTTTGTTATATATAAGTACAATATTTTTAGGAGATTCCGCATGCGGAATATACTTCTTATAGGAGATTCAAAATTTATATTTCAGGAAGAATATGCACAAATCAATAATGAGCTGGATTTACAATATATTATAGCAAATAATGGTAAAGATGCTGCTGAGATAATCAATGTGTCTCCTCCTGATATTATTTTGATCGAAGGAGTAAATACTGTTATTGACAGCTATGATATTTTAAAAATTTCCCAAAAATCAGATTCTTATATCCCCGTAATTTTATTTGCTGACAAAGTAAGTGTGGAAGAGGCTGTCAACGCAATAAAAGCAGGCGTGTTCAATTATATTCAGAAGCCCTTTGATCCTGAAAAACTTAAAGAAAACTTCGAAACAGCAATCTTATTTAAAAATGAAAGGGAAGCAGAACTTAAAACAGTCCTTCATAAGAAAGTCGATGATGAGCACAAAATCAAAGGGATTGTATATGAAAGCAGTATTATGCGTCAGTTGGCTAAGAATATTGTTAAATTAGCTAAATCCAATGCCAATGTTTTCATATTTGGAGAAAGTGGGACCGGTAAAGAGCTGGTAGCCAGAAATATACATAATTTAAGTTCCAGAAATAAATATCCTTTTATCCCCCTTGACTGTGTATCTTTTCCTGCTACTCTTCTTGAAGCAGAATTGTTTGGTTATGAAAGAGGTGCCTTTACCGGAGCAGTGAAATCCAAACCCGGTGTATTTGAACTGGCAGAAAAAGGAACTCTTTTTCTGGATGAGATTACAGAAATGGATTTTCACATGCAGGCTAAACTGTTACGGGCATTACAGGAGAGAAGAGTGCGCAGGTTGGGAGGTAAAGAATTTATTAAGGTGGATGTACGGATTATATCTGCCACCAACAGGGATCCGGAACAAGCTGTAAAAGTTCAGAAACTGAGAGAAGATTTATATTATCGCTTAAATGTTGTTCCTGTTTATTTACCCCCATTGAAAGAACGTAAAGAAGATATCCCCCTGCTTGTTCACCATTTTATATCAAAATATAATCCATCTTCTGCTATACAGATCAAGGGAATAGACAATGATGCTCTTAAGTGTATGATGGATTATCACTGGCCGGGTAATATCAGGGAGTTAGAAAATTTAATTCACCGTATTATTTCGTTATCTGATCATGATACTATTGAAATTGAAGATTTACCAGATCATTTAAAAGAGTATCAATATGAAACAGAACAGGAAATTTTTGATACATCTCTGTTAAAATATTCATATCATGAAGCTAAAAAGAAATGGCTGGAACGATTTAATGTTGAGTATTTTACACAATTATTAGAAAAAAACAGTGGTAATATTTCCAAAGCAGCAAAAAAATCCGGAGTAAGCAGAAAAACGTTTTACAGAATGTTAAAGGAATACAATATTCAGCGATAATGGTACGTAGATAGTTAGGTTGAGGTTTAGGTTGAGGTTAAGAAATATATTGATGTTTTGTCTTTGAGTCCATGAGTCTTTGGATCATAAAGTGGTTACATAATACGCGGTCTGTTCTGGTCTCTGGCTACTGACCACTGGCTTCTGCACTTTACTTCTCTTAAGCTCTAAAGTTCTCACGTTCTATATATTTCTGATCCCAATACCTTATACCTCATAACATGTACCTAATAATACCTCATCTACTTTTAGTCTTTATTCTTTAGTCTTTTGGATTTCTTTCTTTATCATTTCAGAAAACCGGGGAGCGTTCTCATGGTTAGAAAGATCTTTTATAATATAATAAATAAATTCACATATTTGTTTCATGCCATTTATTGAGCATTTTTCTATAGTATCAGTGGGTTTGTGGTAATCTTCATGGAATCCGGTAAAGAGGCCAAGGACAGGTGTCTTTTTTGTATAAAAGGGTACATGATCACTGCGACTGATGTCTTTACGTTCTGTAATTTCCAGGCCGGTTTTCTCTGCAGATTCTTCAATTAGACGGGCATAACAGGGACTGGTATGGATTCCCGAGCACTCAACTCTGCTGGAATCATTACGTCCGATCATATCCAGATTTATATAAGTAACAGTTTGTTCCAGAGGGATCAGGGGTGCTGAGTTTGCATAGTATCTGGAACCAAAAAGGCCTTTTTCTTCTCCGGCCCAGGTGCAAAAAAGCAGACTGCGTTTATGCTTTTCAGAAGAAAAAACTTTTGCCATAGTGATCACTCCAATTGTTCCTGAAGCATTATCATCTGCACCATTATAGATAATTGTATCATTTTTTACTCCCAGATGATCATAATGTGCCCCCATAACTATATATTCCTGCTTTAATTCCGGGTCACTTCCTTCCAGCACACCGCATACATTTTGTGTCTTTTCTCTGTTGAATTCCAGTGTCGTCTGCATTGATACTTTGATTCCGGGGATCAGCCGGGAAGCCGGTTTCAGGGTAGAATCAATGGCATTCTGAAGCTGTTCCATAGTGTTACCTGTAGGTTTAATTATGGTCTCAGCAAGTTTTTTGCCGATTCGCATAACTACTGTTTTATTTTCCTGTTTTTCTTCCACACTGAGCGGCACTGCATCTTCAACCGGATGTCTCAGGAGTGAAGGCCAGGGGTTGGGAGGACGGTGGAAGGGATGATTGGGTGCAGTAACAAAAATTACTCCCACAGCTCCGTGATTGATGGCGTTAAGTGTTTTAGTAAGAATTTTGCTGTAATCAGTCTCTTTAATTCCGTCAAATATGCTGGTGGAATCATTTTCCTGGGGTTCATGGGTAAATATAAGGACAATTTTCCCTTCGGCATTTATATCACCATAATCATCATAATTGTATTCGGGTGCGGTTATTCCATATCCGGCAAATACCACCGGAGCGGTAACTAACCTGTTTGCTGTTAAATACACAGGTACGAAATCATGTTTTATCTCATAACTGGCAGTGTCATTTTCTGCTATGGTTTTAAGAATATTTGGTTCTGAAAGTGTATTTCGGGTTACATTAAAATACTGAAAATAGGAATTACCTTTAACTGGTTTACATCCAAAAGATTTGAACTGATCAGCAATATACTGAGCACAGCTGTCCAGTTCAGGGCTGGGAGTATCCCGGCCCAGCATTCCATCAGAGGCTAGGAAATCAAGATGTTGCTTTATCTCCTGAGTAGATATTGATTCTATTCCAGAGTTGGATTGGGCGTAGATTCCAGTAAAAATACATACAATTAAAATAATAACTGGCAATTTCTTCATTTTATTTCTCCTTACCGTATATCATTTTTCTTAACACCTTATAATTTGTCTATAATTTAGTGATGTTTTTGGTAAAATCAAGTGGTTTAAATAATTTAGGGATGTATGTATTTCACGGGGCTGACTAAAAACAAAATTTAACGCAAAGTTCGCAGAGAACGCAAAGTGATAAATTTATAATTATTAAATATTTAAATTCTTTGCGATGATCTTAGCGATCTCTGCGTTTAAAGTATTTTCATACTTTTTAGACAACTACGTGGGGAAAGAACGCTAAACAACCCCCTTTGTCCCCCTTAACAGGGGGATACCCCTTCAGCCTTCCACCTTTGTAAAAGTAGTGTTTAAAAAGCCACTCTGACAGAGTGAAAAAAGAAAAAAAATTTTCTTAAATCCCAAAAATTTTGTATAATAAGACTAACGAAGCAAAATTTTTATAATCTTTTTTAAAAAATTCAGTAAGGAGAACAGTATGTTTAAAAATATACTAAAGTCTTACCTCAGCTGTATGGGGTTTGTCATTCTGATGTTTTGGATGTCTGAACCTAGTTTTACCAGGGAGAACACTGTTTACGATGAATCTTTATATAATGCTTTACACTATCGGTGTATTGGTCCTTTCCGGGGCGGCAGGTCCGCAGCTGTAGCAGGAGTAAAGGGTGATGAAATGACCTATTATTTCGGGGGAACCGGAGGCGGTGTCTGGGAGACGGTTGACGGCGGTAAGACCTGGTCAAATATTTCTGACGGTTATTTCGGCGGTTCTATTGGTGCTGTGGCTGTCAGTGAATGGGATGCTAATGTGATCTATGCGGGGGGTGGAGAAAAAACTGTGCGGGGAAATGTGTCGCACGGATCCGGTATGTGGAAATCTGTGGATAAAGGGAAAACCTGGATAAGTGCAGGATTAAAAGATTCCCGTCATATATGCAGAATTCAGATCCATCCTAAAAATCCGGATATTGTGTACGCAGCAGCCCTCGGTCATCTTTTCAGATCAAATGAACAACGGGGGATATATAAAACCATTGACGGTGGATCGACCTGGAAACGGGTTCTGTTTGTCAATGATGAAGTTGGTGCTGTTGATATTGAAATGGATCCCACCAATCCCCGTATCCTCTATGCTTCCTTGTGGCGGATTCTCCGTACTCCCTACAGTCTGGAAAGCGGAGGACCGGGATCAGGGATCTGGAAATCAACAGACAGCGGAGAAACCTGGGAGGAAATCACCAGAAATAAGGGATTGCCCCGGGGCATGATTGGGATCAATAAAGTTGCTGTTTCACCTGCAAATCCGGACCGGGTCTGGGCAATTATTGAAGCAGATGACGGAGGGGTATTCCGTTCCGAGGATGCAGGTAAAACCTGGACCCGGGTCAATGATGAAAGAAAACTGCGTCAGCGAGCCTGGTATTATACCCGTATTTATGCTGACAGTAAAGATGAAAATTGTGTCTATGTCCTCAATGTGCAGTTCTGGAAGTCTCAGGACGGAGGAGAAACATTTGAATCCATCCGGACACCTCACGGGGATCATCATGATCTATGGATCGCTCCGGAAGACCCTGAACGTATGATCATCGGTGACGACGGCGGTGCCCAGATCAGTTTTGATGGAGGCAACACCTGGAGCACCTATCACAATCAGCCGACAGCTCAATTTTATCGGGTAATTACAGATGACCATTTCCCTTACCGCATTTATGGCGCCCAGCAGGATAATTCAACCGTCAGAATTCTGCACCGGTCGGATGGCAGAGCTATCACAGAAGATGACTGGGAGCCCACTGCAGGAGGTGAAAGCGGCTGGATAGCTCCTGATCCGGAAAATCCAGATATAGTCTATGGTGGATCTTACGGCGGTTATCTGCAGCGCTTAAATCATGAAACCGGTGAATTCCGTCTGGTAAATGTATGGCCGGATAACCCTATGGGACACGGAGCCGGGGATTTAAAATACAGATTTCAATGGAATTATCCCATCTTTTTTTCTTCTCATGATCCTGATGTTCTTTACGCAGCAGGTAACTGCCTTTTCAGAACCACAAATGAAGGGCAGAGCTGGGAAAGGATCAGTCCGGATCTGACCCGTAATGATCCTTCCAAGTTGGGACCTTCCGGCGGTCCTATTACCAAAGACAATACCAGTGTGGAATACTACTGTACCATATTTACTGCTGCAGAAAGTCCTCACGAACCGGGAGTGATCTGGACCGGCTCTGATGACGGACTAATCTACCTTACCAGAGACGGAGGGAAAAACTGGGAAAACATCACCCCGCCTGAAAAAATAATGCCGGAGTGGATACAGATCAACAGTATAGAACCGGATCCTTTCGATCCGGGCGGACTGTATGTGGCAGCAACCATGTATAAATGGGATGATTTTAGTCCATATCTCTATAAGACTTCGGATTATGGAAAATCCTGGAAAAAAATAGTAAACGGAATTGACAAGGATCATTTTACCCGAGTTATCCGTTCTGATCCCCATAAACAAGGAATTTTATATGCCGGAACAGAACAGGGAATGTACATATCTTTTAATGACGGACGCAGCTGGCAGTCCTTTCAGTTAAATCTTCCTGTAACGCCTATTACTGATTGTACGGTTAAAAACACAGACCTAGTGGTGGCAACCCAGGGACGTTCTTTCTGGGTACTGGATGACCTGACTCCCCTGTATCAGCTAAATGAGGAAGTAGCGGAAAGTGATTATCATCTGTTCCAGCCGCGGCCTACGTATCGTCTGAGAGGAGGAAGATCTGATAATCTCACTACTGCAGGTGAAAATCCTCCTGCAGGTGTTGTGCTCCATTACTATTTTAAAAATAAGCCGGACAGTGATGCAGTGTGCCTGAAAATACTGGAAGAAGAGGGTACACTGATTAAAAAGTTCAGGCCGGATACAGAAGAAGATACACCGCTCACTATTAATGAAAATATGAACAGATTTGTCTGGGATATGCGCTATCCTGATGCAGAAACCTTTAAGGGATTGATACTGTGGGCAGGTATGACTCAGGGACCGCGGGCAGTTCCCGGAACCTACAAAGCACAACTCAGAATGGGAGAGGATTCTTCTGAGGTTCAGTTTGATATTTTAAAAGATCCTCGTTCTGAGTCCAGTCAGGAAGATCTAAAAAAACAGTTTGACTTTCTGACAGAAGTCAGAGACAAACTGTCCGAAACTCATTCAGCCATTAAAACCATCCGTAAAATAAGGAGTCAGATCAAGGATGTAATAACAAAACTGGATAAAAAGGGAGAATATGCAGAGATAGACACTCTGGCACGACAGATCAATGAAAAAATAACTTCTATTGAAAAGGCACTCTATCAAACCAAAAACAAAAGCAGACAGGATCCTCTGAATTATCCCATCCGGTTAAATAACCGCTTGAGTTCTCTGGCCCGGGTGGCTGCAGTTGGTGATTACCCGCCAACTGAACAGGCCATAGAAGTTAAGGAATTACTGTTTACCCAGATCAATAATGAGCTGCAGAAGCTGGATCAAATTTTGGATGATCAGGTGCCGCAGTTCAATCAGCTGATCCATACGTATGCTATACCAGTAGTTGAGATAACAGAGTAAAAAATCATTTTTTTTACAGTCTTTATGTTTTTTCATACTATAGAGGAGACAGATATGAAATCCAGAATTAACTGTTTATTAATCGTGTTTATACTGATAATTGCTTCCACTGTTGTTTATGCAGACAAATCCTATCAAATGAGCAACGTGGATATCAAGGCACATCTCCGGACAGACGGAAGCATGGAAGTTTCAGAAAACCGTACCTATAGCTTTGAAGGTAATTTCAGTTATGCGTACAGAACCTTTCCCCGGGATGAACAGATAGACTTTTCCGGTTTTTCCATAATCGAAGGAAACAGACAATACAGGCTGTCAGATAAGGAAGCCCCCGGAACCTTCTGGGTCAAAGACAGAGCCAATTATACAGAGGTACGGTGGTTTTTCCGGGCAGAGGATGAAGACCGCACCTTTACGATTGGTTTTACGGTAAAAGATGCAGTCACACGATATAAGGATACGGCTGTGCTTCACTATCAGTTTATAAGTAATGAATGGGATAAACCTTCCTGGAATGTTACTCTGGAACTGCATCCGCCGGTTCCTTTAAACCTTCAGGAGGTGAAAGTGTGGCCTCATGGTCCCTTGTGGATGGAATCGTATATTAAAGAAAATGGAGTCATTACCGGTTCAAGTAAGAAAGTACCGGCTCATACTTTTTTTGATATCCGGGCCCTATATCCTTCCCGGATTTTTTCGGAAGCACGATTTGTTGATAAGGCAGTAAAAGAATATATACTCAAAGAAGAAGAACAACGTGCCTTAGAAGCTAATCAGAAAAGAGAAGAGCTGATAAGAAAAAAGCAGGCCAGAAAAAAACGGTGGGATCAGGGTAAGTGGATCATGGGAATTTTAGGTGTAATGGGGATTATCGGCTGGTGGACATGTTATAAAAAATATGGAATCCGTCCTTCTCTTAGACGTCCGGTCCCTGTAGTAAGTCCAAATATCCCTTCTAACACTCCTCCGGCTTTGCTGGATTATCTTCTGCATAACAGAGATATCTATGGTGGTGCATTAATGGGAACTCTTTTTGATCTGGCCAGAAAAGGGGTTATCAGCCTCCGGCATGAAGAAAAGGAGATATCCGGATTTACAAAAATGTTTAAGGAAAAGACATCCAGGTACTGGGATATTAACAGAGAGCAATGGGAAAAACAGAAAAATCAGTTATCAGAGTATGAGAACACCCTGTTAGAGTTCCTTTTCGATACCATCGGAAAAGGAAAAAATTCTGTGGATATAAAATTAATCAAAAAAAAGAGAAATGAATTCATGAAGTTCTTCCGTGATTGGAAAAAGTCCGTTAAGAAGAAGGGAGATGAAAAAGGATGGTTTGATAAAAAGAGCTTTAAGGGAAGAAATTATTCTTTTATTATTGCTGGTGTATTGTTGCTTTTATCCATTCCTGGATTTATTTTGTACGGACCCTGGGGATTCATTCTTACTATTGCAAGTTTATTAGTTTTTGTGCTTTCCACTTTTATAGCTCATCGTACCAGAGAAGGTGAATATCTTGCCCGGCAGTGGAAATCTTTAAAGAAATATCTGCAAAAACACCATTACCGAAAAGCGGAAAGTGGTTATATTTTAGACCGTATTGATGAATATCTTATTTATAGTGTAGTTTTAGGTATAACCCAAAAAACACTTAAAGAATTAGCAGAATTTATCCCTTCTGATAATCATGCGGCTTACATTCCCTGGTTTATTTATCACGGACATGCAGGTGGAGCATTTTCGACGGCTTCTTTTGCAGCTTCCTTTTCAGCTTCTGTGGCTGCAACCACTTCAGCTATGAGTTCTGCAGCTGGTGCCGGTGGTGGTGCTGCAGGCGGAGCCGGGGGAGCGTCCAGTGGAGGTGGAGGGGCAGGATGAGCGTGCAGAAGTCAGTTGTCATTGAAGAGAATTATGAGCATTCCTATGAGTGTAACGGAGTATCGGGGTATCGGAGTAACGGAGAAGGGAATATGGAAAATGGAGAATAGGAGAATGGAGGGATAAAGATAAGGATAAAGGATAAAGGAAAAAGGAAAAAGGAAAAAGGGTGTCGTCCTGAAAAAAGTTTACAGTTTTTATTGTAATATAGCATCATGTACTTTAGCGGGAATTTGATAGTTAAGGCTCATATGTCGACGGTAGTTG
>Ga0180433_10009202_pt1 | contig 12129 bp, 9 predicted proteins | sample SS_ome_8_FD_132980 | JGI IMG/M metagenome (GOLD analysis project Ga0180433, IMG submission 132980) | Hypersaline lake sediment archaeal communities from the Salton Sea, California, USA - SS_1_D_1 metaG | ecosystem: Environmental > Aquatic > Non-marine Saline and Alkaline > Hypersaline > Sediment... | reverse complement strand
TGGGATTTCGCGTGGTGCTCAAAGCGGGTGTGTCACCCGCGTCCCATATCTGGGAATGGGAGTAAACTCGACCCAGACACGGGGGTGGCACACCCCCTCTGAGCTATGTAACCACGCGAACTCTAGAGACCCGGGCATCGTTGACGAACAGGACGAACTTATCATAGTCGCGTGCCTGAGGGGAGATGGTGTACTCCCGCGATCCGCTGGGGCTCACGTCCCAGTGGGGTTCGCTGAGCTGCCAGCCAAACATGTGGTAGATCGTCGCCTCCGCCCCCACGCTTGACAACGCTTCCCGCTGCACGGCGGGCGGCGTGTCGTTGGATACGTTCGCCAGTCCGGCCCGCCCCGCTACCGCGTCGCCGTGAAGGAGCTCACGACCCGGTCCAGCGCCGCAATGGCGGACCCGGGAACGGTCTCCGTCTCCGCATCTTGAATGAGCGCCACACTGCCATCGGCCAGCGTGATGCTCAGCACCAGGTCCGAGCCCTTTCCGGTGGTGTTGACCGCGACGGCCTTGATCGCGCCGTTGTAGGTCCAGATCAGCTTGTGGGTGTCTTCGCCCAGTACCGTTACCGGATCGCCGAGGGTGGATTCGCTGTAGCCCAGGCCGCCCGGCATCAAACTCCCGCCCCACGCCGTCGGGGCCGGATCGGACTTACGCTGGTGCTGGACGATAATCTTGAACTTGCCCTGGGTGAGGACCACGGCGTCCGCCAGCTTGGTGCCGTCGTCCATCATCTCTCCCACTACCTCCTCGACCGTCCAGGCGGCCGGGTATTGGAACGAGAACCCGTGAGCCGCGCTTTCGTAGGTCAGCACGTCGGCCCCGGTGGACTTGGCCTCCCCGGTGCGGGTCAGACTACCCAGTATCGCGTCCATCTCGGATTGCGCAGCCGCGGGGATGTCGACGGTCTCATAGTCTACCTGTGCACCTACACCATCGTCCAGTTGGACGTAGAGCTCCAAGTCGTCGAATTGATCGCTCAAGAACACTGACTTGACCTTGCCCTCGTACACCAACACCTGTTTCACGACTTCGCGTCCCACGAGCATCACCGCGCCCCTTTCCTCGATCTCGCCCGCAGGACGGCCTCCAGGTCCGAGAACAGTCTCCTCCTCCACGCGCTTGAACTGGATCGCCAGACGCAGGGCGTCCCTGGTGAGATGCACTGCGTTTGCCGACGTGCCGCCCGGGACTTCCTGCCCGGCCGGTATCTCCTCAAGCTCCCAACTCGGAGGGTAGATGAAGGCAAGTCGATAATCATCGTTCACATAGGTGACCAGGTCTTTCTCAACGACCAGGGTCGGTGTGGGCGCCGGAGTCGGAGGTTCGCTCGTGGCCTCGATGCGCTCGAAGGACTCCAGGATCTCCTTGACCTCGGCCTGGAGCTCCTTGGGGATGTCCAGTTCGGAATAGTTGGCGCCATCCACGTCCTCCAACCAGATGGAGAAGACGAGATCCTCGACCTCCACCAAGCCGGGACCGCCGTAGAAGACCATCTTGTCCTTCCGCTCATACTCGAGCACCTGGGCCGGGATCACCTGCTCCAGGAAGAAAACCTTGTCTCCGTAGATGAAGTCGCCGGCGGGCGCGCCTGTGCGCCCATCCACGGGGCTGAATCCCGGATCGGACGCCCATCCGTACGCAATACGCAGAGTCAGGGTGCCCTGACTCAGTCTCACTGTATGTGGCTCTTCCGCCAGCGTCCACGTCTCAGGATAGCGGAAGGCAAAGCCATACTCATCGTTGACGTAGCTCTCCACGGCCGGAGTGGGCGTGGGTTCGAGCCCCACAACGAGGGTCTCCGGGGTACAGGCCGCCAGAGCCAGCGGGCTCACGGCGAGGAAGGCGAGCAAGATGAGTGTCCAGTTTTCCAAGGAGAGAACTTGCCTAAACATGCTGTTTTACCTCCTGTGTTTGTTCGGTTCACTTTATTGCCCGTGAGTATAGCACAGGGTTGTTACCACCTTGTGGTGAGGGAGTCACAGTTCTGCAACAGGCGGTTACCATCTGGTAACAGAATCCCGTAAGCAGCCCAGGTAGTTGGCAAGACCGCCCTCCAGCATTCAAACCGGCAATCTACGACGACGTTGGCAATGGTCAGGTAGCGCGCCCGCCGCTACTCTTCAAGATATATTCGTTTTCCTCCTTTGTCGTCTCCAGGTCTCCGTTCCCATCCCCATACATCCGCATGAGCGTGCGCCGCCCCATCCACAACTCGCGGCGCTGCACGTCGCCCAGCCGCAGCCCGCGCGCGCTGGCCGGGTTGAACGCGCGGCGCAGGAGCCAGATCCACAGGCGCTGTGCCGGGTCCACCACCCACCCCACCGGGCCCAGCGGCGGCTCCAGATCGAGCACCTCGAACCCCAGCCGACGCAGCAGGCGCACCGCGCCCGGGCTGTACACGATGGCGAATTCACCCCGAAACGCGCGGACATCTTCCAGGGCGGGGTTCCCGGCCACGTGGCGGGCGAGGAGGCGCAGGGAGTGAACGACCGATCGGTTCAGCGCCCTGGCCCAGCCCAGGTCGGGGCCGGCGAGGGGGATCTGCGGCATGTGCTCGTTCCACAGATGGAGCACGCCGATGCGCTCGCCGGGGCGCACCACCGTCCCGTCGGCCAGCTTCGTCTCGGCGCGCGCCGCGGTGAACCCCAGCCGCAGGACGCACGCCGGATCGTCGCTGAACTCTGCGATGCCCAGCCAGCGGCGCTGCCAGCGGTCGACGGCCCCTACAAGCTTGCTGAGAAGGTCCATATCACCCACCTCTGATAATCAACGGCACGGACGTATCGGCCTGCTCCAAGGGGGCCGCCGGGAACCTACTGCTGCGTCAAGTCCGCCGTCAATTGGCTGCCTCCTGGCGTCTCACATATTATACACCAGTTCAGCCTACTGCGTGTAAGAGATGGAGGCTGCGAGCTTGGCATGCGAAAATCGGCCTGCACACATGGTTGATTGATCTGCTTCGTTTCCCCCGGTCACCTTTTGTTTGCGCCGCTGCCAGCGTTGGGATATAATCGGGACGAGTCACAATCGTCCATCTCATTTCAGCGTGATTGGGTAACTGGGAAGGTGAAATGATCACGCCCCTCCTGACCACCAAACTTTACATCCCCCGAGTTCGGCCTGAGCTGGTGTCGCGCCCGCGGTTGATCGAGCGGTTGAATGATGGACTCCACCGCAAACTGACGCTTATCTCTGCCCCGGCCGGCTTCGGCAAGACGACGCTGCTGAGCGAATGGGCGAGTCAGCGAGTCAGCGAATCAGCGAGTGGGCGGACCGCCACCTGGCTCTCCATCGACGAGGGCGACAACGACCCGGCGCGCTTTCTGGCCTACCTGATCGCGGCGCTCCAGACGATTGAGGAGAACATCGGAAGGGATGCATTGGGCGCGCTTCAATCCCCCACGGTTGGGAGCAAAACCGCGACGCTGCCCATGGAGGAGCTTCTCACGGGGCTGGTCAATCAGGTCAACACCGTACCCGAAGACTTCGTGCTGATCCTCGATGACTACTACTTGATCACCGCCCAGTCGATTCACGACATAGTGGCCTTTCTGCTCGACCACTTACCGAGCAATATGCACTTGCTAATCGCCACCCGGGCCGACCCACCCTTGCCTCTGGCGCGCCTGCGGGGCCGTGGGCAATTGACGGAACTACGCCAGAGCGACCTGCGCTTCAGGCTTGACGAAGCCACCGAGTTTCTGAACACTTGCATGGGCCTGGGGCTCTCGCCGGACGACGTCGCCGCGCTGGCCTCCCGTACCGAGGGATGGATCGCCGGCTTGCAGATGGCGGCAATTGCGGTGCAATCACCGGTCTCGACGTACCCGAGAGACGACGTTTCCAGTTTTATCCAGGCTTTCACGGGCAGCGACCGATACGTGCTGGATTACCTGATCGAGGAAGTCGTTCAACGCCAGCCCAACGGTATTCAGGCCTTCTTGCTCCAGACGTCTATCCTGGATCACCTCACCGGTCCCTTATGTGACGCGGTGATTGGGAACGAGGAAATCGGGAAATCTGCAAGTCGGCAAATCGGCAAATCAGCAAATCTGCGAGTCAGCGAGTCGGCGAGTCAGCGAGTCGGCGAATCTGCAGATGTGCAGGTCAGTGAGATTGCCGACTCGCAAGCTATGCTGGAGTATCTGGAGCGAAACAATCTGTTCGTCGTTCCACTCGACAACGAGCGTCATTGGTATCGCTACCACCATCTCTTCGCTGACCTGCTGCGCCAGCGCCTGCGCCGGTCGCGACCGGATCTAGCGCCCATATTGCATGGCCGGGCCAGCGTGTGGTACGAGCAAAACGGGCTGCTGGCTGCAGCGATCGATCACGCGCTTTCTGCCGGTGACTCCGAGTGGGCCGCACATCTGATCGAACAGACTGCAGAATCAGCCATGTTGCGCAGCGAAGTCGCTACCTTAAAGAACTGGGTGGAGGCGTTGCCCGACAAACTATTGGACACTCGGCCCCTTCTCCGCGTCTACCATGCCCTCACGCTGCTGCTGAGCGGCCATCCGTTGGCCGCCATCGAAGCACGTCTGAGGGCCGTTGCAGAAGCCGACGTTGAAGGCTCCGTCAGCGGTGAGGTGACGGTGATTCGCGCCTTGATCGCCGCCTACCAGCGAGAAATCAGTCAAAGCGTTGAACTCTCACGCCGCGCGCTTGAGCTGCTGCCTGAGGAAAGCTTGTTCTTCCGGAGCTTTGTCACCGGATACCTGGCCCTCAACTACCTCTACAGTGGCGACGTCGTGGCCGCCACCCAGGCGTTCGAGGAAGCTGTGCGGGTAAGTCGACGGGCCGGCAACCTCACCATCACCGTGTTGGCGCTGTGCCATCTGGCCGAACTGACCGCTATACAGGGCCAATTCTACGAGGCCCAGGCATTGTATGAGCAGGCTCTGGAGTTGGGCAGCGACGGCCGGGGGCAGCGACAACCGATCGCCGGCCTGCCTCTGATCGGGCTGGGGCATCTACTGGAGGAGTGGAACGACCTCGAGGCCGCGAAGCGCCATTTCACCGAGGGCATCGGCCTGATCAAGAACTGGGGAGAGGTGGGAGCGATAAGCGGCTATATTGGACTGGCGCGCGTCAAGCAGGCACAAGGGGACGAGGAAGGTGCTCGCCTGGCGATCCAGACGGCAGGGAAGCTGGCGGCGAAATTCGACGCCATGAAAGCGGATGACGAGTACGTCGCCGTGCACAGAGCGCGTCTGTGGATTGCGCAAGGCAACGTAGAAGCGGCATCGGACTGGGTCAAGAGATACGGTTTAGATGAGCGCGTCAGCCTGGATGCGCCAGGGAAAGAGGGCAGCGGCCCTTCCGTACCCTTTAGCCGCGCGTATAAGTATGCCCTGTCAGCCCAGGTGTACATTGCGCAGGGGCGCCCCGATCAAGCACTCGAAATACTCGATCCGCTGCTTCAGACAGTGGAGATGGCCGGGTGGACGACGTTCGTAATCAAAATCCTGATCCTCAAGGCACTGGCCTACCAGGCGCGCGGTGACATGACTCAAGCTATTGCCTCTCTGACGCGTGCGCTCTCCCTCGCCGAGCCAGGCGGCCTCGTCCGAACGTTCGTGCGTGAGGGCACACCGATGGAGCGGTTGCTGCGTCAGACTAGAGCACGGGGGATCGCGGCGGGTTATGTGACCCGGCTCCTGACCGCATTCGAGGCAGAGCCAGGAGACGAACGGCAAATGGCAAAGTCGCCCATTTCGTCCTTCGTCCCTGGCCCTTCGTCCCCTCTGATCGAGCCACTGACCAAGCGCGAGCTTGAGGTGCTGCGGCTTCTGACCACCCGTTTATCGAGCACGGAGATGGCAGAGGAGCTCTTTATCTCTGTAAACACGGTCCGGTCTCACATTCGGAGCATCTACAACAAGTTGGACGTCCACAGCCGCCACGAGGCGGTCGCACGGGCCAAGCAGTTGGACTTGGTCTAGTCAAAGCATCGGAACCGAGATTCCGCTTTTCAATATGGCTCTCTGGGATTTCGCAAGGGTCTTGATCAGCGACCCCGCAAAGTCCTGAAGAGCCTTCAATATAAAGGGTAGCGCAGCGGCACGTTCCCCCCGCCAGCTCAGCGGGGGGTTTTTCTTGCCTGCTTTGGAAATATAACATCCGGCGGCTATGGAAAGCTGCCCTGCATCGTCGTTTTCTGCCTCGTAGTGAAGTCAGCTCAAGGCGATTGCCCGAAACTACACCACGCGTGTTTTTCACCCATCGATTCACCCACCCTAATCACCAATCTTAAGGATGACAACCCACCCATGTGGTCGCTATACTACATGCAAGATTGAAGGGGCCGCTTTGCTTCCCTTTATATTAGGGCGAAGGCCTGGCCTGGGGGGGGACGAGCGACCAGGTGTGGGACAAGGGGACAACCGTTATGACCGATGGATGCAAATCTGGGCAACAGGCCGTCTATCAAATCGAGGTAGAGGGAAGGCTCGATGCGTGTTGGTCGGATTGGTTCAACGGCATGACGATCACGTTTGACAGTGAGAGCGATGGCCCCACGGTCACGACGCTGACCGGCACCGTGGTCGACCAGGCCAAGCTGCGTGGCATGCTGGCCAAGATATGGGACTTGAACCTGACGCTGATGTCCGTGACGCGGCTCGAGTCGGAGAAATCGTGATGGAACTGGCGGCCGAAGTCAACTCACACGTATCAGAAGGAGGTAGATAATGGGTAAACTCTTGAGAATGGCGTGGCGTAACGTCTGGCGCAACAGGCGGCGCACCGTGATCGCGGTGATCGCCATCGCCCTGGGACTGGCGTTGATGCTCTTCTTCGACGGTCTCATGGGGGGGGCGAAACAAGCCATCTACGGCAACACGGTGAAGCTGCAGGGCGGGAACGTGCAGGTGCACGCGCCGGGCTATCGTGAAAAGGCCAAGCAGTTGCCGTTATACCCGCTGGTCGACGCCGAAGCAGCCGTGCGGGCAGCCCTGGTTCAGCCGCAGGTGATCGCCGCCTCGCGCCGCATCGAGACCAGCGGCATGGCCAGCAGCCGCGAGGGCACGCTCCCCGTCGTCATCACCGGCATCGAGCCAGAGCGGGAGGCGCCGGTGAGCCTGATCGCGGAGCACATCGCCCAAGGCCGCACCCTGGAGACCGCCGACGAGGACGTGATCCTCATCGGTCAGGCGCTGGCCAAACAGCTCGAGGTCACGGTAGACGACCGGATCACGCTTGTGGGACGCGCCACCCACGAGCAGATGCGCCGGCGCACAATGACCATCGTCGGCATCTACAACATGAACATGCCCGAAATAGAGAAAAGGATGGTCTACGTCTCGCTGGCAGAGGCGCAGACGCTCTTCGACCTGCGCGACCAGGCCACCGAGGTGGGCGTGTATCTTGAACGCGTGGGACAGGAGCAACCAGTAGTTGAGGCCATGCAAACCGCCCTACCCGGGTATGAGGTGGACGCCTGGGACACGCTGGATCCCTCGACGAAGCAGTCGATGGAGACGGAAGACCAGATCATGGGCATATTTGGGCTGATCATCCTGCTGATCGCCGGCGTGGGCATCCTGAACTTGATGCTGATGGCGGTATTCGAGCGCACGCGCGAGATCGGTATCCTGGCGGCGATGGGACTGAAGCGGCGGGAGATCGTGGTGCTGTTTCTGCTGGAGGGCGTGTTGATCGGGCTGCTGGGCGCGCTGGCTGGCGGAGCGGTGGGCGGACTGGTCAACGCCTACTACGGAGGAGTGGGCCTCGAATGGGCGACCGAGTCTTCTGAGTACACCGAGCTGGCGGCACTGCTGGGCGGGCGCATCTACTTCCGGGTTGGGGTCGATTTACTGATACAACGAGCACTGACCGTCGCCATCATCGCAGCGCTGGCCGCGCTCTACCCGGCCTGGCAGGCCTCCCAGAGAGAGCCAGCCGAGGCCCTACACTACGTGTAAACGTTGTCTGTGTGTCCCGCGTTCTTCTCACGCAACACGGAATACGATACGGAATACGAAAGGCAGGAGGACTCTTATGTTCAGATTATGGAAGCTGGCAATCCGCGACTTAGGACGCAACAAGCGGCGGTCGGCGTTGACGCTGGTGGCCGTGGCACTGGGACTGGGGCTGCTGGTCGTGACAAGTGGCTTGATAGAAGGGTCGGTATGGGGCTCCATCGAGAATAACATCCGCGTGCAGAGCGGCCACGTGCAGGTGCGCGAGGAATCCTATGACGAGGACAAGGTCAGCCTGAAATGGGAGGATCTGTTGGATGACCCGCAAGCGTTGGTTGCACAAGCGCAGGCACTTCCGGACGTGCGGGCAGCGACTCCGATGGTGTGGGCCAGCGGCATCCTGGCCGCGGGCGAGGAATCGGTCGGCGTGCGGGTGTTCGGCATCGACCCACTCGCCGAGATGAGCACACCTTTCCAGGAGGGCCTGGTCGCCGGCCAGTTCCTGGCTCCCGACGACCGGAGCGGCGTCCTCATCAGCCGGAGGCTGGCCGAAAGCCTGGGAGTAAGCGCGGGCGACGACGTCAGCCTGTTGGTCAACACGTCAGACGAGCAACCGGACGAGGCGGTCTTCACGATCCGCGGCCTGTACGACACGGGCATCCCAAGCCACGACCAGATCACGATTTTCCTGCCACTGGCCAAGGCGCAGGCGTTCACGCGGGCCGGGGAGCGGGCCAGCGCGATCGTGATCCTGCTTCACGACCAGGAGAAGGCCGATGCGGTTGCCTCGGCGTTGCGTGCGCCGGGGTTAGAGGTACTGACCTGGCGCGACCTCAACCAGATGATCATGCAAGCCGTGGAAATGTCGATGGGGATCATGAACCTGATGTATCTGGTAGTGTTGGCGGTGGTCGCCGTTGTGATCGCCAACACGCTGTTGATGTCTGTCTTCGAGCGCACGCGGGAGATGGGCATTCTGGCCGCACTGGGAATGAAAGGACGGCAGATCCTGGCGATGTTCGTGATGGAGGCCGGCATACTCGGAATGCTAGGGATCATCCTGGGCCTCCTTCTGGGGTCGCTCGGTGTCTACTACCTGGCTACGGAAGGCTGGCACCTGGGCGAGATGGCCAGTATGGCCTCTGCCGAGCTCGCCTACGGCGAGACCGTCTACGGGCGCTTCGCCCCAGCGGAGATGGCGCAGTTGTCCATCGCCAGTCTGGTCATCACGCTGCTGGCCGCGCTCTACCCGGCCTGGTTTGCGGCCCGAATGGAGCCGATCGACGCGCTGCGAGCACTATAGCGACGCGGGACGAATTGCTGGGGACTGATAGGATTCGTGACTTACACAATGCGGATTGCGTGTTCCGTGTTCCGTTCACCGACGGTCGCGCACCACGCAATACGCAACACGAAACACATAATACGTCATACGGAGGTACGAGATGAGTGTCATTGAATTAGAGGACGTAACCCGAGTCTACAAGATCGGCGAAGTCGAGACACCCGCCCTACGCGGCGTCGATCTGACCATCGACGAAGGCGAGTTCACTGCCATCGTCGGGCCATCGGGATCGGGGAAGACGACGATGCTGCAGTTGATGGGCTGTCTGGATCGACCCACCAACGGGACCGTGCACGTCGACGGGCGGGACGTGACGCAGCTCGGCCCCAACAAGCGCGCCGACCTGCGGAAAGGGACCATCGGCTTCGTGTTCCAGTTCTTCGCCCTGATCCCCGGGCTCACCGCCTATGAGAACGTGGAACTGCCGCTGCTCTTGACCGGGGATAAGGCCAGGGAGCGACGCGAGCGGGTGAACGAACTGCTGGAAGCAGTGGGGCTGTCTGACCGGGCCAAGCATCGCCCGGACCAGATGAGCGGTGGCGAGCAGCAGCGCGTCGCCATCGCCCGCGCACTGGCTACCCATCCAGTGTTGGTGCTAGCCGACGAGCCCACCGCCAACCTGGACACCGAGAACGGCAACCAGGTGATGGAGATCATGGAGCGGCTGAACGAGGAGACGGGGACGACCTTCGTCTTCGCCACCCACGACCCGCGCGTGATCCCCTTCGCCCGGCGGGTGGTCACGCTGCGCGACGGAAAGGTCTCGGACAACAGCCGGCATGCGTAGGCGGCAGGCGCCCGGCACTTGTGAACAAGGGCAAGCCAAGGTGGTTTCGGAGCAGACATTCGCTCTAACGATATCAAAGTGCCGGGCACCTGAACTGGGAACCGAAGAGAGGTGCGAGAGAATGGACAAACGATGGGCATTAATCTTGCTGTTGATGACGGCGTTGGTCGGCTGTGGCCGTTCCTCGACGCCGCCCCCCACGCCGATCGCCACGGCGCCGCCGGCAGGGACGGGTCCAGGCGCCAGCAGCCCCCTGGTCGCTGCGTCCGGCGAGGTCGTGCCGGCGCAAGAGGCGGAGCTGGGATTCACCAGGCAGGGGCAAGTGCGGACAATCGCGGTGGCCGAGGGCGACGAGGTAGAAGCGGGCCAGGTACTGGTCACGCTCGACACGGTCGTCCTGGAAGCCAAGGTCAGAAAGGCCGAGGCAGCGCTGGCCGAGGCCCAGGCACAACTGGCGCGCGTGAAGGCCGGCGCCCACCCGGATGAGGTCGCCGCGGCCGAGGCGCGGTTGGAGGCGGCTAAGGCCCAGTTGGCACAGGCCGCCACTCAGCGCGATCAACCGGATGTGGGAGCAACCGAGGCCGAGGTTGCCGCTGCCCAGGCCCAGATCGCCGCCACGATGGCGGACCGGTTGGCGGCCGACGAACTGCACGACAAGACTATGAAATGCGTGAAGGTCGATATGCCCGGTGGCGAGACGAAGAAAATCTGCCCTGCGCTGGGGCCGATCGAGGAACAGGCACGCTACAACCTCCAGGCCGCCGAGGCGGCGCGGGCCGCTGCCCAGGCTCAGTTAGAGGCCCTGCTCGCCGGTGGGGACGCCGAGGTGCGGGCCGCCCGGGCTGGCGTCCGGGCCGCTGCCGCGCAGCAGGATCTCGCCCAGGCCAAACTGGACACGCTGCAGGCGGGCGCCACCGCCGAGGAGGTCACAGCCGCAGGGGCGCGGGTGGCCCAGGCCGAGGCGGCGCTCCAGGCTGCGCTGGCTGCGCTGGATCAGGCCACGTTGCGCGCCCCCTTCGCCGGCACCGTCACCCTGTTAGAGGTCAGCGTCGGTGAGACGGTATCGCCGGGACAGGCTGCGTTGACGCTGGCCGACCTGAGCCGTCTGCAGGTAGAGACCACCGACCTGAGCGAGTTGGACGTGGGGCGGGTAGACAGGGGGCAGCCGGTGACCGTGTTCGTAGAACCGCTGGGCGTCGAGGTGACGGGACAGGTAGTGCGCATCGCGTCCCAGGCGGAGGAGATCGGTGGCGACGTGGTGTATGCCGTCGTGGTCGAGCTGGACAAACGGCCGCCGGGACTGCGGTGGGGGATGAGCATCGAGGTGGAGATCGACACGGAGCACGAGGACTGAACCTTGCGAAGGTTCGACGAAAGAGCGTAGAGTCAAAGAATTTCGTTGACCGAGGATGTCCAAATTCGCCAGATCTACTCGCAACCTTCGCAAGGTTCGCATGACCGGGGAGGTAGGGAACATGACAGACAGGCGTTTGTTGATGACGACGTTACTGCTGGTGATAGCATTGGTAGGTTGTAGCCGTGTCTCAGCCCAAGCACCCACGCCGACGCCCGCGCCGCGGGCTGCAGAGACGCCAGCGGCCGTGGGGCTGCACCCCAGCGGCGATACGGTGGTAGCGTCGGGGGAGGCCGTGCCAGCGCAAGAGGCGCAGTTGGGGTTCACCATGTCCGGGCGGGTGCAGACGGTGACGGTGACCGAGGGCGAACAGGTGGAGGCAGGCCAGGCGTTGGTCACGCTGGAGATAGGCTCACTGGACGCCGACGTGGCCCAGGCCGAGGCGGCGCTAGACACTGCCCAGGCTCAACAGAGGCTCTTAGAGGCGGCCCCCCGCCCCGGCGAGGTCGCCACTGCCGAGGCGGAAGTGGAGGCCGCGGAGGCCCGGCTGGCCCAGGCCGCCGCCCGGCGGGATCAAATCACCGCCGGGGCAGCGGACGCAGAAGTGACTGCTGCCCAGGCGGCGCTGGCCGCTGCCCAGGCCGAGGAGAAGTCGGCCCGCATCGCCTACGATCAGATGCAGGGGCGCAAGGTCCAGGACTGGGAAGAGGA
>Ga0180433_10009200_pt1 | contig 12131 bp, 13 predicted proteins | sample SS_ome_8_FD_132980 | JGI IMG/M metagenome (GOLD analysis project Ga0180433, IMG submission 132980) | Hypersaline lake sediment archaeal communities from the Salton Sea, California, USA - SS_1_D_1 metaG | ecosystem: Environmental > Aquatic > Non-marine Saline and Alkaline > Hypersaline >... | reverse complement strand
TCTGGGGTCAGTAATATTTTATCTGGAACTTTCATACTTATAATTGGTATATGTATAAAAATTTCACCATTTCCTCTTTATCTAGAAAAACGGATCTGGTAACCAAGATTTTCATATTTTTCACGGAAAAACACAGAGAAATTTACAATTTTTATAAACTTTTTCCAAAATTTTTATAATATTATAAAAATTTGTCGATACAAATTTCTCAAAAAACTCTTCAAGATTTTAGAGAGGGAAAAATGAAAAATCTGTGTAAAAAGAAATTTCGTGATAAGCATCATGAAAATCAAAATCGCCAAATCATCGTTTGGCGAGGGAGTATACGGTCAGGTGCTTACGGCCAGGTCGGGGGACGAGACGTATGCGTTCAAGCGATTCACAAATGGTCTTGATGAGAGTGCGATTCGGGAAATCGGTGTGTGTGCCCTCTTGAAGAAAGTCGCTCCTGATCAAATCGCGAGGGTCAAGGGATTCAAGATTAAACGTGGGCACATTGGCGTCTTGATGGAAAAAGCCACAACCAATCTCTGGCAGTGGACACAAGATTACGACATTCGAGAGCGCAAACGCAATTTTCCCGACATTGTCGACCGATGTATGAAGAGTCTAGGAGCTCTGCACGTTTGTGATATTGTGCATGGCGACATTAAATCAGAAAATATCCTCGTGTGGGTTGAAGGAGAAACTGTAACCAAATGTGTTTTGGCGGATTTCGGGCTTTCATCTTCATATCCTGATCAAAAACATGATTCTATCTATACACCCAATTATAGACCGCCAGAAACGTGGTTGGAAGACAAAGCAGTGAAAGCGTCGGACGTGTGGGCTTTAGGCGTGACGTTTGTCGATTGCATTCTTGATACTTTAATTTTTTACAATTATACCGTAGATATGTATGTTAAGGACAAAATCGTTCCCTACATTGAACGCAAACGTGATCGTGTTTACGCATTCACGGGGGAAAAACACGGTAAAAAGATCATGAAAATGCTAGAATGGGAGCCTGAAAATCGTCTAAAGATGCCTGTAGTTGAGGTAGATATCCTTGAGAGGAGATGGAAAGAGGATGATCAATCCCTCCGACGGGGATTGGAAAGGATTCAAAACGAGTGCAAAACACGCGCTCTAAAACGACACACCTTTTGTTTGGCGGCAGATATATACTTGAGATACTTCCACGATAGAGAGTGTCCATCGTACAGCGATCTTTATGGAGTCGTGGCACTGTGGATCGCTACAGGGTGGGGGGAACTTTGGCCGCTTGAGACATCAGATTTCGATTTCATGCCTTCAAAGCTTTGGGAAACCAAGATAGAGATGATGGTTGCACTCAAGGGTGTTGTGTGGATTCCAATGGATGTGGATAAAATTGGTCAAATGGTTAACGATCGTTTGTCAAAAAATGAAAATTAGAAGCGATTTATACCATTCCGCCAAGATGACCGTAACTCCTCTTATTGATGTGCCTGTTTATGTTGTAGGATGGAATACGATGGGATGGAATGACGATTGGTTTGAACCAGAGATTTTTCCACCAGAACGTGCTGAGGATCCAATCGATGATCATCCCGAAGATTGGGATGTTGACCGTAGGGTCGACGCTCTGCATCAGATATGGGAATAAGCCTCAGAGAAAAGTGATATTTCGAACCGTTATACAAAATAACGGTTTCCGCCCATAAATGCATCTAGAGAAAAATGATTTTTCGAATCGTTTGACTCGGCCAGTAGTAATCTACTAGATTATCCAACAATGGCCCGCACCAAGACTGCCTTCCTCGCCTCGTGCAAGGCGGCCCCGAAGCCCAACAACGACGAGATGCGTCTGCGTCTCATGAACCACAAGCGTTCCAGTGCCCTTGTCGACCTGTACTGTGACTTTGCCTGGGACATCTGCAAGACAATTGGCGAAAACATCGGACGCGACCCGCTCGAGCTGCTCAACATGGTGGCGCCAAACGAGACCCAGGAGGACGAGATTGTGGAGATCGAGAACCTGGAGATGAACGACGAGACCCAGGAGACGAACGATGACGACGAAATTCAGCTGGACGACCTGAGCGAGAGCGAGGACTTTCCGATCGCCACCGAGGGCAACGAAGATGTCACCTACGAGGACTTTCACAAGTACGAGACGATCTGTGCGGGAGGCGACTACAACATGATCACCGAGGCGAGCAACGCGTGCAAGGCCAGCGGTCTCGATATGGGGACCTACATGCAGATCATCGACGAGTACCCGGAGCTCAAGGTCAAGTTCAACTTTGACCCGACCGAGTTCGCCAAGGCCGTCGTCAAGCATGTCAAGAGCGACGTCTCTGGCTACTACACTCCGCTCGGAGACGTCAAGGAGCCGAACGAGGACGAGTACGACGTGTGTGAGGAGTATCAGTTTGCGATTCCGTCGGCGTGGGGCATCTCGTTCGACATGGTTGAGCAGGCGGTCATCGACGAGAGTGAGAAGGGCGAGCCGGTCGAGACATCTGAGAACACGTTCAAGCTCCGTGCAGAGTGCGAGCACGACATCGAACGCCTCCTCCAGAAAAAGATGTTCCAAGATTCTCTGATCGGTGAGGTGGTGCGCAACGATGATGGGGTTGACGACGAGTACGGGTTGCCGCCCGAGAGCGAGCTCGAGTTCGCCAGCCGACTCTCTCTCCACCAGCTCCGAGGCATCATCGCGAACATCCCCGACGGCCACCGCATGAGCCAGACTCTCAACTACGCCGACAAGTACGACGGCGAGACCTACTACTATGGCAGCGAGTCGGAAGTTGAAGACGAGGGCGCCGAGCGACCCGATTTCACACTCGCCATCGACCGCATTTTTGCCAAGGTCTGCAAGAACAAGACGTTTGAGGGAGAAATCGGCATCATTCGCGAGATCGTTGCAGAGTTGCACGAGAAAATCATCCAGATCGGGCACGTCGCCTTCCTCGAGAAGATCCCGGGTGAGCTCGGCAAGTATGCGAAGGGTCAAGTCGAGAAGAACCGCCAGGGATCCTTCAAGGGCCTCGACATCGACATTCCTGACGAGGAGAAGTGCATCATCAACTACATTTTGGTCGAGCTGTTTCGAAGCGCCGATGAACTGGCGGACAGCAATGCGATTGACATGGACTGCATCGATCGGGCGATCGACGAGGATCCTGACCTCTGCCAGCTTCTCAGCGATCCCGAGACCAAGGAGAAGCCGGCACCGAAGAAGAAGGCGCCTGTCAAGAAGGCACCCAAGTTCAAGCTAGCCAATGTTTACGACGATGCGGACGAGTTTGTGAAGAAGTCTGGCATGGCCAAGAAGAAGCTCAAGTGGGTCAAGTACGAGACGGGCGGCTACATCGGCAAGACAAACGCCAACGTCAAGAAGTATGTCTTCTCAAACAAGGGGTTCGCTGTGCTCAAGACAGAGAAGGCCAAGCTCTTGAATCACCTGAACGCTCTGTTCTAAGTCTGGTGTGACTATAACCACCACCTCTTATGGGAACACTCGATCTTATGGTTGAGTGTTCCCATAAGTGCGTCATTGATTTATATTCTCTTTTCCAAACCCACCACCAAATGGAGCCAAGTGAAGAGAATATTCGAGCGGTTTTCGATCATCTTGAAAGAGAATGTCGCGGCCAACGTGCTATTGAACCAATATCATATAGCGATGTGCGCCCCTGGGCAGTTCCTCTTGTGCTCGGGTTTTGGAGAGGTGTGGGTCGACATGCATATGCATACAACATTATGGATGAGGGAGATCTGCGTATCGTAATTGAGGTACGAAATATTGATTTTACAGATCGTTTTGAAAACGATCACCAACTGCTCTAAATATGTCTCTCTCCAAACACGAATGGAAGCGCGTCGAGGTCCTCATCGCCAACCTCCAGTCTCGCAATGCTCGCCTTTCTGAGATGGAAAAGATCCTAACCTCTTTTCACGATGGTGGCTACCCAGGCTGTTTCGACATCGCCATCGCCAGCAAAAACCCGACCGCCATGAGCCGACTTCTCAAAGAGTATCCCGCGTGTTTTCGGTTGGTTCAGAGCGACTGCCGTACTGGCATTCTCTTGATGCGCACAGTTGCGTTGCACAAGTATCGTGCGATTCGCGACGAGTTGTGGAAGATCCCAATGACGATCCGCATGCGTGGGTCAACCTTCCACCTCACCCTACAGTGAACAGGGTGGATGGCTTTACGGCCTCTCCAATCTTATGGTTGGAGAGGCCCTAAGGTCATGACCAAAATTGAAAAATCAGACTAAACATATTTCGAGGACAAGTATGATTACTTATACCATTGAATTCAAGTGGCGATATGTGTGGGAATACCGAGCGGGCATAGAGTTTTTTCGCCACAAACCTGGCGATATCAAAAGACTCGTAGGGATCAATGCTTTCATATGGATCTCAGAGTGGAGCGGACAACGTCCATTTTTCGAATGTTGGAGATCGATTCTCGAATGGAATTATACCGGGAGCGTCTCAAAGTGGCTAAGGTTTATAGTTCTCGAAGCAAAAATGTCAGTTATAGGGATGATGCTGAATATTCAAAACCCAGATCAGTGCCTTTCTGCTTCAAGAGTGGTCCATCGTGAATGGGATCCTTTTTCTCATTGGCACATTTACACTGACAATCGAGGTTTCGAGATCATCCCACCTCTAAATTGGGAACGGCGAAGGGTTATGACTATTTGTGATGGCTTGGCAACACTCAATCTCCCAACCCTTGTGTTAATTATGATCACAGATTTTGAAATGTCTGGGTTACACTTTCAAGATGTTCTCAAACTTCACCAAAAGTGGGCCATTGTCAAAACAATTAAAGATTGTTACAAACATAATTGAAAAATCAGACTAAACACCCACACATATACAAATGAAGTGTTCATTTTGTGGAGGCCCCGCGCTCTATATGTGCAATTGGTGCGATAAGAGTCATCTGAAAACGCGTCTTTGCAAAAATTGCCAGTTTCGAGGTGTTTGTGCCTTTCACAATTTGTCCGGCATGAGCACCTTGAAAAAGACCATTGGTCAGATCCAACTCCGATGGCATTTGAGGTGCATAAAATCCAAGAATCGCAAGAGGGAGGATGCGATAAACCACAAATTGATCATTGCGGCATGTGAAAAGTATCTAAACAAATCAGATGAATGGATGTTGGATATGGCCGGTGGAATGGCTATAGACGTGTTTCGACAACACAGCAAACGATCTTATGCAGAGTATACAAAATACAGATCATCTGTAAATGCATATGGTGTCGATTCCAATTATTGGTGACTATATAAGAATGTGCACCCTTGGACCGTCATGGAGATAAAACGTGCTCGGAACTATATCACTAACAAAACCTCCATTTCAATAATTGGTAAAGTCCCTTGTATTCATTATATACATAATGAAATTATATGTCCCAATCATCTGTCCATCCCTTGAGTTCCTGCAATTCCTCTTCACAATTCTCATACTGTCTCCACCCATAGAGAAATTCTTCCACATTGGCATCGTGTCCTTTGTGGAGGTCTAGAACGTCAAAATTCGAGTGTGTTGTCACTAGATGACCTTGGAGATTCGCAAGGTCCTCTTGCTTTTTTACGTGTGCAGGTGTCTTGAACACTCTCACCAAATAGCTCATCAGATCTTTGCGTGTCTCTTCATCATCATATCTACAATCAAGAACACATGCAAACAGATCCTTTACAGGTTCGATAGGGAGATTGGTAATTAATCCACCATCCACGCATTTCCTCCCCTCAATACGAACAGGTACGAAGATAAGAGGGATCGATGACGAAGCGTGAACGGCATCGAACAGGGGCACATCCGGATGTGTAAGATGACTGATAAACAGTTGCTTCTTGTCATCTACATCAGTAACTTGGATGTACAGGGTCTTTCCAGTGATCTCATAGAACCTCTTCATTGTAAGGTCCTTTTCACCAGCTTTCTCTACCACCATATCCCTCCACTTCTTGGTAAAACGCTTAATTCTAAAAACACCTTTTCTATCCGGAGTCATAAGAAGGTGGTGTATGTCCCACGCCAGATCTATGTCTACAGGAATTGCATCTAACATATCCATTGGTTTGACCCCAAGAAGATAGAGAACCATGATGTATGTACCTGCACTACATGCAGACACGGCTTCTATATTTTTAAGAAAGCCTTCCACATCAAGTTTTCCCAACATGCCCAATGTAGATATACATTTTGCACCTCCTCCACAAAACACCAGAGCTTTGAACATTTAATGGATGAGAAATCTTTAGTGTGTTAAAAATCAAACTCTGTCTCTGTGACAGTGAAAACATATCGAGAGTTGTAGCTTTTCCCGGGTTCGGGCACTGGATATTTCCCATATTCTTTGAGACAATTGTACAGTTTGCCAAATCTAGGAGGGTACCCATATCTAAGATCTGGAAACATCCATATCTTTGTAAATACCCATTCCACAGCATCTAAAAAAATTCATAAGTTTTACAGATTGAATTGGCACGGTGGATCCAACAGATCTCAAATCAGCTATATACATCTTCATCTCTTATTATGGAATGTTTAATTCCGTATACATATGGAGACATTTTTTACATCGCCCCATTTTTAACACACAAAGATTACACCAATTGTGTGGAATCCTCACACATTGATGCACATAATAGAATTGATTGATGGGGCCAAGGCATCGACTGCAACGTAAATGATGGCCACCATGCGTAGTTCTAATATAAGGCATTCTCAATGTCCCACCTTTGCGGGTGATTATTCTTCTATCGCGTTTTTTACGTGGACTGGGAATTTTCAAGTCCATCACTTTAAAAATACTGTACACGTTTACCTATTTTTATTCGATTGTTCATTGCTTCTTTCCTTAAAAATTTAAACGTTTCTGGGAGTGCAAGGACTGAACTTCTCTTCAAAACACTACAAACTCTATCGAAACTCAAATATTTGGACGCATCTACATATACCAAAGGTGGCTTTACGTATCCTTTTCTATAGTTGTACCAAATTATACCATAATATCGGTCTCTGAACATCTCCACATAGTCTATGTCTGGTTTGGGCACATCCAAGAGGTAGTATATGACATATGACCCATCTTTCACAGGGACGCATCTCATTTATAATCTTTTGTATATTATAAGATGGAACAGCTCCTTCAAGATCTCGCCGTTTTAGATCAGGCCATGGGTATACAAATTGGTTTGATCAATGAGTTTTCGAGATCCGGTAACCCAACACCTATCCAGAGAATCATTGCACATGATCACAGGGTCTCGATCATTCAGCTACAACACGATCTCTTTTGTGAGGCGTTGCAAGACAAGATAGACGCTTTGGAGAAAGAACAGGAATCTAAAAGCGTACCTACGTCCCCTCGCGCTTCTATCATCCCTGTACTCCAAAAATCAGCCTCATTTCTCATGAAGAGTCCAAGAAGATACAACCCAGAAAAGAGATGTGATATATGCAGCAATATTTATTGCACAGGAGATCGTTTCGATTGTAGAAAATGTGGAACGACTAGATCGTTTTGCCAAAATTGTTACAGACAGAGTCCCAACGGAGGATATAAATCAACGATGGGATGATCAGCACAACCTAGAGATTTGCAAAGATTGTATAGCAGATCTATCTCCATGTGAAGGATATAATATTTGCTCCATATGCAAAGATTATTCTTTCTATGGCATGTCGCTTAATTGTGATGAGTGTGCTGTGGAGAAATTTTTCTGCTCGGGATGTTACACAGACGATTTGTCAAAGGAAGGTGATGCGTGGTTTGAAGACGGTGCAGAATATTGCTCTGCTTGTTTGACTAAATAATTTCATATACCCTATATGAAAAAATTATCTAAACACATCCATAGCACCAAGCGCGTAAATCAGACCCACGGAGACTGTACCCAATACGATAAACGCCATCACACGATGACGATTGTCCTTCTTATCGTAGCTCTCTAAGAAGTCGTCGACAAGGATTTCTGTAGTATCCCATATTGAAACCCAAAACACGATCACCAATACTCCGATGAACAACAATCGTAGAAAATTTTTCTCCATTTTATAATGTTATATATAAAGATTATGAGTTTTGATCTGTTTGATCTTCCGGATTATGTAATACTTGAATATCTTGAGAGACTCGACGATGAAGATCTTTTTAATACATGCACCGCATCGAAACATCTTCGCAATTTGTGTATGTCCCGCGGTGATCTACGAAAGAGAATGGGGAAATTGGCGAAAGTTGTAGAAGTAACATATTCTGTTGTGTCGGAGGACGGTGGATCTGAAGAAGATATAAAAAGCGAGGAGGTTCGATTGACTGAAAAGAATTGGAATGAATTGAGAAAATTTGCAAATGACAATGAACATCACAAAATTTATATTGATGTAGATGACCATTATATTGTAATACATGACGACGGTTTTTACATATCCGATGGCGATAGAGACGGTGAAATCATCAGCGCGGAGGAGGCAAGAGAGCTTTCAGGATTTTAATTTTCATATAAAATATATGAAATCACAACTTCTCCAAAACATCCTTGACACATTCATCAAACTTTGTCTGACTGATGTATCCCTGAACCACAAATTCCTCTTCTAGTTCCTTACGAATATCCGGGAACGTACGCTCAACATAATCCAAAAAGGGCTGACGATCATCACCAATCATACTTTCGACAACATCATCCTTCTCATCTCCCTCCTCCATGTTCTTGATAGATGCATGAATGCGGGCTTTAACATTTGCCTCGAGTTGCAGTCCGATATCCATAATACCATCAAGTTCGTCTGTGTATCCCACCATAGTGTTCACCAAACGTTTGGCATGACCAGAGGCACATGTCTCCGACATATCTATCAACTCTTCGAGGAGACGCGCCATGATACGCTTCTTTAGCTTGTGATTGTTGATCTCGTTATATATGCACAGCAGAATCGTTGACATTGTAATCTTGTGCTTGGTGAAGCGACTCGAATCAAGAATGAGACGATCCAACGACTTGCGGATCAATGCACGATCGTCAAGAGTCAGGTTGAAGCGTTCGGCCATCAGCTCAATGTCTCTGACAACACTCTCCATGTTGGAAAACTTCTTACCCGTCTTTGAGTAAATCTTCTCGATGTAGTCAAGCGCCTTTTCGTTAAGCAGGTGGACGTTTTCCGCGTTTGTGTACACAGTCTTATTGATTTCAAGATCGTCCTCTTGTTCACCAAGCTCCATAACAATCTTGAACGCCTCCTGGTGAAAGATGCTGTCTGGTCGACGAACAATGACGTCTGCCGCATCGGCACGAACGCGGTGAATCTTGTATGCATCCTCGTCATTGACCTTGGGAAAGCTAGTAGATCGGGCCATCTCGAGAAGACTCTTCTCCACACCTTCCTTAATATCCTCATCGTGATCCTGTTCAAGCAAGAATGTGTAAGCAAGGATCTTGTAGTCTGGATGAATATCAAGCTTGACAAATTCCTGAAACAGGGTCGTGACAAGCTCTTGATCGATACCTTCGACAGGGAGCGGTGTGTGCATATACTTGGTCTTGAGGCCAAGAGATGTCACATAACATGCAATCGTTTCGTAACGGAAACGATCTGACAGTTCGTTGTTATAAATAATCTCCTTTGTATATTTCTCGATCTCAGGGATGTACTCGTCGTTGTCCGCGTAGTATAGGAACTTGCACGCCTCTGCCTTATCGGTCGCGCGTGTGTACGGGCTCTTGAGGATTGCCATAAAAAGAGAATAGCAGTATTCGATGGCTCCGATCGTAAAAAAGGATACTGCGATATCAAACTTCTCCTCTGGTAGAAACAGTTTGTTCTGGATCAGCTTCATGGCGATCTCATATTGCTGTTTTAGTTCTGTCTTGTCTCCCTCAAAACGTACATCCCCCTTGTGGAGGACCTCTTCCTCATCACCCTCCTCAGGAGCATTGGCAGCGATCCATGAACTCATGGTGCGCATTGCCTCGCTTGTCTCTTCATATCTGTCTTCATCTGCCTCATCAATCTCTTTTTGTGATTCATATAGACGACAACGAATTAGAAACTCTGCACGATCACTGGCAGACTCGTGTTTGGCTCGAATAAATTTCGATGCCAACTTGATCGTTTTGTCGTTGATTTCTGTAATGCTTGCGATTCGCCGCCGGATATTTGTATCTAGAGCCTTTTGTATTTGGTGCTCCTCAATCTCCGGGTCAAATACAAAAACGCTACCGCGTCGATTCTGCTCCATCTGCTCTACATAGCGAGTGTCAAGATCTATACGGTCCTGTTCTAGTTTGAGATGCTGTCCAATTCCAACTACGATCGACTCTTCCTGTGCGATCAACTGTTCCAATATCTCTACGATAGACTCAGGGTTCTCATTCATGGCGGTCCTGTATTCTTCAATCTTTTCTTCGATTTCACCAATGCGCTTCTCAAAATGCTTGATCATGTGACCAGAATTAAAAAACTCAAACTCTTGTTTCTTAAAAGCATGCTTGAGCTCGCGATCTTGTGGCCTTTTCTTTGAAGCCTTTTCAGCCTCCTTCATCTCTACTTCGGCCTTCTCATGACGTTCCTCTTGCTCCTCGATCCGCTTTTTCTCCACCTCGATCCCCTCTCTTTGTCTGTCAATAAGATCCTGAAACGCGTTGATGCGATCATCAACGGTTGATATCTTATTTAAGCGGGTTGTGAGATCGTCTATCTTACGAAGAGCTTCCTCTTTCCGGTTATTTTGTTCCTTTTCAAATTTGTGAAAATCCTCTATGTTCTTTTCTAGAATGGAACGATTCATTTTTTAATATGTATTCCTTTATGGTCTAAATGAGTTTATTGTATTTAAATGGTCCGTTTCGTTGAGAAAAAAACCGATGAACCCACATGGGTCATCAAGAAGGGGAACTTTGGTAGGTTTATACCCAACTTGCATTTGGATATGTTGGAAATCAAGCAAAAGTTAAAACCCAATGCCCCAATCATTCCAGATTCAACGTATCAAGGTGATGCATTTACACCAGAGGAGCCTGAACTTCCACCTCCGGCTGGAGGTCCACAGCCAGAGGTTGAGGAAGAAAGTGCAAAACTTGTTGTGGAAGATGAACTTGAATCGAGAAGCTATGTTGAAGTTTCTGGGGGAACACGTTCTGACGATGAAGAACGTCCAGAATACACTGCAAAAGAAATGGAAGTGTTAGATCGTTTTGCAGAAACACCGCCTCAGAGGATGGCGAGTCCGGAAGCATCAAGCGTCGAACACATTGCACATTCGGAGCCTCGGTACATTCCAACCGAAGAACCCATGCATGTTGAAGAATCTGTTGAAGACGAGGAGGATCGCTATGCACGAGAGTTGGTGGAGAAGCGCAGGCTTGTCGAATTTCTCAAGGAAAAAGATATCGAGTTTTCACCTGATGACAGTCTTAGAATTTTGCGCGCACTCAAAGAAGATCACGAAGAGCAACAGAGAAAGAAGGGTGCTCTTACTGTTAACCGTATGGTGCTTGGGTGTATGATGTGGGGTTGCAGTGAGGGTATGGAGTGGTTTGATCCAACCCTGCAAGGTTATTTAGATTATCAGATGAAGCTTATGCCGATGTATGAAGGTGTTCTAGAAGAATTTGATGATTTGGAGATCAGTGATATGATTATGGATCTTCCGGCATCTGCCAAATTAGCTGGTGGAATTGCGGTGTCATCAGCTCTTTTTGTTGCCATGAAAAAATACAACATCGAAAACAAACTAAGACAATCCAAGTTTCTAGAAACAATTATCCCGGGATATGGAAAGGCAGTTGATCGCATGACACAAGCATCTCGTGAAACCAAACAGGGATCCGAACCAGCAGCTGACTCGCGTAGACGACGAAGGGGGCCATCTGTCAAAGCACAAGACATCAAGAGAATGTAAAAATACATATAAAATATATGTATTTATCCCCCCGTTTGTAGAAGAAAATCCTCTGGAATATCTATTTGTTCTAATTCACCGGGTTCAAAAAGTGGTTGCGGTTCGTTCGTTTCTAGTGGCACATATTCAACATCTTCATCCACAGGTGAAGCTTCATCACGAACATCCTCTAGTAATCTCTCCAAAGAATCCATGTTTATAAGTGTGCCTGTGGCGATTCCATTG
>Ga0180433_10009199_pt1 | contig 12132 bp, 9 predicted proteins | sample SS_ome_8_FD_132980 | JGI IMG/M metagenome (GOLD analysis project Ga0180433, IMG submission 132980) | Hypersaline lake sediment archaeal communities from the Salton Sea, California, USA - SS_1_D_1 metaG | ecosystem: Environmental > Aquatic > Non-marine Saline and Alkaline > Hypersaline > Sediment... | reverse complement strand
TCTATTAACTATCTCCCACATCCCGAACCCTTGTGAGTTTTTTGACCCGAGACCGGTATCATAGGAAAATGCAATCAGCTCCGGTGAGCCGGTTAATAAATAGATACCTGTCCATCCTTTGATAACCGTATCTTCATAAAAAGTAACAATATGATTTCTCTTTTGAGTAACTTTTACAGGTTCAATACAGAATTTTTTATCCTTTGGTTTTTTGTTGTTAAAAGCTGTATATTTTTTAATTATGTTATCATGTATTAAATCTTTAAATTCTTTTTCATATGGAGTATAGTAGTATGTTTTCTTACTCTTACCATCATTTTTATATAAGGTGCTGTAGACAGTAATGGGTGATAATAATTTAATTTTTACAGTATCATCAAATGTTTTATTTTTAAATACTTCAATAGAATTAATAAAAAGTTCATTACTGCCGATCTTTACATTGCCTCCTTTCATGATATTTTCTGCCAGAGATTGAGTAAGTATATTATATGGAGTTGAGAAGATTATGGAAACAGGGTTTTTAAATATAATTTTTTTATCTTTTTTATTTACTTTGTATTTACCCATAATACGTGAAAAAACAAACATTCTGAACTTCCGTTTTTCAAAAGGGAATCCCTTTTTATGGAGTTCTTCAGCCAGAGTGTCGGAAATATTATTATAGATCATACTCTGAACTTGATAGTTATAGCTTATAGGCAAAGTAATATCCCTGTCCCTGGTTTCTAATGTTAATTTAATTCTCATTTTTTCCTCTTAATATTTTTAAAAAGGAGCGAGAATTAATTATATCAATCCTTAAACGTTTAGCTTCTTTTAAATTCAGTAGATTAGGTAGATCAATGTGAAGATTCTGTACTCAGTAAATGTATACAGAAATCATCCATAAGTACGTCAGGTACAATTATTTTATTCATTACTATTAGTTAGGTGTTTTAATTAGTACATCCTGTGCCTATTCCCTATTTACTCTTCTTTATCCAGATATGCTATAGCTTCTGCTTCGGTTTTGAAATGTTTTGCCTGATATCTGGTTTTGGATAAGCGGTCTATCTGCATACCACCAATAGGAGAATGGCCTACTACGCGGGCGACTTTAGTGATCCCGGCTTCAAAATCCATATCTGTCATTTCTGTTATCATATCCTGTACTTCTGTTGAAGCTGGTTTAAAATTAACAGCATAGGTCAAAACAGTAAAACCAGGTTTAATTTGCTCTAAAGCTTTTTTGTATTCTTTTTTTAATTCCTTTGCTTTCTCGATATTCAGGTTCGAGGGAAGTTTTACATAAATACGATTTTTTTCCCGATCAACTTTGGTTAGACCCTTCATATCAACAGAAAGTACGTCTTCATCACTGTCCAGATACTTTTCTGCTTCTTCAAGAGTTCTGAAATGTCTGGAAGGATAGCTAGTATGTGATTTGGCGATTCTGTTGATCTGCATCGCACCAAGTGGTGCATCTCCGGTTACCCGGGCAACTTTTTTAATGCCTCCTTTTTCTGCAGCTTCAGTCATTTCATGAATGATATCCTGAACTTCAGGAGAACTTGGTTTGTAATCTTCTGAAAATGTTACTGCAGTAAATCCAGGTTCAGCTCGGGAGATAGCGTCAATGTACAAATCACGTAATTCCCCTGCTCTTTCAGGAGTCATAAAACCTTTAAAGTAAAGATAAATACGATTTTTGGCTTTATCTAATCGAACAGTTTCTTTATTATCCATATTCTCTCCTTTTTGTATTTTAATAGTACTACAAAAAATTAAGAAATAAACTTATTGGAGTCAAGAGCTGGCTCCGAAAAGTTTGTCCAGCTTTTTACGGGCCTGTTCTGCTTTTTTATTCTGAAAATCAAATCTTCTTTCCGAAGGAACGAAATATGAGCAGAAATTTGCCGATTCTTTCTCTTTTACAAATTCTGCCTGTGGTTCCCGGCACTGGTGATAAGCAGACTCTTTAAAAAATTTGCAGTTTTTACAACAGTGTAATGAAACACCGCATTTGCTGCACTTCTGTTCTCTTGATATTCTATCAGATATTTTAAGTTCTGCCCCACAATTATAACAAAACATAATACACCCCCTTATATTTCTATAACTTTTTTTACTGCTTCTGAGAAGCCACTGTTATTATTTGATTTTGTTACTGTAAAACATTCTTTTATTTCTTCAGGAGCATTTTCTACAACAAATGATGCATTAGCCCATTCCAGAAGTTTTACATCATTATAATCATTCCCTATGGCCAATGTATTATTATGAGATATTCCAAGTTTATCACAGAGCCATCTGGCTGTATGTGCTTTGGATATTCCCTGAGCGAATATTTCAATCCAGTTTGTTTTATAATCAAGAGGAGAAGTGCTGCGTACAATATGAATATTTTTAATTTTATTTTTTATTTTTGAAAATATATGTTTACCATCTTCACTTATTGCTATTATTTGTGAAGCAGGGCCATAATCCTTTAGATTTGTATTAAGCGGTTCAGCAAATTTTTTATAAAGTTCTATTCTCCTGTGAAAGTCAGGATTTTCTCTTCCACTGTGATAGTAGAAGAATTTATGATTATCCGGGATAGGAGATTGTATCATAAAATCCAGATCCATGGAAATCAGTTTTTTGCTGATTTCTACTACCTGCTGAGGGTCCATCTGACTTGAAAATATTATATTTTTACTGTTCCATTCCATTATCCCGGCTCCGCATGAAAATATCAGATAATCGATTGGAAAATCCATAGGCAGTACTTTTTTGACAGAAAAAAAAGATCTGCCGGTTGCAATCACAGAATAAATGCCTTTTTGTTTCAGTTTTCTTAGGATCTGAAGATCCTTTTTACTGACAGAGTGGTGAGAATTAAGTAAGGTGCCATCTAAATCAGTGATTATCAAATCGATGTTATTTGCTTTTTTAACCTTCATACCTGAATAAACTACCAGAAAATAATATAGAGTAAAATTACAAGTACAATAACTACTATCCCTAACCACTTAACTATTTTAGTGGTTTTCATATCAAAATCTTTTCTTTCCGGTATTACAACTGGTTTTTTCAGTGGTTTTACCAAGGTAATAATTCCCATAACTATGATTATAATGATAAAGGTAATCGCCATACGATTAAGAAAAGCAATTTTTGTCAGGGTTAAACCAATTTTATCAAAATAGGGAAGAGTACCACAGAAAATTAAAAGTAATCCATAAATAATTGGATTCAAGATCAGTGCAGCTACTCCAGCCTGTTTTGGTGCTTTTTTTATAATTAAACCAAAAGCAAAAGCAGCAAGGATCCCGGGTGATATGAATCCCTGAAATTCCTGAATATAGGTAAAAATTCCTTTTAGGGCAGGGCTGTTCAGATTGGGAGCTATTACACAACCGATCAGAAGAAATATCAGGGTAGAAATTCTACCAGTAGTAACTATAGTTTTCTGAGATGGATCCTTGTTAATAAACCGCTTAAAAACATCCATGGTAAAAATTGTTGAGGCTGAGTTCAACATAGAGGCCAGAGAACTCATAACTGCGCCGCCGATTGCAGCAAAAATAAATCCCCTGAGTCCACCTGGTATTAGATTTCTTATTATTAAAGGGAAAGCAGCATCAGTATTCCCTTCAGCTCCGACCATTTCTGACTTAAATAACTGCCAGGCAATAATTCCGGGGATAACAATGATAAAAGGAGTGAGAAGTTTGAGAAAAGAGGCAAATATTACCCCCAATTGGCCCTCTTTTAAACTTTTTGCAGCCAGGGTTCTTTGAGTGATAAACTGATTTACACTCCAGTAGTAAAAGTTCGGCAGCCATAAACCGAAAACCAAAGCTGTCCAGGGAAGAACTGGATGATCTGCAGGCAATATCATGTGAAGTTTGTCCTCATTTGTGGTAAGAAAATTTGATACTCCTCCTACTTCCCCTAATCCGATAACAAGAGTAATAATTCCTCCAAAAATCAGACTGGATCCAAAAAAGAGATCTGCCCAGGCAATACCCTTTAGCCCGCCCCATACTGTATATATAGCTGCAATGATTCCCACCAGCCAGACAGAATTGGTTAAGGTAACTTCTATTCCAAAGGGATGTGTGCCTTCGAACAGAGTTTTTATAGTGAGTCCCCCGGAATACAAAACAGATGCAACCAATACAAAAACATAAATGAGCACTGTATAAAAAGCCATAAGATTCCTGGCAACAGGAGAGTAACGGTATTCCAGAAATTCAGGGAAAGTATAGATACCGGCTTTAAGAAAATGAGGAAGAAAAAATAAAGCAACAATAACCATGGTTATGGCCGCCATCCATTCATAACTTGCAATAGCCAGTCCGGCTGAACCTGCACCCTGACCGGACATACCTACAAACTGTTCAGTGGAAATGTTTGCAGCAATCATTGACAGTCCAATGAGAGGCCAGATTAATCCTCTTCCTGCCAGAAAATAATCTTCACCCGTTTTTTCCTTACGGCTTTTATACATACTGAAAATTACAACTACTGCAATAAATGCCAAAAATATTAAACCGTCGTACCAGTTAAAGGCTATATTAGACATAGTTATGCTCCTTTCCCAATAGCACTAGCTCATATCTGATTTTTTGTTAATTATACTTTTTTAAAATACAAAATATATTTATTTATAGCAAAAAAAAATAAGAAATTCCTTGCATTTTATCTCTGTATATTTTATATTTATTTATTATAAATAATATTTTTTATATATAACAGGAATGTGAGATTTGTTATCTTCTGATTTTATTTAAAAGGGGAGTATAATATGATAAAAGAGAATAATATCAGGTTTCCCATGAAAGTTAATTTTATATGGCTGGGAATTTTATTTTCCTTATTTTACTGGACATTGGAGTCAGTAAGAGATGTGATTACTTTTCAGAAGGGCACCTTTTTAGAAAGATTTTTTAGCCCTGATACAATTACGATCTGGATGAGATTGCTTATTGTTTTTATTATTATTCTGTTCAGTGCCTATGTGGAATCCTTAAAAAACAAAGCAAAAAAGCAGAAAAGTGAACTGGAAGAAGTACTTACCAATGTAAAGCATATCTGGATCAGTATTGGATTCGGAGTATTATACTGGATTCTTGAATCTGTCAGGGAAGCTGAGGTCCTGAATTTTAAGAATATAATGAATCAGATTTTTTTACCAGGGACCAAAGAATTTTTTATGAGAATTCTGGCTGTTTGTATACTGGTATTATTCAGTATTTATATTAAGACTTTGATAGATGCCCGAAAGAAAGCAGAACAACAACTCAAGGAATTAAAAGATAAATTTATTTCTAAAAAGCAGGAGGAGGCTGACCTATTAAAGAAGATGAATGAATCTCTCCATGAAAAGCTTCAAGCTCATGAAGAGAAACGAAAGGAATTAGAAGACAAGTTAAAAAATCAAAAAGAATTTGTTGTATCAATTCATCATCAATTACGAACCAATACCCAGAATCTTCTAAGACTCTTTGAAAGCAAATATTCCCACGCTGATAATAAAAATCTTTCTTTTCTTTTAACTGATATTAAAACAAAGCTTTATACACTTTCATTGATTTACTCAAGACAATATAAAGGTGAAAACAGTAATCAACTTAAATATAAAACTTATTTAGAAGATCTTATGAAGTATTTATCTTCTTCACATTATATACATAATCTGGATCTTTTTATGGATAAAGAAGAATTAATACCAATACATTATGCTACCCCTACTTCACTTCTTATAAGCGAACTGATATTATCATCCTTCAGAAATTCAAACCAACAGAATGATATTAAATTATTTATTCAAAAACCTGAAAAGGAACTGATGATAAAGATCCGCCATTCTGATAAAGATGCCTGGTCTGGTTTTGATGATAACAATAAAAGTTATCAGTGGATTAAAGATACTATTGAAGATAATCTCAATGGTAATGTATGGATTGCAAGAAGCAAATATACTGAATTAAATATTGTATTACCAATAACAACATAATCAATTTCGTATACACAGGAATTAATTGTCTATATCTTCATTGTTAATTCGTGATATTTTTTATTTATTATTTTTAGATATCCCGAGAAAATGGCGGGATATCTTTATTTCGTTTCAATAATTAATTATTTTTATAATTACATTATCTATAGTAGATTTTCTGTAAAAAATTCATATATTAAACTGTAACAGAATAAGAAAATTGGATAAAATACTGGAGTGCTATTTGTGTCACATAATAAATATATAATCGGAATAATTGCTTTGATAATACTTTTAATTGCCTTTTTATGGTCTACCAGGGATATTCTATCACCTCTGCTTATCGGTATTCTTCTTATTTTTATGTTGTACCATTTAAAAGAAAAACCTTATTCCAAACCTCTCATGTTATGTGTTTCTCTTATACTTTTTTTTTGGGTAGTTCTTCAGGTTACATCTATACTCTTTCTTTTTATTATATCATTTATCTTAGCATATTTGTTTAATCCGGTTACAGACTGGCTGGAAAAATTGAAAATCCCCAGAATAGCAGGAACCCTGATATTATTAATACTCACGTTCGGAATTATAATTCTCATAGGGATTTTTCTTCTTCCCGGTCTCATAAACGAGCTTCATATTTTAATTAAAAAGATACCTGAAGTAGGGGGGAATCTGCAAAATTTTTTTAAAGACAATCTTCCCAAATTTCTTAATTCATTAAACATAGAATCCGGAGAACTGGAAAAGAATTTAACAGAAAAGATTCCGGAAAGTATTGAAAAAATTCTTTTAAGCATACTGACTGGATTAACGAATGTTGGAAGTTTTTTAGGGAAAATATTTTATATAATACTCATTCCTATCTTGACATTCTATTTTCTGAAAGATTTTGAAAAAATAAAATACTGGATTGTCAAATTTATTCCTGATCAGTATAAAAAATATATCTATTTCTATGGATGGAGGTTTAACAGAATATTAGGAGGGTATCTTCGGGGACAATTAATTGTATGTGTTATTGTCGGGACTCTTACCGGAATAGGTTTCGCGGTATTTAATCTTCCCTTTGCCCTTCTTATCGGAGGGTTAACCGGTCTGCTTAATATTATTCCATATATAGGATTATATCTCAGTCTAACGCTGGCTTTGTTAACCGGTCTGTTGACTCCGAACATCCTTATTTCTCTGGTTAAAATTGTGGGGATTTTCCTTGCAGTACAGGGAATTGAAGCTTATATAATTTCTCCTAAAATCGTTGGAGAGAGAGTAGGGCTTCATCCCATTGCTGTGATACTTTCAATATTGATATTTTCCAGTCTTTTTGGTTTCTGGGGACTGTTACTTGGAGTACCTTGTGCAGCAGTAATAAAATTTCTTCTGGATGAATGGAAAAGACATCAGAATTGGAGCAAACTACGTGCAAAAAAAGAAACCCTTAATGATTAAATATATTGATCCTGAAAGTAATGGTCAAAATCTTGGGATACAGGCTGGAGACAGTATCGTACGTATTAACGGGCATCGTATCACAGATATAATTGACTACTATTTTTATTCCAGCGATACTCCTTTAAAGATTGAGATACACAAACCTGATAATAAAATCATGTACATACGCGTTAAAGATACTGCTGATCTGGGATTCTCTTTTTATCCTATGCAGTTTAAAACCTGCGGCAATAACTGTATATTCTGTTTTATTGATCAGAACCCCCCTGGTATGAGGAAGAGTATTTATGAGAAAGATGAAGATTATCGTCTTTCTTTTCTTTATGGTAATTATGTGACTCTTACCAATACTACCCGGGATGATCTGAAAAGAATCGTTAATCAGCGATTATCACCATTGTATATTTCAGTACATGCAGTCCAGCAACCTATACGCAGAGAATTACTGGGGATTAAAAAAAATGATAATATTTTAAAGAAAATTTCTTTCCTCACTGATAATAATATTGAATTACATGCTCAAATTGTACTCTGTCCGGGGATTAATGACGGAGAAATACTAGAGGATACTATTGAAAAATTATCCGGTTTTTATCCATCTCTGAAAACCCTGGCAATTGTGCCGGTGGGATTAACCAAACACAGAAAAAATCTCCCTCGTATTCAACCAGTAACGAAAGATATTGCTGATTCAATAGTTACTCAGGTTCACAGCATGCAAAGGAATTATATTAAAACCTTAGGCTCTGCCTTTGTTTTTTTGGCTGATGAATTTTATCTTTTAAGTGAAAAAGATATGCCAGATATGGACCATTATGGTGAGTTTCGTCAAATAGATAATGGGGTAGGCCTAACACGTCACTTTATTCATGATTTTAGACAGGCAGCCAGGAAATTTCCTGAATCTGTAAGCCATCAGCGAAAACTGATTTTTGTTACTGGAGAGCTGGCTGGTCCTATAATAAAAAAATATATACTTCCTTTACTGAACCGGATCAATGGCATTAATGCTCAGGTGTGTACTGTTAAAAATAAATTCTACGGAAGATCAGTGACGGTAAGCGGTCTTCTCACTGGAGTGGATATAATTAATACCTGTAAAAAACATACTATCAAAGGAGAAATACTCCTTCCTGGAAATTGTCTGAACAATCAGGATCTTTTTCTGGATGATCTGAGTATTAAAGATGTTAGAAATAAGCTAAAACAGAATGTACGAATAATTAATGATGTGGAAGAAATAGTATAAGTATGGAAAAACCTGTTGTAACAATAGTCGGTCGTCCCAATGTCGGAAAATCAACTCTTTTCAACAGAATAATTCAGCGAAGAGAAGCAATTGTTGATGATCATCCTGGTGTAACCAGAGACAGAAAAGGAGTTGAGACTGAATGGGAAGGGTATGAATTTGTACTATTTGACACAGGAGGATTCATACCCAAAACAAAGGATATTATAGAAGCAGGTGTAACCAGTCAGGTCAAAACAGCTGTTGCGGAATCTGATCTTGTGATATTTATGGTAGACTGTAAAACCGGTATCACTGATTTTGACGATGAAGTGTCTAAATTATTAAGAAAAACAAATAAAGATTATCTGCTGGTGGTAAATAAGGTTGATTCCATAGAAAAAGAAATGTATGTTTCTGAATTCTATAATCTGGGATGTGGAGAACCCATTCCAGTTTCTGCTGCTGCCGGCAGAAATATAGGTGATCTTCTTTCAGGAATTGTGGAAATTTTAAAAAATAAATTTTCCTCAAAGAGACCATCAGAGCCGGGAACGAAAAGACTTGAGACTGATGAAGAAGTTATACATCTGGCTATTGTCGGACGTCCCAATACAGGAAAATCAACCTATATAAACAAAATATTAAACCAGGAACGGCTCTTAGTAACTGAAATAGCAGGTACGACCAGGGATTCTGTCGATGTAGGTATAGAATTTAAGAGCAATAAGTTTTTAGTGATTGATACTGCAGGGTTAAAAAAACAACCAAAGATCAAAGATAATATTGAATATTACAGCGCTCTGAGAACAGATAAAGTGATCAAAAGATGTCATGTTGCATCAATTTTTATTGACGGCTTTCAAGGATTGACAAATCAGGATTTACATGTAATAAGAAAAGTAACTGATGCTAAAAAAGGTGTTATACTGGTGATCAATAAATGGGATCTGATAAAAGATAATGACTTGAAATTGCAAACTTTAGAAGCTGATATGGGTTATAAATTGAGAGCATTCAGTTACATTCCCATCATCACAGTATCTTCTTTACACGGGACACGTGTTTTTAAGCTGTTAATAAAAATAAAAGAAATATATGAAGAAAGGAAAAAAAGAGTGTCTTCCTCTGCATTGAACAAGTTTCTTACTGCAGTAAACCGGGAACATCAGCATCCTTCTGTAAAAAATAAATTAGTAAGGATTAAATACGGATGTCAGACAAAAGCTGAACCACCGGAATTTGTATTTTTTTCTAATCATCCTGAGTTGGTTAAAGAGAGTTACAAACGCTTTCTGGAAAATAATATCAGAAAAAATTTCGGATTTGAGGGGATTCCTTTTTCACTGTATTTTAAGAAAAGCAGTAGATGAAACAGATGAATTATTTTTGGAAATTCGGTTATTTTATTATATACTAAGTGATAAAGTAATGAATAGTTTAAGTAAAAGTATATTGAAAAAAATTATATTGTTTTTATTTGTGATTTTGTTCTTTTCCAAGGCTGAAGCACAGAAATTTACCGCAACGGTGCAACAACAGGTCCAACAAAACAAACTTTCACAGTTAGATGCTCTGTTTCTTCAGGCTGTTGCTATGTTTGCTCCTGAAGAATTACCTGCAGAATACAGTGAACTGGATTTTGAAGTGCAAAAATGCGGTTTTGAGTTACAGGGCCGGATACAAAGTAATTTTAACAAATTCAGCAGTGTACAGCAACAGGCTTTATATAACTATCTTTCTCGCCCTGACCTACCTTTTGCAATACTTTCATCTGATTCACTCTTCAGAATACATTATACTATTTTCGGATCTGATGCAGTCCCTGCAGAAGACAGTGATCAGACAGGTATTCCGGATTATGTTGAAGAAGTAGTAAGGGCAATGGAAAACAATTATCAGGTGGAAGTTTTGTCTATAGGATTGAATAATCCTCCTCCTGATAATAAGGACGGCCCCCAGTGGGATGTTTATATTAAGAATATACCAAATTATTATGGCTATACTTCTTTTGACAGTAGATTATCATCCAATCCTGAGGTATGGACTTCTTATATAACCATTGATAATGATTACGTCCATACCCCCACAACTCAGTTAGAAGGAATGAGAATAACTACTGCTCATGAATTTTTTCATATGATTCAGCTGGGGTATAATTTTCGTTTTTCAGATGTATTTCTACTGGAAATTGGAGCGGTATGGATGGAAGATGTGATATATGATGAGGTGAATCAATATATAGATTATCTGGATGATTTTTTTGATACCACTAATAGGCCCTTTAATACCACGAATGGATCATATGAATACGGTCTTTGTATCTGGTTTCATTTTCTGGAAAAAAGACTGCAGTCAATATACTTTGTGGCTGATATCTGGGATTATATTGTTGATTTTCCGGCAATACAGGCGGTAGATCGTTTATTGAAAGATAAAGGGACAAATTTTCAGAATGAACTGACTCTTTTTTATGGATGGAATTATTTTACCGGTTCACGTGCAGATACCTTACAGTATTATCCAGAAGGCGATATGTATCCGGAGTTTCAGGATTCAGACCTGGACGGCATCTATACTATTACCAGAGATACTACAATATCAGATATAGTTGTACCAACGGGTGCAAAGTACTATACTTTTGAGGTAACTGACGGCACCAGTCTTACCATAATGCCTGTCAATACAGATACTGTCATATACTATAATGCCAATAAAGAATTCAGTATAAATTTTACCCGTGATATGAACAGTATTTATCAGTATTATTTAACTAATGGGATATATTTTAATCTTTTGTCTGAAGCAGGGAGTATAATTAAAGGAACAGCTTTTATTCAGAATCCTGATAACAGCGGCAGAGTGCTTTTTCTTGATGCAGTTTCTCCTGATCTGTTCAAAGCTGAAGGGATACCGGAATGTTATCCCAATCCTTTTATTCTGGAAGAACACAGTTTTGTTTCCATCCCTTTTGAAATGGAACAGTCAGATCAGGTGAGGATTAAGATCGTTACTCCTTCCGGATATCTGGTGTGGGAGGATAGATCTTCATTTACGGGACCTACTATTTTTAAATGGGATGGAAGAACTGTACAGGGACAGAAAGTGTCAGGGGGAATATACATATATATTATTTCTTCCGGTGACAGGGTGCTGCGTCAGGGAAAAATTGCAGTAATCAATTAAATAATTCAGATTTATTTTATTGTGAAGTACTCGTGTATTGACTTTTGAAGGTTTTTTTTATATATTTCGTGTACGTACACGGGATGATTATTTTAAGTAATGCACATTAAACAGGTAAAACAAAATAGAAAGAATAATTTATTAAAAACTGTAATTATTAATAAATAAATTAAAAATTATTATGAAAAATATTACCGGGACAATATTTGATATCAAAAAGTACTCGATTCATGATGGTCCGGGAATACGAACCACCGTATTTTTCAAAGGCTGTCCTCTCCGATGCTGGTGGTGT
>Ga0180433_10009198_pt1 | contig 12132 bp, 7 predicted proteins | sample SS_ome_8_FD_132980 | JGI IMG/M metagenome (GOLD analysis project Ga0180433, IMG submission 132980) | Hypersaline lake sediment archaeal communities from the Salton Sea, California, USA - SS_1_D_1 metaG | ecosystem: Environmental > Aquatic > Non-marine Saline and Alkaline > Hypersaline > Sediment... | reverse complement strand
CCCCATCTATGGATGTGAGCTAGGTGTGTTCGAGGAAGATACAACAGTAAGGTACTCTGTTGAGGTTATTGATGTAGGAGATAACTCTGTTGAATCTGAGGAATATTCATTCAAGATAGAATAACTTTACAGTTTTGAGTTTCCACATTATAGTAAATCCATTTTTTGATATATGATACACTCATAAAAAATTACATCTACTATAGGAGGTTCCCGATGTCGGATAGATCTAATTATTTTACTATCATAACGGGACAGGTTGCATGATGGGTTACATTCTCAGTGACACTTCCTAGAAATATGCGTTCAAGAGCTGTCATCCCTTTGTTCCCAATGATGATAAGATCATTTGTCTTTGATTCTTTTATGATCTCTTCTGCTGGATGGCCTTCAAGTATCTTCCTTTTTATTGTCGCGTTTTCTTTTTTTGCCATCTTTTCAATATCATCAAGTATAAGTTCCGCTTGTTGTTTTAGAAGATCATAGACATTTTGATATGGGATCTCTGTTGCATCTTCAAAAACAGATGGGACATAGGGCATCTCTATGACATGGACTATCTCAACCTCAATCCCCGTTTCCTTGCCTAAGTAGATTGCTTTTTTTGCAGCCTTTTTTGAGACGTTTGAACCATCGACCGGTACGATGATCCGACCGAATTCCCTCGCCATGTTAAATTAATAGACTCTTCCCATTTTTAAGGTTTTCTTAATGACTTGAGCATTTTATATATTCGCAAATCGAACACCGGACAAAAACGTTTTAATATCCAACTTTGTGTCTCGTTGTTGAAACCTATGAGAATCGCTGTGTTACTTCGAGATCGATGTAAACCAAAAAACTGTTCGAAAGAATGTATCAAGTATTGTCCGCGAGTACGCGCTGGAGATGAAACCATTGTTATGGGTGAAGATGGGAAACCTATCATCTCGGAAGAGCTTTGTGTTGGATGTGGTATATGTGTTCATAAATGCCCATTTGAGGCAATTAAGATCATTGGTCTTGCTGAAGAACTTGATACTGATCTCATTCATCAATTCGGTAAGAATGGATTTCGTTTATTTCGTATCCCCGCCCCTAAAGCAGGTAGATGCACGGGGATACTTGGCCCTAATGGTATCGGTAAGACCACAGCAATTAAGATTCTCTCTGGTCAGCTCATACCAAATCTTGGTGATCTGAAGATTAAACCATCATGGGAACGCATCATCGATTATTTCTCTGGTACTGAGCTTCAGGAACATTTCAAGTTAGTTTCCAGCAAGGATGTTGAAACGGTTGTAAAACCCCAATATGTTGATAAACTTCCAAAGGTCATGACCGGTAAGATCAAAGACATTCTTAAGAAGGCAGATACCGCAGGAAAATTCGATGATATTGTCACGAAGTTATCCCTTGAGAACATCTTACATAAGGATATCTCTGAAGGGACGATATCAGGTGGAGAACTCCAGTTGATGTCATTAGCAGCTGCTCTGTTAAAAGATGTTGACCTGTATTTCTTTGACGAGCCATCTTCTTATCTTGATATCCATCAACGCTTAAAGGTTGCTCGGATCATTAAGGAACTTGCTGAGCATAAAAAGGTCATGGTCATTGAACATGATCTTGCAGTGCTCGATTTCCTCTGTGAGAATGTCCATCTTATGTATGGTAGTGAAGGAGCTTATGGTGTTGTTACAAATCCACGTGGGGTTCGCCATGCGATCAATACATATCTCTCTGGTTATCTTAAGGAGGAAAATATTCGTTTTGGTGAGAAAATAGAGTTCTTTGCCCATCCGCCAAAGGCTCGTCAGGAGCTTGAGATACTTGTCACTTATGGATCACTTGAAAAACAGTTTGAAGGATTCGATCTTACCGTAGGTAATGGCCTTATTCGAAAGGGCGAGATCATTGGTATCGTTGGTCCGAACGCCATTGGGAAGACCACCTTTGTTAAACTTCTTGCAGGAGCTGTTGAACCAACGAAGGGCGAGATAGAATCTGATCTAACAGTTAGCTATAAACCCCAATATATTTCACCTGATTTTGATGGTACGGTCCAGGAGTTCCTTGAGTTAAAATCACAAGCATTGTTCATTTCACCATTTTATACCGAGGAGATATTCAAACCATTCCGCCTGAAATATCTCCTTGATAAAAATATGCAAACACTTTCCGGCGGTGAGCTTCAACGAGTCGCCATCGCAAACACATTGGTACAAGAAGCTGATATGTATCTGATCGATGAGCCCTCTGCATATCTTGATAGTGAACAAAGGATGATAACTTCTAGGACGATGAGACGGGTCATTGAAAAATCTGGCAAATCTGCATTGATAGTTGATCACGATGTATATTTTATTGATATGATCAGTGATGCACTGATCGTTTTTGATGGTGAACCTGGTAAGACCGGTCGCGCTCAAGGACCATACAGTCTTCATGAAGGAATGAACCGGTTTTTGAAAAATGTTGATATCACCTTTCGCCGTGATGAGGAGACCCATAGACCTCGTGTGAATAAACCTGGGTCCTATATGGACCGGTCACAACGTGAAGAGGGTGAATATTACTATAGCCTCTAAATTCAAAATAATTCTGTCAATATTTTCATAAAAAGCAATAATACAGAGAACCAAGTTTCAATTCGTTATGTATCACTCTTTTTTTGTTTTAATTGAAAGATAAATTGTATCCAGATGAGGGTAAAAAGGATCAATGCCGAGAACCATCCAATAAAAGGACCCCACGTGCTTTGTATCGAGTATATGTCTGCTTGGCCAGGTATCATTATTTCAACTGGAGCATGTCCAAAAAAACCTCCGATTGCTACATCGGATAATAGTACAAGTGCAATGGTGTTACCGATGAATCCAGCACCTATGATAAGGGCCAGAAGTATCAGTATTATGGTCGTTGTAAATTGTGATCTCAGTTTTTTTTGAAGATATATCATCCAGATTATATATCCTATAGCACCTATTGTTATCATTCCGATGCAACCTAAAAATGTAATATTTAGGATGCTTGGTAGACCTGCTAACTCTCCTGTTTGAATAGAGTTAGTGGTATACATTGTTACTAGAGCTGGAGGGACGCTATAAAATGAGGTGACTCGTTCTATAGTTTTTGTTTCACCCTGTATGGTCCACCAGGGCATGGTTATCAAAAGGAGAACGAGGACGGTAATAAGACCAGAGAGAAGAATATGATATGTTTTGTATTTTAAAAAGATGAAAAGTGTTATCAGGATTAGTGAAATGATTATAATAGATATGTTTGTGGTATTCAATGGATCTGTGTTTGTGACAATATCTATTGAGCTTTCTGATAATACTTGGATATATCGTGAGCTAATGACGGAATCTTTAGATTTTATGTCAATTTTATATGTTCCCTGGGGCAATTGTAGCAATCCAGTTTCATTTTTTAATTCATATTCCTTTGTTTTATCTTCTCGTGTGATATGAGCATATAATAAGTCAATTGGAAGGCCACGTTTATTGAACAGGCTATATGATATTTTATATGTGTCTGTTAGTAGAATGGTAAGGTTTGTATCAGATTTAATATCAATTGTTTTTTCTACTGAATTAGAAGGATTCTTGATCATATATGATGCTGGAGGAATCGATTCGAAGATATAGGTTCCTTGAGACCATTGTTCAGCTTTGATATTGTAGGGGTTTTTTTGTTCTTTGCTCTGAATAGTTGGATAAAGTTTCATTGATGGGGCAAGACCCCATGTATCCTTGAAATTTAGTATGAGATCGTAATGGTCTAATTGAATTTCTTTTTTAAGTGATGTTTTTGAAAGTATTCTTCTTACCTGTATCTCTTCTTCTGATATCAGGAATCCTTTATAATAGATAGAGAGATGATATGAGCCAGTTGATAAAGTTGGAACTGATAGGGTTGTTTTTCCTTTTTCATCAGTATTCTTAATTGACACTGTTGCCCCATTTGTTTTAATTCGAGCCTCTACATTTTGAACGGGTTGAGATCTTTGATCGATTGCAATTATCTCAATGATTCGTTGGTCTGTGCAGTATATATGTGTCGTTGTTGTTTCAGGGATTTGAACATTTTTGACGCCAATGAACTTAGAGGAGTGAAACAGAATGGGATGATATCTCATGATCTTTATGACATAGTATCCTTCAGAGAGATCCGTGAATGTGATGGATTTAAAAAGACTGGTATTTCGTATATCCCATCTATTAATAGGTAGAAGCCTTGCTGCATCTGTTGATGCATCCTGAGACCGCAGATGGATACGAGTAGGCGATCCTGAACATATTAAGGTATCATTCTGATATACTTCTACCTGTATGTATGAAAGGTTAAGACCAGTGAGAATGCTGAGTGCTTGTGATTGAGGTAGAGTATGTGCATTGTGCACAAAGACCGTGAGATCATATGTTTGTTCTTTTTCATATTCAATTTCTTGATTTTCATCGTTTTGATGTCTAAGAGATGAAAGCATTTGAAAGGTTGTTGCTTCATCTACCACCATGGGATATCCACCATTTGGGGTACTGTAGTACTCTGCATTAAAGGAGATACGAAAATCCTTTGGACTTTTTGTATCGATGCCTTGGGCGGGCTCATAGGAGTTTCTTCCTAGAAGAATGACGGCCATATTATTTTCGAAACCTGGCAGATGGGGACTGTCAAGTTCATATGCTTTGATTTGAACTCCATCTTTTTCATCGATACCTGAGCGGATGACCTGAGTTGTATTGAAAATAACCGCGTGTGCCTCCCCGTTTATACCATCATCAAAACAGATCCATGGGTTAGATGAAAGATCTTGATCTTGTTCTTTTGAGATGACTGGGATACATTCACCTGTTGAGATATATGGTGGGTTTGGGTCAAGGGTATATTCCTTGAATTCATTGTTATCATTTATGAAATGGATATACTGAGGTATTTTTCCAAAGTTTAATTGTTCGATCGCAGCGCTTTTTACTGACGATATAAAAAGTGTTGCATAGATTCCATCTGTTAGAACGTTATCTGAGATTGTATATGCATTCTGTATCTCATGGTTAACCTGAGCAAATATCCGTTTCTCTGGTGTTGGGCAATAATAATAGGTGTATGTCACTGTGGAGAACATATCGTTTGTTTGGGAAGTGCTTTTAATGGTACATGAGACCATGAGATTGCCATCGGTGTTAATTCTTTTTGAAACTAGATTCCTACTCGTTGTATAGCTATCATCAAGGGTGTCACCATAGAAGAATGAATAGTCGAATGATGCAACAGATTCTCCACTGTTTGGTGATACCGTTGTTGTGCTCTCCGATAGTTTTGTGATGCTTTGAGCGGTGAAATAGTCCATGAATCGACCTTCTTGTGATAGGGCATATACCGAATAGCCGTCTTGTATGATATGATAGAACTTGGAGGATAGAGGATATCCGGATATTGGTTCATAATAGTAGGATGAATCCTTTATTGAAACATGATCGATATAGTTGGGTTGCAGGGTTTCTGATTCATCATAATATATATAGAATATATCTGATTGTACGGTGTTTTCAGGAAGAAGAAAGACAATGTTACAAGCTTGAATTGTTGTTTTAGATTGTTGTTTGATGCTATAGACCTGGCTTTCAAGCTCTTGAAATTGTCTCCCATTCTGTTTTATTATCCTGATTGAATGGGTTGTTTCATTCTTTGCCCAGCAGGGTTGAGAAAAATAAATTCTCATATCTATTGGTTGGTTATCAAGAGAACTATAATCAATTTTATCTGGTAGAATGATCTCCTGCCGATATGACCATTTGGTATCCCACCAATCATTTGTTTGTTGAGCATTATTGTTCAATGGGTATATTGTGAAGAGGAGGATAATGATGATAAATATGAATTTTGATTGTTTTTTGTTCATAATTTCCCTAAATATATCTTATGAAGATTCCTTGTACAATGATTGACCTCTCAAGACAAATCCCACTTTCAAATTTCTATTTTATTATTTATATATATTGGTGATTTTATTGAAGATCAGGTTACAACGATTTGCCCGATATAATGTCAATAAAAAATAGTACATACACCAGCTCTTTGCATCAAAAATCAATCACCCTAAAGGGCCATAAATGATTTTTTTCAACAGGAAACCACAAGGGTTATAGATAACTATCATATTGCAGATAATGAATGCCACGTTGTGGGAATTTGAGAAGATACATACGGGAAATAGCTGAAACTCCAAGAGTTGAGCTTATAAGTTTTATTCCACCTTTTTTAATTCTATTCATAGAGATCATCCTTTTAGACCATGCATTAGGATTAAATGAAGGATATGTCATTATATTAACATCAACACTTCTCCTTGTTTCAGTCATCGAACTTATCCTTGTTGCCAGGGAGATACATAAACATCGTATAAAGAACATGTTTGATAGAATATTGACTATTAAACTCGATGATTTTATAACAGAGACCAAGAAAACAAATGTGAAGGAGATAGTATCTAAATTCATCGAGAGATACCCAATGTATCTCAAAAACCGTGTCGAGGTATATCGTTTGACCTGTCAGATCATGCAAACTCATAAGGATGAGATTGTTGAAAAGGAATATTCCAAGATCCTAGCTTCATTTGTTAAAACAACAAATCTTGAAAACCCATCTGATATCCTAGCTTCATTTCTTGAGAAATATCCAAAATATGAGAAATATAGCTCAGATATTTATGAACGGACTTGTTCTCTACTCGAAAATAAGAAATGATACAGTTAGAGTGAACGTCTTTTCCAGGATTCAAGAATGATATTTTTAATATCATCACTTGTTTTAGCTTCCATCCATTCTTTTTCAAAATCTATGTTCTCGGCTATTTGAATATACCACATCAGTGAATGGAGATGGAAACTTTTCTGATCCTTTGATGAGACAATTGCAAAAAAGGCATGTATAGGATCAATGTCTGGTGATATCATCATTCCTTTCTTACTACGAATGATAAAGATCTCAAAGGTATCCTTTTTCCGGACAACATGAGAAAAAATCGCGATACCCGGATGGATGAGCACATGTGAACCTTTTTGATGTTTCTTAATCTGATTGTACAATCGTTCTTCCTTAACATTAATCTTTTCAGACAGTTTCTGAGCTAGTACGCGTGCAAACATATCTGGTGCAAGATATTTGTAAAGATCGATGACCTCTGCATGTTGTATGGCTTCTTTAAATCGTTTCTCAGTGACATCATCACGACTGATAAGTATCTCCCGAAGTTCCTCATCGACAAGATATCCTGATCTCTTCTGACCTGTTATCCGTTCAACAAGATGTAAAAGGGTATATTCTCTCCATATCTTATCACGGGCATAGAAATAGTACCATGCAAACCCAAATCCAATAAAGCATCCAACAAGAGCAAGAGGTAAAAATCCCATCTCAACGATAAGAATCGTATTTCCTGTTATTCCAGCAAGCTGTAACCATGGGTAAAAGGGTGATTTGAAACTTGGTCGATAATGTCGTATGTTACTTTCCCTCATGATGATTATAGAGAAATTAACAAAGATGAAAAGTAAGAGAACCAGTGTTGATGCTGTTTTCACTAATCCTTCAAGATCAAGGAAGGCAATGATGCTTATCATGACCATTGATGTGAAAAGAAGAGAGACAAATGGGATGGCATTCTTGGACATCTTTGAAAAGAACTTTGGAAGAAGATGGTCCTTGCTCATGGCCATAGGGTAACGTGAGGCTGAGAGAAGCCCCGCGTTTGCTGTTGTGATGAAGGCTAGGATCGCGGCAACGGCCATTGCAATGAGGCCGATATCTCCAAGGAAGACCTGTGCTCCTAGTGCTATGGGCATAAGAGTTGTGGTAAGGGTTTGATGTTGCAGCAGTCCAACGGTCACAAAGACGACCAACGCGTAGAGAACGGTCATCAAAGACCATGCAAGGATCATGCCCAAGGGGATGTTTCGTTTTGGCATACAGATCTCCTCGGCGACACTACAAACCTTAGTTAATCCCATATATGATATGAAAATAAGCCCAGCTGTTGAGAATATCGAACCGAGGCCGAAGGGTGCAAAGGGTTGGAACCTTGAGAATTCTATAAAGAAAAGACCAATGATCGCATAGAAAAGTAACAGTCCGATTAATCCAATAACTAAAAAAACCTGAGTCTTTCCCGAATGTTTCACTCCTACAAGATTGATCCCTGTGAATATGAGGCAAAAGGCAATGGCAATAAGTTTTAGTTCAAGGTCTGTTAAACCAGGGTTGAAGAGTTGTACGAACGCTCCAATACCTATCAAAGCAAATGCTGTTTTTGATGTTATTGAGAACCACGAGGCAAAACCTCCGATCGTACCTATTGCCGGCCCCATACTTCTATCGATAAAAAAATAATCTCCACCTGCCTTTGGCATGGCTGTTGCAAGTTCTGCCTTTGAAAACAAGGTAGGTATCATCAACGTACTAGCTAATAGATATGATAGAACAACGGATGAACCAGTTTTCGCATAGGCAATACCAGGTAAAACAAAAAGACCTGAACTGATCATAGCGCCCGATGCTATACAAAATACTTCCATAAGTCCGAGGTCTTTACGGAGTTTTGTTTGTTTTTTAGACCTTGCCATCCACTGACTTGAACATCATCTGTGTTTAATAGAGTTTCGAGATTATTTTTGCAGGTGGAAAATCATTCTTTATAATATCTTTATGGTGATTTGATGTTTTTACCGTTCTTTATCACTGTTTCAACATGATTTACTCCGAAATGATATGGTATGTGCTGATGCGTCGGCGTGTTGACTATGATGATATCTGCATGTTTTTCCTTTTCTATACTTCCGATACGATCTTCACGATCAATGGCACAGGCAGCATTGAAGGTTGCTGCACATATAGCTTCTGCAGGTGTCATTTTCATATTGAAACAACCAAGTTGTATCATGAACTGCATGGATTCAACATAGCAATTAGGGTTCAGATCTGTTGCAAGGGCAACCGGGACACCAGCATCAATCATTTTTCTGGCAGGGGCATATTCTTTCATCATCAAACAAAATGGGGTTCCCGGTAGAAGAACACCAATGACCCTGTTTTCTGCCATGGCATGCATGCCCTGTTCGGATATATATAACAAGTGTTCTGCACTGATAGCCTTGACATCTGAAGCTAATTGTGCTCCCCCCATATCATTAAGCTCATCAGCATGTATCTTTGGAATAAGACCATGTTTTTTTCCAGATTCAAGGATATCTCTTGATTGATCTATTGAAAAGAAACCTTTTTCACAGAAGACATCACAGAACTTTACCTTTGTTGCAGCTTGAGGTAACATTTCATTTATGACAATACTGACATAGTCCTCCGCGGTTGTGTTCTCAGGTATAGCATGGGCACCTAGAAATGTTGAGATTATATCAACAGGATGATTATCGGAGAGGTAGTGGTTGACATCAAGTATTCGTTGTTCAGTTTCCACATCCAAACCATATCCGCTCTTTGCCTCACAGGTCGTCGTACCATATGAGAGCATGGTATTAAGTCGTGGAAGACTTTCTTTAACAAGTTGATCAAAGGATGCATTCCTTGTCTTGTTAACAGTATAGGATATACCACCTCCACGATTCTTGATATCCATATAGCTAAGTCCATGGAGCTTCCAATCCAGCTCGAACTCACGAGTTCCAGAAAAAACAAGGTGTGTATGCGGGTCAACAAGACCCGGAAGAACTGTTTTACCGGTGGCATCTATTTCTTGTTTAGCAGGATAATCAAGGTCTGTTCCCACATCTACGATGATACCGTTTCGTATGGCAACATCTCCATTTTTAAGGATACCAAGCTCGTTCATTTCCTCTTTGATCCTTGGACGTTGTGGGCCTTGAAGGGTAACGAGCTCAGAGGCATTCTTGATAAGTATATCCATCATGGTCATATCTACTATCCCAAATAGTTAAAAGAATAACCTGAATTAAGGATTACGGTGGCAAAAATGAAATCAATCGTAGAATGTGTACCGAATTTCAGTGAAGGAAAAGATAAAGCAGTTATCCAGGCGATCTCAGCCGCTATTGAATCTGTTGATGGAGTAAAATTACTTAATGTTGACCCAGGGGAGGATTTCAATCGTACGGTCTTTACTTTTGTAGGTGAACCTGAAATAGTCCTTGAGGCAGCGTTTCAAGCTGCAAAAGTAGGTACCGCCTTGATCGATATGCGATACCATAAGGGAGAACATGCTCGAATGGGTGCTCTTGATGTGATGCCTTTTATCCCAATTTCAGGTGTTACTGATAAGGATTGCATAAGACTTTCTGAACGGTTTGGTAAACGTATGGCTGATGAACTTGAGATACCTGTATTTCTCTATGCAAAATCTGCTAAGAACAAAAAACGTATTCGCCTGCCGGATATTCGAAAAGGAGAATATGAAGCATTGGAAGAAAAATTCAAGGACCCTGATTTTAAGCCAGATTTTGGAAAACCTGTTTTTGTCCCAAAAAGTGGTGCAACAGCAACTGGTTGCAGAGATATCCTTCTTGCATATAATATCAATCTTGCTACATCGGATAAGAAGATCGCTTCTGATATCAGTGGTGTTATTCGGACAAGTGGCATCCTAAAGAAAGATAAAGAAGGAAATAAGATAATCGGTCCAGATGGAAAACCAGAACGGATACCTGGAATGTTCAAGGGAGTTCAAGCTGGAGGTATGATGTATAATGAGGACATCGCACAGGTTTCCATGAACCTTTTGAATTATAGAGAAGTGAATCTTCATGATGTCTACGAGGCAGTAAAAGAAGAGGCAGCTAAATATGATGTGAAGGTGACCGGGAGCGAGATCGTTGGGTTGGTGCCAAAGGAATCGTTGATCCTTGCTGGCAGGTTCTATGCAATGAAAAAGAACAAAGATATGAAAAATGAAGAAGATCTGGTCGTGCTTGCAGTTGGGGAATTAGGTCTGTCAGATCTCTATGGTTTTGATCCTAAGGATAAGGTCATCGAATATATGATAGAAGAAACCGGGCCTCTTGTATCATCAAGTATCAACTGTTTTCTTTCTGAACTTGCATCGTCATCTCCTGCACCTGGCGGGGGTAGTGTTGCTGCGCTTTCAGGAGCACTTGGTTCTGCGTTATCATCCATGGTATGTAATCTTACAATGGGTAAAGAGAAGTATAAAGATGTTGAAGCAGAGATCAAAGAGGTGTTCTGTACCAGTGAGAAACTTCGTAAGGATCTCACCCGTCTTATCGATGAGGACACCAATGCTTTTAATGATGTTATGAAAGCATTCAAGATGCCAAAAGACTCAGAGGAACAAAAGAAACATCGAAGCAAGGCGATACAAGAGGGCTATAAAAAGGCAGCTCTTGTGCCAATGAGGACCGCCAAGCTTTGTGCTGAAGTCTTTGATGTAGCTTATGTTGTAGCAAAAAAGGGCAATACCAACTCTATCACAGATGCTGGTGTTGCTGCATTGATGGCAAATGCTGGTGTTCGAGCGGCAATGCTGAACGTACGGATAAATCTTAGTTCCATAAAGGATGAGAATTTTGTCGCTCAACTTGAAAAGGAACTTGAGCTACTTGAAGATATTTCGATGAAGAAAACCGAAGAGATCATGGCTATTGTGAATAAAGAGCTATGATGCTCTTTATTTCAAATTTTTTCCCCCAATTTTCTAATTCCTTAAGAGGATAGTACGTTGAGATTTGATCGTATCATCTCTAAGACATGTTTGATGAAATTATAGGAGTTGATCTCTTTTTGTTTACTGATCTGCAATGCTTCCGACCAATCACTTTGAACTCCGTTATTATCCCTTGCCTTTACTCGTATGCTATATCGCCCTTTTTCGGCCCAGCTATGACTTTCTTCGATGATGTCACCTGATTCATAGGGGCCAATCCAACCTGAAGAATTACCATCACCCCAGTCGAAGAGATAATAGATCGTATCGCCATCCGGGTCTGTTGTTGAAGATGAGAATGTATAGAGCTTTTCTGGTTCTATCTTTGTTGGACCTGTTGGTTTTTCTGGTATCTCTGGTGGATTTGATCCATCGGATATCTGCAGTGTCGGGTCTCCAAATGGTTGGAATGATTCGATGGTGGCATAATCTCTTACTTCCATCATTGGTGAGAT
>Ga0180433_10009197_pt1 | contig 12132 bp, 10 predicted proteins | sample SS_ome_8_FD_132980 | JGI IMG/M metagenome (GOLD analysis project Ga0180433, IMG submission 132980) | Hypersaline lake sediment archaeal communities from the Salton Sea, California, USA - SS_1_D_1 metaG | ecosystem: Environmental > Aquatic > Non-marine Saline and Alkaline > Hypersaline >... | reverse complement strand
TTGTCAAAAACTCTGTGATGCGATAGATGGTATCGTTTCGCTGATCAATATTCCGCATCAGCCATTTGCCAGACATCACCTTCTGCTTGATATATTCTTTGGTTTCGGCAGGAACACTCTCATCTTCAAGCATACGCATATACTGCCTGTTAAAGCGCAGTGAAGGGACGCTGTCTCTATGAACGGTCACCTTCAGCTCACCTTCTTGCTCTTCAACAAAAACATCGGCTGTAATGTGCTGAACCACCTGCTGAACATGCCCTTTACTAGGATGAAGGTCTAGACAGGCGATATCGTGATCGATGGCATTGCGCACCTCTTCCACCGTTACTTTCAAACTCTTTTGAATCACCGGTATTCTATTGTGCAGCATATCGTCATAGTGATTTTCTATAATAGAATAGGCAAGGCTACTTTTCTTTTTCTTACGCTCAAGCTGCAAAAGAAGTGACTCTTGCATATTAAAAGCTGCTATTCCTGGGGGGTCAAATCTTTGAATCTCTTGTAAAAGCTCTTTTGTAGACTCAAAGTCAAAACCGTTGACTAAAGCAATTTCCTCTAAAGAGGCAGTAAAAAAGCCGCTATCATCAAGGTTACCAATGATAACCTCTGCAATAGCAATATCACTCTCCTCATCGAAAGTCTCGCGAGCCTGATACATTAAAGCATCGAATAAGCTTTCCGTAGATCTTATCGATGTTTCTAAGAAGGTCTGCAGCTTTTCTTCATCGGCCGTGCGTTTGGCACTATAGCTGCCACTTTCCGCAAAATGGTCGCTATACTCCTCGCTTAGGCGCTTCATCACCTCAAAATCATTGTCGTCAATGAAGACTTCCTGCTCTAACTCCTCACCAGTGCTAGCTGGTGCCTCAAAAGTTTCACTATCATCATTTTCCTGCTCATTTTCAAGGACAGGATTTTGTCGCATCTCAGCATCCACTGCCAGCTCCAACTCCATCACCGGCATCTGCAAAAGGTTTATCGCCTGCTGCATCTGTGGTGACATAATAAGACGTTGACTCTGCTTGAGACCTTGTTTTTGCTGCAGATCAAAAGAAATCGATCGCGCCATAAAAAATCCTCCCTGTCATCCAAGCTCACCATAACTCATTTCTTTGATAAACCAAATCTTTTCGGCCTCTGGCATAAATTCTTAAGTTAGCGTAGAGTGAGGCAAAAGAACCTGACGTAAGATAGGGCTATGCAACAGATCTCTCATGACCATACCGTTCTCGTTGTCAACGACGACGCTGATACTTTTTCCGCCATCGAAGATATTTTAAAGGAAACCTCCTATCAGCTTTTAACAGCATCTTCTCCGAAAGAAGCCATACATATACTTGAAAATCAAGAAGTTGCTATCATCGTCTGCAACCAAAACCCTCCCATAATAGACGCTTTTGAATTTTTGCACGATAGCCGGCAAATGTGTTCTGATGCCTCTCGCATCATCTTAACTACTGAAGACTTTATCCCAAAACTGGCTACAGCCACCATCGACGATGATGTCACCTTTTTCGTACCCAAACCACTAAAGACCTCTCTACTCAACCAAGCTATAAAAAAAGCGACCACCCTTCACGAGAAAAGTCACACCCGAGATGCTATAGATGAACTGGTTCAAAAACAACACCGGCAGCTAGCCAAATCACACGAACTTCTTCGCCACGAACTCTACATTGGCTCAAGGATATACGATGTCTTTTTAGGTGAGCAAACGCCCAACGATATTATTGGTTTTGATATCGCAGCTGTAACTATACCAAGCGAAGATATCGACGGCGATTTTTATGCCTTTTACCACCCCAGCTCTGAAGTGCTCGACATAGCCTTTGGAGACGTCATGGGTAAGGGCTTACCGGCCGCACTAGTTGGCACCGCTGTCCAAAACCAGCTCGCTCACTTCGCAGTCCCCTTAAAAAACAGTCTCTCTTGCGATCCAAAAGGCATATGGCGAAGCGACATACTTTCACCAGATACGCTACTACAGAAAACTCACGAAGAGGTAATTGACAAACTCTTTGATCTACAATTTTTTGTTAGCCTCTTCTATGCACGCTTCCACCCTCAGCAAAAACGACTATCGTTTGTCGACTGCGGGTCCACAAAACCGTTGCATATCAGCGGAAAAAAGACAGCCACCTTAAAAGGCAAAAACTTCCCCTTAGGAATGGTTGATGACACTCATTACCAATTGAATGAGATAACTTATGATGTGGGAGATCTTTTTATCTTCTACTCCGATGGTGTCACTGAAGCTAAAGACCCAAAACGCAATCTATTTGGTCCAGAAAGGCTACAAGAGGTTATAGATACCAATCTGAGCAAAACCCCTGAAGAGATTGTAGCAGCTATTCAAGAAGCGGTAGAAAAATTTTCTGCCGGCGCCCCTCCAAGCGATGACTTAAGTATTGTCGTGATCAAAGAAAAAGAGCCACCAGAAAAAACAACTGAAGAAAAAAGCGCCACCTTTGCTAGCGACTTATCACAACTACCCGCCTTGCGCCAATTTATCGACCGAAGCTGCCAAGTAGATCAAGGGATCTCAGACCAACTGCAACTTGCAATCAACGAAATATTTTGCAATATTGTCAAACACGGTGACCTTACTCATTTAAACAATGATATCATAGTGAGTGTCAAAGTGTTAGAAGATGGTATTGCCATCGATATTGCCGATGGTGGCAAGCCTTTTGACCCCCGTGAAATTGAGGAGCCGCACTTCGCCGGTGATAGAGATGGGGGCTTTGGCATGTTTATGGTGAAAAACATCGCCGACAAGGTCACCTATAAAGCTGGCGGAGAAGGAGAAAAGAATCACCTTCGCCTTTTTAAACGTTTCCGCAGCAAAGAGGAAAACATGGTCTTAAGTCATAACACCCACGGTAATGTGCTAGTCGTCAGCGTTGACGGTGAGCACCTCGACGCTAAAGACGCTCCTCTTTTCAAAGAGCGGGTCTTAGATTTAGTTGGCAGCGAAAACGGCAACAATGTTGTGCTGGACTTAAGCAAGCTGCAATTTATCGATAGCTCTGGCTTGGGAAGCTTGCTATCGATCTTACGATTTTTAAATACCAACGAAGGCAACTTAAAAATTGCTAACGTAAGCCAGCCTGTACGCGCCACTTTCGAAATCGTTCGCATGCACAAGCTGTTTGAGATCTTTAACTCCACTGACGAGGCACTACGCTCTTTTGAGGGGTAAGCTAATGGATTCCTCTTTTGACAAAGCAGATCTTTTAGAAGAGCTATATCGCCGCTATGGTGCCGCTTCGAGCAGGCGCAAAAGATTTCTATTTCTTCGGAAAAAATATTCTTGGGTTTTTGTCGTTGCTAGCACACAGCTAATTAAAAGAAGCCTTGATATCCTTCTTTCAACGCTGTTGATGCTGATGCTATCTCCGCTGTTTCTCATTCTTGCTCTCTTTATCAAACTACAAGATAGTGGCCCTGTGTTCTACGTAGAAAATCGAGTGGGTAAATGGGGAGCAGAATTTCCTCTACCCAAATTCCGCACAATGGTCGTCGGCGCCAATGAGATGAAAGAGAAGCTACAACAACAAAATGAACATAAAGGCGGCATCACCTTTAAAATCAAAAAAGACCCGCGAATCACCCCTTTGGGACGAGTTTTACGCAAAACAAGTATTGATGAGCTGCCTCAGCTTTGGTGCGTTCTTAAAGGAGAGATGTCACTCGTCGGTCCAAGGCCTCCTCTACCAAACGAAGTTGCTAACTACACTCTCGATGACCGCAGACGTCTCGATATCGTACCTGGCATCACCTGCATCTGGCAAGTCAGTGGTCGAGCAGATATTCCTTTCGACAAACAGGTACACTTAGATGTCGAGTATATCGAAAGTCAAAGCTTTTGGCTTGATCTGAAGCTTTTGCTTAAAACAATACCTGCCGTCATTTTGGGTAAAGGAGCATACTGATGAGAGCTTTGCTCATGGCGACAGGCCACAGAGAGGCACTAGAGCCTATAGTCAAAAGCAAGCCATCACCACTGCTTTGTTTAGCTGACAAACCAATTATCGTCCATATCATCGAGTCTTTAACCAGACAAGGTATCACTCAGTTCGATATCATCTTGCATCACCTGCCAGAACTGATCGAAGAAGCTTTAGGTTCCGGAAGACGCTGGGGAATTACCATTACCTACCACCTCACCGATGATAAAGAGCACCCCTTTTCTACGATAGCACCCTCCATACATCAATGGTCTTCACCACAAATCCTTTTAGGTCAGGGAGATCTATTCCCTATAGTCCAACCTCAGCTGCTCTATGCGGCAACTAAGCACCCGCGTCTTTTTTTCAAAGAAGGAGATGTTTGGACAGGGTGGGGTATCCTACCAGAGAAGGTGGTACGCAAGATCTCTTCGAAAACCTCACGAGACGAGCTGTTTTCTATCGTTAACTCCCGGGCAAAAAAAGTAGAAACCCCCTTAGTTTTTTCTACCCGCTCTTTTGACGACCTACATCGCGACAATCAACGCCTTTTACAAAGACAGCTACCACAAGGACTTTTACCGACTGGCGCTAAAATGATTGAACCCGATATTTGGCTGTCACAGGCGGTAACACTCCACCCCACTGTCACCATTACACCTCCTGTGTTCATTGGCGAATAATGTCAAATCAACCAAGGAGCCACCATTGGCCCCAACGTCGTCATTGAAAATGGCTGTTTGATAGACACCAACTCCACCATTACCAATGCTGTTATCCGTGAGGGCAGCTACGTTGGTGAGTCACTTGATGTTGCCAATAGCATCGTCGATGGTCATCATTTAATTAACCTCTCCCTGCAAACCCAAGTGAAAATCCCTGATGACCATATCCTAAGTGACTTAAGACAAAAAAGCCTGCGTCACTTTTTTCCTCAGCTCATTGAAAAACTCTGCGCGACTGTTGCCCTGGCTATCCTTTCTCCTTTAGCATTACTACCTGTTCTAAAGGGACGTTTGCATAAAAATGAGGTGGTTTTTCTTCCCGCAGCTAGTCGCGGCAAAAGATGGAACACTTTTTCCTGGCTAACCTTCCGTCCGAAAAATAAAAAAGGGCGCTTTTCAAAACTGATCACTCATATCCCAACCCTTGTAAACATCATCCGAGGAGAAGCGCATTTTGTTGGCATAAAACCGAGAACTGCTGCCGACCTAGAAAACACCCCTCTTCACTGGCGCGACATTCTTCTCGAGGGAAAAGTAGGGCTTTTCACCCTCTGTGACTTAGAAACCATATGCGATGAAGAGAGTCGTACCATCACGGAAGCTTACTACATCCGTAACCTAAAGCTATTTAACGACATCAAAATCCTGCTGAAGAACCTGTTGAAATGGGCATTAAACCGCGATGCATAGAACAAATACCACCGTGCTGGGAATTCCAGTAGACTTGATGACACAGGAGTTGGTGATTGAATCTATATTCACCATCATCGAAGAGTGGCGCCACACCAGGGTTTGTCAATATGTTGCTACCCTCAATGTCGATTTTTTAAATAACACCCACAACAGCTGGAGTGTAGAACCAAAAAACTCAAAACTTCTGCAAGCACTTCGTTCAGCACGCATCGTAACGGCCGATGGCATGCCCATTGTTTGGTACAGCAAACTCTTGGGCCAACCCATTCCAGAAAGGGTCACTGGTGCCGACTTGATAAAACCTTTAGCTAAAGCATGTGCCAATAGAAACAAATCCATCTACCTTCTTGGCGGAAAAGAGCACGTTGCCAATAGTGCTAAAAAAGTACTGAAACAAGAAAATCCAACACTACAAATTGTCGGCTGCACCTCTCCTAAAATTGATGGAAACAGCGAAAGCATTACAGACAATGACCAAGCTGTAGTCAACGAAATCAATGAAACCAAACCAGACATCTTACTTATCAACTTAGGCAATCCCAAACAAGAACTTTGGTTTCGTCGTGTACAAGATATTCTACAAGTACCCGTTGCCATTGGTATTGGAGGGGCTCTCTCTTTCATTGCGAACGTGACTCCAAGAGCTCCCAAATGGATGCAAAAATCTGGTCTAGAGTGGCTCTTTCGCTTTGTTGCTGAACCCAAAAGGCTGTGGAAAAGGTATTGTTTTGGCAGCATCAAATTCTTGACGATGACAGCACCAGCCATTACCCGACACTTCTTAAGCAAAATGTCTGCTATGATAAATGGTGGCAATACTCTTTCCAACTCTCTTTTAGTCTACCAACATCAAAACAATGAAAATGAAAGAGCTGTGCTACAACTGCCCCATACTATCAACTGTAAAACCTGCTCCACAATCAAGCGCGATATTGATGGGGCATTAAAAAATAATGATCAATTAACCCTCGACTTCTCCGACGTTACCCACATTGACTTAAAAGGGATGACATTGCTAATCAATACCTTCGGTAAAGAAAACATCTCTGCTCTAGGCATTTCACCCTCTCTTTTTAAGCTCTTGGGAGCCCACCGCTCACAAGACCTGATCTCTCAAAAAACATTTGCAAACCAAAAGCGGTATTGATTACCGTAAATTTTACTTTATATGTACTTATATAGGAGCTCTCATGCGCCAGTTTGCCATTATCATCAGCGTAATTGTCATCCTTCTCGGTGCCGCTTTAGGCGTCAGCTTATGGATATCCTCTTCAAGTACACCGCCTGCTGAAACAACTCTGCAAGGTGACGAAACTGCGGCTATTGCAGAAGTGGAACAGCTTCTTCAATACAACGACATTCCCCATTCAGTAGAAGCTTTGGAGATCATCAGCCGTTTCCAAGAACAGATACTACAGCCTACACCTGAAGGTGAAAAATGGACGGATCTATTTTTAACCGCCTGCGTCCAAGCAGAGAACTACAAACTTTTAATCGATCTCTACGAGTTTTCTCCAGGCGCCTTTGCTGCAAGAGAAGATGCTGCTCTTATGGTAGGAACTGCCTATATCATGATGCAAAACCTCGATTCCTACAGTGAAATACGCATGCTCTGGGAGGGAAAAGCCCAAGAAAAAGATCAATGGTTTTTGCTCGATGCTGGTAAATTAATCGGCCAAGGAAAACGTGATGAAGCACGCGAATTTCTAGCATCAAGAACACTAAAAGGCGATGCTGAAACTGGTCGACTCATTCGCCTAGCGATGTTCTATCTGAAAGAAAAACCCGATATTGCTTGGGACTACCTAACTCAAGCCTACAAACTCAACCCCCGTGATGCCGAAATCCGCTCTCTTAGAGGGAAGTTCTTAGAAACGTACGGTAAGATGTCTCTTGCTCGATCAGAATACTTAACAGCCGTTGCTCTCGATGTAGACAATGCTACTTTAAGAGATCAGTTAGCAGAATTTTACCGCCGTCACAACAAATACCAACTTGCGATAAAAACCTGGCATGAAGGGCTATCCCTTCCCTATTCTGACAATCTTTGGGTCAAAGCACTTTTCTGGGGCAAGATGATCCACCCCATGAAAAGCGAATATCAATGCCCTGAAGGATACCTAAAGAACTTGGTCGAGTACTACAACTCTTTAGACTCCAATACATACTGGAACGATGAGGTATTCAAAAGCGACAGCGCTTTAAGCTTCTATCTTCACTCTGAGCAGTCAACCTTCTGGATGAGACTTGTACAGCTCCTTAAAGAAGATAACGAAATAGGGGCTTTAGAGCTAATCAAGGCGAACCCTTTTACCTCTTCCTCTTGGAACAGAGACTTAGAACTGGCTCTAAAACGAATACTGCACTACCGCCAAACCGGTGAGTTTACCTTTCCTCAAATTATAACCGGTAACGAGAACAAACATGCTCTCTTCTTAGCATTAGATTCGCTCTGCTCTCCCAACACATCTGAAGAACTAACGGATGACTTTATGGCACTAATTCGCAGTGACGAAATCTTTGCTGCTACCTTCGCTGCTGCCGGCTGGCACGAAGCCGCTCTTCAGCTTCATCGTCTCTCTGTTATTCCTGATACCTTCCCCGGTTGGGTTTCTTATAGCATAGCACAAGCTATGCAAAATAACCGAGACAATCTAGAGACACTGGCTTTTATATCCCTCCAGGTACCCACTCCCCCACTAAAGCTTTTAGAAGGAGAGATTCTCATCAGCAGTGGCAACTCCGATGCTGCAATTGAAATACTCACCAATTTCGTTGAGCAAAACTCCATCATTGGCTACAGGGCCTCGTGGTTGCTTAGCATGATCTATATGGAGAGAAGTGATTTTGAACATGCCAAGAAGATGGTCGATCAAAATCCTCGTCTGCAAAACTCAGTTTTGGGTAAAGAGATGATGGCCCGTATTGCTTTAAAAGAGGGTGACAATGAAGAAGCACACAAAATTTACACCCTGCTAGAAGATCAATCTTCTGAAGCGATGTCTTTTCTAGCAAGGCGCGCCTACGCTAACAAAAGATTTAAAAGAGCTCGAGAGCTCACTGAAAAACTGCTCAAAAGGCATCCAGCCAATATGACATTGCGTCAAAACTTAAAGCTTATCATCGAACAGCAGGAAAGCCATGAAAACTAAAGACTATGGAATGGTCGCTCTACTCATTTTTTTAGCGATGTTTATATGGTTGAGAGACCGCTCCTGGATGTCCACCTCTGATGACACCCTGCCCATCATCGTAGCTATTCCTCTTTTCGTTTGGCTCGCAACACCCTGGGAGTGGAGAGAAGATAGCCTACCTCTCAAAGGAACTTGGATAGTTGTTGCCATTTTGTCTTTTGTCATCGGCATTGCCACCAATTTAACCATCCTTCTAGCTGTCGGCTGGACGAGCCTTATGTGGTCATGGTTAAGTGTTCGCTTAAACCCAAAAAGCCTACCCTCTATAAAAAAACTACTTATTTTGCCAATAATGGCCTTCCCTTGGGTAGCTTTAGATGCGCAGCTTATAGGATGGTGGTTTCGTCTCTCCGGCGCCAGCGTTGCCGCTCAACTTTTCCACGTTGGTGGTTTAGCCGTAACTCACGAGGGAACTCAACTGGTCATCAACGGCATACCTCTTTCCGTTGAAGCAGCATGCTCCGGGCTCAACACTCTACAATCGATGCTAATTGCAGGCAGCATCGTTGCCTACCTCTACTTAGGAGAGGCTAAAGACTACTGGATCAACCTTTTGTGGCTTCCTATCATGGCGTGGATTGCCAATACTATCCGTATTATTACCATCGGTATTTCCGCTTTAGCTATAAGCCCTGAATTTGCTATGGGCCCCTTCCACGATATTGGAGGATGGCTAATACTATTTCTGATGTTTTGTTTGTGCTGGTTAATGTTTTCGGTGCAAGCTCCCAAAAAGAGTAAATCATGAAAAAGCCCTCTTTAATTGAATGGATCGTTGTCACCTACACTGCAGTACAAAGTAGACAGATCCTTACCGCTTGGTTTGGTGGTACATTAACCCTTCATGGCTGGCTCCCCTTCCTTATATGGCTTTTACCAGTCATCTTAACCTTTTTTATCTCTAAAAAGGGAACTAGCCTTCCTTTAATGATCCTAGCGCTTGCATGCTCCCTTTTAGGAACGCTGGGCTCCATCAACACCCTACACTACACAGCTTTTGCTTGTGCTTGGGCAGCCCTTTTGCCACCGACATGGAAAGTTTTACCATACCTAGGAGCCTTTATCTGTTGGACACCTGCTTTTGGTTGGGCTGTAGCTCATGTAATTGATGTTCCTATGCTACTAGTTCGTATTGCTTTAGCTGTTTGTGCCTCAGGATATATGTCAGCCATACTATTTTGGAGAGAAGTCGACTATGAAAGAGAATAAAAAAATTCTTCTTTGGATAGGGTTAACAATCACCGTTATTCTTGGAGCTCTCTGGCAATTCTACCCTCTCTCAGATGCTAAAGAGCGCCTTGCGAGCCTGCCTCTTAAAGGAGAGACCTTCCAAGGCTATGACTCTCCGCTGACTGATTTTGAAAAAAGCGCTTTTAAAGGTGTCAACCTTATCAAAAGGGTTTACCAGACAGGTACACAAAAGTGTTTCTTAACTGTGCTCGACGGGACTCACAACAGGCACATCGTACATGACCCCTTCTATTGCTTCCGCGGTAGTGGCTGGAAACTTATCAGCAAAAAAAACATTTCCATAGATAAAGGCAATGCCACACTACTAAAGATGCGACGAGGAATACAAAAACGAGAAGCACTAGTTTGGTTTACTAATGGCCAAAACCAACACGCTTCCGCGATGACCTATTTCTTTCAAACAACATTGCGACGATTAACGTTAGGAATGTCTGGAGAAGAGCCTTTGCTTGTTGTTATCCAACCGTTAAATACCGCCTCTCCTGACTGGCAAGCAATTATTGACGGCATCCCCGACTTGCAAAAGCTCTAATGTGGTAGCGAGCAACTCCATAAAGTTGGGGAAACTTCGCCCAAACACAAAACACTGACCAAAGCATTGAATCAAATACCGACTCACCAAAATCTTTTCGGCGATGGTGATATATTTTGCTGATCAAATAAACATAAGGAACCATTACAAGCGCAGCCATACTTCCAGCGAAAAAACTCGTTAAAGCAAAGATTATCGGCATCAACCCTCCCCAAAATAGAATGCTACGATATTCTTTTGAACAAGCTTTTAAAGGTGTTTTTCCATGAATGGAAAAGCCTTCTGCTATTGCATTTCCTGAACGTACAACACGGATAAGCCATTGTCTAAAATTTCTAATATCAGCATCATGTATGGCCATCGGTGTATCGTCTTTCTCAATATGATAGCCCGCTAAACGCATACGTGTAGACAACTCTGGCTCTTCACCTGCAGCCATTTTCTCTCTATAGCCACCAAGACTTTCAAAAACCGCTGCCCGTAGCATCACCACACCACTAAAGTAGGATGACTCACCAACTGGGCTTGTCCACTCTAGCTGACACAACCTATGATATACCGAATTAGGATCTCTTTCCGAAAGGTGACCCATAACAGCGCATAGGGAAGGATCTGCATCTAAAATACTTATCCCCCTTTTCAACCACCCTTTTTCAAGAACGCAATCACCATCTACAAACTGTACAAATTCCGTATCAGGATACTTTTCCATTATCTTCTTGAAACCGGCATTACGTCCTCTCGCTGCCGTGCATGGAACACTATCATCAAGCTTAACTACAACCGCTTTTGCTTTTCTTGCGATCGCCACACTATTGTCAGTTGAGTTTGAATCAACATAAACAATACGTTTACACTCTATAGAAGAGAGACTCTTCGCAAGGTTTACGCCCTCATTTTTTCCAATAACAACAACTGACAACGTCATAATAGGTCCTCATATACTTCAGCGCTGGCCATTGACACTCCACATGCATCTTTTCCTGATAAAATAGGTTCTCCACTAATTGGCCACAAGATCCCTAAGCTAGCATCATTCCAAATGATTGTACGTTCATATTCCTGCGCCCAGTAGTCGGTTGTTTTATACTGCACTTCTGCATCATCGCTTATTGTTAAAAACCCATGAGCAAAACCAGGTGGAATCCACAGCTGTCTTTTATTTTCTGAAGAAAGCTCAACTCCTACCCATTTGCCAAAATTTAGTGATCTTTTTCGAATATCTACTGCCACATCAAAAACAGTACCCGACGTAACGCGAACTAATTTCCCTTGTGGTTGTTTTACCTGATAATGCAGGCCTCTAAGCGTTCCTTGGCATGATTTTGAATGATTATCTTGAACAAACTCCGAAGAAATTTTAGCTTCTTGAAAAAGGTCTTTTTTATTGTAACTCTCAAAGAAAAAACCACGATCATCAGAAAAAGCCTTTGGTTCTACAATAAAAACTTCCGGCAAATCCGTTTCTACAATTTTCACGATAACTCCTCTTCGGTAATCTTCCGAGCAAAGGGCAGACGCTCTTCAGCAATGAGTCCTTTAAGGTAGCGGCTATAGCTATTACCGCCCATAACATCCGCTGCCTCTTGCAGGCGCTCTTCATTGATATATCCCATACGATAAGCAATTTCCCATGGACATGAAACTTTCAAACCTTGTCTGCGCTCTATCGTCTCGATAAATTTAGCTGCTTCCAAAAGAGAATCGTAGGTACCAGTATCAAGCCAGGCCATACCACGGCTCATCGTGTGTACTTCAAGGGTTCCTTGATTTAAGTAGTAATT
>Ga0180433_10009196_pt1 | contig 12132 bp, 8 predicted proteins | sample SS_ome_8_FD_132980 | JGI IMG/M metagenome (GOLD analysis project Ga0180433, IMG submission 132980) | Hypersaline lake sediment archaeal communities from the Salton Sea, California, USA - SS_1_D_1 metaG | ecosystem: Environmental > Aquatic > Non-marine Saline and Alkaline > Hypersaline > Sediment... | reverse complement strand
CCCGCCTCCGTATTTCTCCGTATTAACGAGAATTACAATCTGGTCATACGGTACGTTCGCTGCAATATTACGAACAGACCACATATCAGATGTGGTAAGGTATCTCTCGCTGTCGAAAGTATAGAAGTTCGAATTCACTGCTGTTCTCTTCCAGATATTTTCACCCGGTATGTCAGTTCCGGATTCTTCAGATACCGACTCAATTGCCCAGATATTAAAATTATCCTTTTGCTTATCAAAAGGAGCCGTATTTAATAAAAACTCAGCGCATTTCTTTACATCATTCCTGAATTTCTCCATCTCATCCTTTGTATAACCTTCGGCAATAAAAGCCAGATCAACCTTTTTTTCAGAAATACCTGAATCAACAATTTTGGAAACAGGGTATTTAACAACAGGTTCTTTTTTAATAAAATAGTCTGTAGGATCTATGTAATATTCAAATATTTTAACAAATGAATTTTTAATATCCCTGCTATGTATCTCAATCCTTATGCTGCTTTTAGGATACGGGCAGATCACTGTTTCATTAAAACTCCTGTCTGTGGAATCTGCCTCAGATGTAGTCTGCCATTCCTGGAAAAGTGTACAAAATCCCCTTGAATAAATTAGTTCATTGGACAAAGCATCATAAACTAAAAAATTATATGTACCAAGATCAAAAGTGTCAATAAGGTTTTTCTTTGAACCGCCCCAGAACGGTTCCTCCCTTATCTGTCCCAGATAAATTGTCTCCGTATTGGCGTTACCTGCATGACAATAATCTATACGCAGGCTTTTTGATGTAAAATATTTATCATAATCTACCTGTGAAAATATGTTATTGCAGAAAAGGATAAGCCCAACCAACAGAAATTGTATAATAACCGATCTTTTTAATGATTGTATCATACTTTTGTAATTTTGATATTTATAGATAATTTTGAAAACGTAAAGTTATAAATAAAAAAGATCAATCATGAATGACATGATATATTACTTATCCCTCTGGTTATTCCGTTTACAGGATACTATAGTAAATGCTGTTGCCGAAAAGAAAGAACTGGCAGAGGCATCACTTGGAGATCAGTTCAGAAGCTGGCTGACTGAAAAGGGCATGACAGAAAATTATGCATCAATACTGGAAATCATAATATCTCTTACAGCAATATTAATATTATGCATCATAGCCAATTTTATTACAAAAAAATTATTGATAGCAATCATTTCAAGGCTTGTCAGGAAAAGTAAAACCAAGTGGGATGATATTCTGCTTGAGAAAAAAGTTTTTAACCGTGTTGCCCATTTTGCACCTGCAATAGTAATCTATTATCTGGTAGAGTATTCCCTTGCCGGGCATCCCGACTGGATATCAGTAATACAGGCCGGCACCTATATATATATGATAATAGTTACCCTCCTTGTTCTGGACTCCTTTATCAATGCATTGCATGGTATTTACCAAACCCTTGAAATATCAAAGGACAGATCAATAAAAGGCTATATCCAGGTAGTTAAAATAATTATCTATTTCATTGGAATAATATTAATTCTGTCAATACTGTTAAATAAGGAAGTTGGGTATTTCTTCACAGGTCTTGGTGCTCTGGCTGCTGTGCTGATGCTGGTATTTAAAGACTCCATACTGGGGCTTGTGGGGGGCATACAGCTTTCCGCGAATGATATGGTCAGGCCAGGAGACTGGATCACAATGCCTAAATTCCATGCTGACGGTACTGTAACTGAAATTACGCTGAACACTGTCAAAGTACAGAACTGGGATAAAACAATAAGCATGATACCCACGTATGCAATGGTGTCTGACTCGTTCAGCAACTGGCGTGGGATGGAAGAATCCGGTGGAAGAAGGATAAGGAGGTCAATAAATATTGATATGAAAAGTGTCAGATTCCTGGATGATCAGATGATCAATAAATTCAAAAAAACGCATTTACTTACAGATTATATTGAAAGTAAGCTCGAGGAGGTAAAAAAATACAATACCGAAAAAAATATAGATGAATCTGTTGCTATTAACGGCAGAAGGATGACCAACCTGGGCACTTTCAGAAAATATCTCGAAGCATACCTGCACTATAATGAAAACATCCATGAAGGTATGACTTTTTTAGTACGTCACTTACAGCCCGGAGAAACAGGTCTGCCAATAGAGGTATATGTATTTAGTAAAGTACAGGCATGGGCAAAATATGAAGAGATACAGGCGGACATATTTGATCATATCATTGCAATAATTCCTGAATTTGAGCTTAAAGTATTCCAGAATCCTACAGGTGACGACTTCAGATCCTTGGCAGGACACTGAAAAAGTGCAAACTTCAAAAAACTTCAAACTTCAAAATCCAAACATCAAAAAAATTCAAACTTCTGCCGTGGGCATCCTTACGGGAGATGTTGGGATTTGGGATTTACTTTAGTTAGTTATTAACACAGGGCAGTTAATTATCATTTTGCTTTGTTCACTGCTTAACAAATTAATACAGTTATCTTTGCCATACAGTAATGGAAAAAGCCGGTATTTAATATTTTATTATATGAGACATCTATCAATATTTTTTATTATCCTGTTAAACACCATTTGCTTATCTGCACAAAAAAATATTCCACCTGAAAAACCAAAACTCATTATTGCCATTGTGGTTGATATGATGCGTTATGACTATGTTGAACGTTACTGGAACAAATTCGGTAAAGGAGGGTTCCGCAGACTGATAAATGAAGGTGCAAACTGCAGAAATGCCAATTATAACTACATTTTCACACAAACCGGTCCGGGACATGCAACAATATTCACAGGCACAGAGCCTGCAAATCATGGTATAGTAACCAATTACTGGTATTTGCGATTAAAAAAAACCGGACAATATTGTGTTGCGGATAATAACGTTAAAACAGTAGGTAGTGATTCTGAAGCAGGACAATGTTCGCCGGTTCAACTAAATACATCAACCATAGGTGATGAAATTAAGCTGGCAAATAACAGCCGGTCAAAAGTGATAGGGATAGCGATAAAGGACCGTGCAGCCATACTTCCTGCAGGACACACTGCTGATGCTGCATACTGGTACGATGGTAAAACAGGCAACTGGATCACAAGCACATACTATCTCGATTCACTTCCCCTGTGGGTCACGGATTTTAACGAAAAAAAATATCCGGATATTTATCTTGCAAGAGAATGGAATACATTGCTGCCGATCGAAGAATACACTGAATCCCTGCCGGACTCAAGCATCTATGAAAAGGGATTTGCCAACAGGCAGATAACCTTTCCTTATAACCTGGACGAAATAAGCAGTACAAGCAGAAACAGCAGGGACTATAGTATTCTTAAATATACCCCGTACGGAAACACATATACAAATGATTTTGCAATTGCTGCGATAGTGAACGAAGAGCTTGGTAAAGATGAGATTACTGACATGCTTACGGTCAGCTATTCAGTGCCTGACTATATTGGTCATGCTTACGGACCTGCATCTGTTGAAACAGAGGATATTTATTTAAGACTGGACAGGGAAATAGAACATCTGCTGACATTTGTTGACGAAACCCTGGGAAAGAAAGAAGTGCTGATAGTGTTAACATCCGACCATGGTGTGGCACATATTCCGGAATATCTTGCAGATATCGGGATACCTGCCGGAAAGTTTAAGCATAACCTGGCTCTTGCTCTTTTGAAAAGCTACCTTAATGCCATTTACGGTGAAGGTGAATGGGTATCAACATACAGTCAGCAACAGATATATCTTAATCACCAACTTATTGAAGACTCCAAAATACCCCTGGCTGAAATACAGACGAAAGTGGCGAATTTTCTTATCCAGTTCTCGGGAATTGAAAATACAGCTACTTCAACAACTATGCAAACAGTAAACTTCACAGATGGAATATTTGATAAAATGCAAAACAGTTATAACCAAAAAAGGTCAGGTGACGTTATTATAAATCTCAGCCCCGGATTTACTGAAGATATAACAAGTGCTACAACTCATAACACTGCATATAATTACGACACGCATGTACCCCTTATCTGGTACGGATGGAAAATAAACAGAAGCAGTATCTACAAAAGCATATCAACAACAGATATCGCACCGACAATATCATTGCTCCTGAACATACCCTTTCCGAACGGTGCAACAGGCAAGCCTATTGTGGAGATAATTGAATGATTGGATGATTGGATGGATTGGATATGCATATTTAAATTAATAAATTCCTCCCCTCATTGACCGCTGAAGCTTCAGCGAAGGTGGTTCGGGAGGTCAGGAAGGGTTAAAAGAAGTATGGCGGCTAATCCATAAATTAACCGCCATTATAATCAACCCAATAATTATGAAAAAAATTACTATGAGGACATGGCACTTATATAAGACTAATTTTGAATAACTAAAACCCCTCAGTTATATTTTATATAGTGCTACCATTTATTACGAGGCTTTATAAAAAAGGTTTCATATTTTTTCATCATTTTTTTTCAAATTCAGTAATAATTCACGTATATAAAAAATCCCTGATATAAAATGATTATTCCTATTTAATAAATATCTTTGGGATGCCTTTTAAATTTAACCGGAAACTATGTCTGTAACCAAAATGAAAATGTTCTTCTCTTATAGATCCTTAAAAATAATACTTACTGTTACAGTATTGCTATTGATCATTTCTAAAGCACAGCCCCAAAACAGGTATTGGGTATTTTTCATTGATAAGAAAGATGTTTCATTCGATCCTTACGAGTATTTCGATGCAAAAGCAATAGAAAGAAGAATAAAGCACAATATCCCTCTCAGTGATCCAACGGATTACCCACTGAACAAAGAATATAAAAAAACAGTATGTACAATTGCCGAACAGGTAACATCCGAAACAAGGTGGTTCAATGCAGTGGCTGTTATTGCAGATAACATACAGATAGAAAAAATAAATGATTTGCCCTTTGTAAAAAATGTCCGGGAAATAGTATTACAAACCTTTGTTACAACAAAAGATTATAACTGCGATCTTTCTGATGTACAGCTTGACCTGGCAGTAAAACAAACAGAACGAATGGGTGGAAACCTGTTCAAAGAGAGCGGTATTGACGGCACCGGAATTCGCATAGCGATCTTTGACGGTGGCTTCCCCTCTGTGGATACCAGCCCGGTATTCGAACATATAAGAAAGGATGGCAGGATTATTAAAACCCGGGATTTCGCAAAGAAAAAAGAGTTTGTCTATGGATATATTTCGCATGGCACATCTGTGATGTCGTGCATCGGTGGAAAGGTTGACACTATTAATATGGGGCTTGCCACAGGGGCAGAATTCCTTCTTGCAAGAACAGAAATAATGAATGAGCCGTTTTCTGAAGAAGAGAACTGGCTTGCTGCAGTTGAATGGGCTGATAAGAACGGGGCTGATATTATTAACAGTTCACTGGGTTACACAACCAACCGCTACTTTTCCGAAGATATGGACGGAAAAACAAGCCTTGTAGTCAAAGCCGCAAATATGGCTGCATCAAAAGGCATCCTGGTTGTAAATGCAAATGGCAATGAAGGGGACGGTGCATGGGAAATAATCGGCACTCCTGCAGATGCAGACAGTGTTCTTTCTGTTGGAGGTATTGATCCGGGCACGGACTACCACATCTCTTTCAGCTCTTTCGGACCTACTACAGATAAAAGAATGAAACCCAATGTATGTGCTTATGGAAGAACTGTTACAGCAGGAAAGAAAAAAATCAAAATAGCTTATGGCACGTCTTTTTCAAGCCCACTCGTTGCAGGATTTGCAGCTTGCGCACTGCAAACAAACCCTGAACTGACAAACATGGAATTATTTCATGAGATAGAAAAATCAGGACACCTGTATCCTTATTACGACTATGCCCACGGATACGGCGTTCCGCAAGCCGCATACTTCATTGAAAAAGAGGCAAAAATCATATCTCCCACTTTCACAATTGAAAAGGAAGAAAGGTCCGTTAAAGTGATCGTCAATGATGACCTGACCGACACAAATAACAATGATGAAAAATACTATTTGTTTTATCACATATCAGATAAAGAAGGAATAATAAAAAAATATGCTGTTATAAAGGTTTATAAAACAGAAGTATTAAATCTTTATACTGCAGGATATGAAGAAGGCGACATACTAAGGATCCATTATAAAGGCTATACTGATGAATATACGTTTAGAAAGATGACGAATGATTAATTATTGAATAAAAGTCAATATTATTTTATGGTTTGCGGATCTTAACAAGAATGGTTAAATGGTTAAATTTATTAATTATGAAATATTTTTTTGTTATTATATTATTTCTTTTCGGCTTTCATTTTGTTAACGGGCAGGAAGTGCTGCTTGAGAAAGATGTTGAATCAGATACACTACCAAAGACATGGGGCCCCAACAGGGCTAATTTCGGACATCTGTACATTGATTACGGGATGTTCGCAACTAATGCGGAATCCAAATTTGCAGAAATACTGCAGGCAAAATCCTATACTTTTTCAATCGGATACAGGTATAAAAAGAAAATATGTGAGCTATATTCCGTAGGACTGGACTTCGGCTATTATGAAGTTACTTACTTTCTTAGGCAATACGACCTGAAGATATTACCAAATGATATTACTCACGACAAAGAAAAATATAATTTCGACAATTTTTACATGGAAATATATAACCGGTTTAACTATGGTAAGAGAGGAGATCATATAGGCAACTTTATTGATATTGGAGGGTATGGGAACCTCGCCTTCTCAATCCATCATATTACTATAGACAGGGATATCGAAAATGACAATTTTGCAGAAGAGGTTGAAGTCAAAAATAAAAAACTTACATACACCGAAATTTACAGTTATGGTCTAAGAGCAAGGATCGGGTTCAATCGGTATGTGATATCGGCTAATTATCGCCTGAGCGACCTTTTTAAAGACAGTTATAACCTTCCCGAACTGCCAAGGCTATCCTGCGGACTACAAATTGGATTCCATTGATAGACATTTTTAAGGTACTCCTATATATTAATTAATGAATTAGTATAAAAACACCTTAAACAATTGCTATTCTACAGTAATTCCTGTAATTTGTGTGCTTTCCCCCAAAACTGTTTTCTTAAAAAAAATGTCATGAAAAAAAAATTAATAACCTTGATCCCGGTATTAACCGGCATACTGATTTTCACCATCATTATTATTATCTCCAGGGATAGCAAAAGGGACAAATACGAAAAATATCTCTGCGAAGAGATTAGTAATATCCCTGATTTCATTAAATGTACTGATGAGGGCACATCAGCAGACCATCCCGAGCAGGCTGCCATACAGAATTATTTCATGACACTTGACCCTGAACTGGGAAGAGTGCCGGTTGAAAGGCTGAAGGATGCCTGCAAACAAACCCGGGCAATACAGAGAGAATATCAAAATATAAGGGAGAACTCCATTGTCTGGACAAATATACCTTCCAATATGGGTGGCAGGGCACGGACAATAATGTATGACCCCAACGACTCAGGTGGCAATAAAGTATGGGCAGGAGGCGTGACAGGGGGCCTATGGTATATAAATGATATTACAGACAACAATGCTGTGTGGACACCTGTTAATGACTTTTGGGATAATATAACCATAAGTTGCATGACTTATGACCCGAACAATTCACAGATATTTTATGTCGGTACAGGTGAGGCACAAACATCACTAACCATTTACAGGGAATCTTCAGGTGTGGGCATAGGTATCTGGAAGACCACAGATGGTGGTCAGTCATGGTCACTACTCAGTTCTTCGGAAGATTTTGCATACATTACTGATATTAAAGTACGTGATGAAAATGGTACAAGTGTAGTTTATGCTGCTGTAGTATCAGGGGAATATAAAGGAATTGTACACCAAAGCCTGCCTACTGACGGACTGTACAGATCGGATAATGGTGGTCAGTCATGGACACAGGTTTTACCGGATATAACAGGCGAAGATGTACCTTATGCTCCTGCTGATATCGAAATAGGAGCTGATGGCAGAATTTATGTAAGTACATACGGGAATATCAATCTCGAAGGCGGAGCAACTATCCTTTATTCGGATGACGGAACAGCAGGATCATGGAATAAATATGAGTATTATCATGATCTTATTGAAAATCTTCCGGAATACAATATTCCCGGTCGTACGATGCTTGCCTGTGCCCCGTCTGACGAAAATATAATCTATGCAATAATTTCAGCCGGTAGAAGCAGTGGTGGATTTGATGGATTTTCAGAATATTTAGCTCATTTTATTATACGTTCAGATAATAAGGGACAAACCTGGACGGAAACAAATATGCCTGATCTTGGGGACGACAACTGGGCGTATATAGCCTGGCATGCTTTTATTTGCAGAGTTGCTCCTGATGATCCGGATATATTATGGATAGGCGGCCTGGATCTTTACAGGACAAAAAATGCAGGTGATAACTGGTCGGTACTTTCAGACTGGGGGCTTATGTATGACGGTGGCGGAGATCAATATGTTCATGCTGATCAGCATGCTATTATTTATAAACCCGGGTCATCTGATGAGATGGTCTTTGCATGTGACGGTGGCATCTTTTATACTAATGAGGCAAATGAAAATGAGCCGGCATTCAGAGAAATGAATAATAATTTCAGCACATTGCAGTTCTATTCATGCGCTATCCACCCCGGCACATCCCAGGATATCCTTGCCGGAGGATTACAGGATAACGGTTCGGTTATTTATACAGGTGATACTATTGATATACTGGATATGGTAAGCGGTGGAGACGGAGCCTATTGCTTCTTTGATAAAAATGAAGAGATGTTCATAACAGGAGTATATAACAACAGGTATTACGTGTTTGTTGACTGGGAATATGTGGATGGCATCTATGATAATTACAGCGGGACATTTACAAGTCCGGCAGATTATGACAGTGAAATGAATACTTTATATGCCAATGCAGGTATGTTCACCGGCAATCATATTGATGATATATTAAGGGTTGAAGATATACCGTCCAATTTAGAAGGGGATTTCATTGATATTAATACAGGCACATCATTGCCTTTCTCAAGTGTACAACTATCACCAAATTCGCCATCTAACGAAGCAACATTATTTGTAGGCACTCTCACCGGAGAATTATACAAGGTGGAAGATGCGCATACCAACAATCCATCTGTATCTGAAATAGGAGATATTGACTTCCCGACAGCAGCAATTTCATGTGTTGCTGTAGGAGGGTCTGATGATACCTTGTTGGTCACCTTCTCCAATTACGGAGTTTCCTCTGTATGGCAAACATATAACGGCGGAAATTCATGGCAGGAAAAAGAAGGCAACCTGCCAGACATGCCGGTCAGGTGGGCATTATTTCATCCGCAAAACACAAATCAGGCACTGCTTGCAACTGAGATAGGTGTCTGGACCACCAATATACTGAATGATGATAATGTTATATGGGAACCTGCAATTAACGGTCTGGCAAATGTACGTGTTGATATGCTGCAACTCCGTGACGCTGACAACAAAGTGGTTGCCGCCACACATGGAAGAGGATTCTTTACTGCAACATTCGAATATGATCCCGTGGGAATAAATGATCTGCAGAATAAAAACCTGATATCTGTATATCCCAATCCTACAAACGGAGTAATTTATCTGAACGGCCAGTCAGAAAATATATCTGTAATGATATATAACTCCAAAGGAAGAACAGTATTGTCAAAGGAAGGTTATATATCATCCCTTGATCTTACAAAAAATGCAGAAGGTATTTACTACATCAGGATATGTGAAAACAATAAAAAATATATAAATAAAATAATACTGCAAAAATAAATTGAACATCCTTACAATGTGTTTGTTATTTTTGAAAGCTCATTGATAAACAGATATAACAAACATTATGATATCCGTGACTGATACGAAAAAGCCCCTGCAAAAAATGTTCAACAGGGTGCCAAAGCGTTATGATCTGATGAACAGACTTTTAACACTACGCTTTGATGAATTATGGAGAAGACGAGCAGCAGAAGAATGTCTTAAAAACAGTCCTGAAAAAATAATAGACATCGGAACAGGAACTGGTGACCTTGCCATACATATTGCCGGAATGGCAAATAGTAATACCAGCATATTAGGTTATGATTTCAGCAACCCGATGCTCGAAACAGCAAAAGCAAAAGCAGAAAAGCATTCTCATGGTAATATAAGTTTTATTTCGGGCGATATAGGAAATATGCCATTCCCCAATGATCATTTTGATGTTATTACAACAGCTTTTGCATTCAGGAATATCACATTTAAAAATCCAAATACTGACCGTTACCTTTCTGAAATATTACGTACATTAAAAAAGGATGGTAAATTTGTTATCGTCGAAACCTGTCAGCCTGAATCCTATATACTCAGAAAATTATTTCATCTCTATCTGAAATATATAGTATCCGGGCTGGGAGGCGCTATTTCAGGTCACCGCAGTGCATATCATTACCTGGCATATTCTGCAACCAACTATTATAATAAAGATGAAATTAATAATATACTTAAAAAAGCAGGTTTTATTAAAGTAGAATACAAATTGCTGCTTGCAGGAATTGCAGCCATATATACTTGTAAAAAATAGGATCATACAGTCATACGACTATCCCAGCCTGCCGGCAGGCTGTATCATAAAGAATGTACGGCATCTGCAATATCTTTAAGTACAGACAGATCCTCTTCAAAAGCTGTTCCTACAACTATAACATCCGCTCCTGCCCGACAGATATCCCCGGCCTGTTTTGTGGTCTTTATTCCTCCTCCTACTATTAACGGAACAGAGATATTTTTCCTGACCTCGCAAATCATTTTTTCACACACAGGTTTGGGTGCACCGCTTCCGGCTTCAAGATATATCATCTTTAAGCCAAGCATTTCACCTGCAAGAGCCGTAGCAACAGCAATATCTTTTTTATCTGAAGGAATAGGCTTTGTATTGCTCATGTATTCAACAGAAGTCTGCTTTCCGGTCTCTATGATCATATAACCGGTCGGTATTATTTCCAGGTTGCTGTTCTTAAGAACCGGGGCAGCCACTACATGATTTCCTATTAACATTTCAGTATTCCTTCCGGATATCAGCGAAAGCATAAGGATGCCGTCAGCCTTGTCGGATATCTGCAAAAGACTGCCCGGAAACAACAACACAGGAGCATTACTGTTTTCTTTAATAATACCCACCGCATTATCAAATCCGTTTGATACTATACTACCACCAACAAGTATTAAATCAGTATCTGATCCATTAGCAGCCTCAACCACCTGTAAAAGGTCCTTGTCATTTTGTATCCTGTCCGGATCAATCAGAACGGCAAGTTGCTTACTGTTATCCCTGTGCCTGGAAATAATATTTTTATATATCATTATTCTGTTCTCAAATAAAAATGTGAAGGTAATTAATCCATTGCATACAATAAAAAAATTATTCACCCTTCCATTCAAAAGACTCTATAAGCCTGGTAATATCTTTCCTGAGATACTCAACAACAGGAGCCAGTGAGTCTTTATTGGGTTTAAGAAAAAAATACAGTGCTCCACGGAAAAAATGATCAGTGCTGTCAGTCAGCACAAAATTAACAGGCGAAGCCGCATTACCTTCAATATCATATAATATCCCATATACTTTCTTGTCCCTGTTTACCCATGGTTTCTCACCAATAGCATCTGCTTTTATAGTGTGTTTATAAACCAATGCCCTGGATTCTTCGAGATACTTTATAATATTGTTATTATCATTATTATTATCTACTTTCTTATAACTTAAATGTATTGTTGCCCTGTACCGGGGATATTCAATATTTATCCATAATGAATCCCTGTTATAGATATCTATTTCAGCATATTTGGAATAATCAAATGAATATGGAAAATCCTCATCAAAATGAAGATATTCATTTTCCGGGAGGTCAATTCTGAAATAACCTTTGGGTTTTGGAGTATATTCATCCTTGCAGGCTGAAAATGCAAAAACAAATATCAGCAGAGCAAAAATCTTCATATATAATAAAATATGTCTGAGATAAAGTGTGGCCTCCACAATGTCAGCTTTATTTTTTTTCATTATCTGCCCCTGCGGGCTTTATTT
>Ga0180433_10009195_pt1 | contig 12132 bp, 14 predicted proteins | sample SS_ome_8_FD_132980 | JGI IMG/M metagenome (GOLD analysis project Ga0180433, IMG submission 132980) | Hypersaline lake sediment archaeal communities from the Salton Sea, California, USA - SS_1_D_1 metaG | ecosystem: Environmental > Aquatic > Non-marine Saline and Alkaline > Hypersaline >... | reverse complement strand
GCGGTGGCCCTCAGTCTGAACTCCTGGCCAAATTGGCACGAACTGCGATTTTAATTTTGGCCGGTGCAATTGCCCTGCGCCAGCTTGGAGTAGCTGATGAAATAATCGTAATTGCCTTCGGAGTGATTGTAGGTGCTATTGCCCTAACCGGAGTGATAGCTTTTGGGCTTGGCGGACGTGACCTGGCTTCAAGAGAACTCTCCGAGTGGATAGATAAGATGAAGAATAAGTAGATATAAAGAAAATAATAAGAGATATGTCTTAGGCATTAAGGGGTGACCTAACAATCACCCCTTAATGATTGTTATTTTAATTTGAGTTATCACCAAGGCATTTCTTTTTCCCGTGTTAAAAATAGAGGCGTTAGTTTATCTCATTGCTTCGTTATTACAAGCTTGGCTCTGAACAGTACTATTATTTTTTATCTAAAGTCCAGACATCATTCTTGATATTAAGTTTGAAAGAAGTACACCCAAAATAAACCTTAAAGGTGGTATCGCCAGACGGCTGATTATTATAGGTTTAAGTTGGTTATGTAATATATTAGGTGGGAGGATTATAATAATGAATAGTAGATACCCTGTTTTACTATTAACTTTGCTTGCATTATTTTTTTTAACGGCCTGCGGCGGGTCCGGTGGCGAGGCCCCTGATTTGGATGGAACGGAATGGGGCTTAGTTGAAATGAATGGAGAAGCCATTCCGGAAGCTGTGGAAATCACCATCGCTTTCAGTGAAGGTCAGATCAGCGGCCAATCGGCCTGTAACCGCTACTTTGCCGGTTATACACAGGAAGGAGCCACGCTGACATTCGACCAGGCCGGAAGTAGCAATATGTACTGCGAAGGTTTGATGGACTACGAGGCCGACTACCTTCTGGCGCTTGGCGGGATTAAGAGTTTTGAACAAAGCGGCGATAACCTGAAATTAATGGATCAGGATGGCAATACTGTTCTTATTTTCAGTAAATAATTTGGATAAAGCTTTATTTTAGAAAGGAGAGATCTATTTATGGCACGTTTAATAAGGTCAATGGCCAGAACAGCCGCTCTTTCAAGTGCTGCAACATCAGCATCGGTGAGGGCCCGTCATCGCCAGGAAACAAAAATCGCAGCTAAAGAAGCAAAGGCTTCCATGGGTGCAAATCCTCAGCCTGCCCCTCAGGATGACCTGGATCACCAAATTGCTCAACTTGAGAAGCTGGCAAAACTTAAAGAACAAGGCATTATAACCCCGGAAGAATTTGATACCAAGAAGAAACAGATCCTTGGCCTTTAGCCTTGAAAAAAGATCCGGGTTCTCTGAGGATGTAACGAATGGCTCCACAATCTTTATTTACGGGGCCATTTTATTATTTTGGGTTAGCACTACAGCGAAACTTATTATTTTTGCAGGTACCGTTAAGCCACGGGAACAGTTCCCATCTTCTTCACTTCGACTTACACTGCGCTTCAGGATGCTCGAACCATCCCCATGGTGCCGCTTTCTCATTTAACTTTCGCTATAGTATTAGGACTGAAAGGTTTTAATCAGATTATGATCAGTGCAATAAAGACGGCAGGAATGTCGCCAGTTGTGGAAAGCTGATCAGGATAGCAAGACAAACAATAATCGCCATTAAAAAAGGCCAAATCCCTTTGAAGATCATTTCCAATGGTACAGTTTTAGCCACTCCTTTAACAATGTATACATTCATCCCCACCGGTGGGGTGATAACGCCCATCGCAACCACCATGACAATAATCACTCCAAACCAGATCGGGTCGTAGCCGAGCACCGTGACCGCAACCGGCAGAAAAATCGGGATAGTCAGCAGGATTAAAGCCAGGGCATCGATAAAACAGCCAAGCACCAGGTAAATTAGTAAAATCAGGGCGATCACTGCAAAAGCAGGCAGATCGAGAGCAGCTGCCCAATCAGCCATGGCAAAGGGGATGCGGCTGATAGCAATAAAGCGACCAAATATTACCGCGGCGGCAACCAGCAGCATAATCATCGCTGTAGTCCTGGTAGTATCAGCCAAAGATTTTTTTAAAATTTGCAGGGACAACCTTCGCTGAACAGCAGTTACCAGTAGGACCCCGGTTACCCCTACCGCCCCTGCTTCGGTTGGTGTAAACCAGCCGGCAAAAAGCCCTCCCAGGGAGAGAGCAAAAATAACCAAAACTTCAAGCAAGCCGCCGCCCAAAGCACGAATCCTTTCACCCCAGGAAAACCTGGGACCAGGAGGCCCAAGCTCAATATGGCGGCGAGCAACGATATAAATCGTGAGCATGTACAAAATCATCAGCAGAAAACCGGGGATAATTCCCGCCAGGAAAAGCTTACCCACAGATTGCTCCGCAGCAATACCATAAACTATAAAGATAACACTAGGCGGAATCAAAACTCCAAGAGCGCCGCCGGCAGCAACACTGGCGGTGGAAAGTGACGGATCATAATGGTACTTGTGCATTTCAGGCAGAGCAATTGCTCCGATAGTTGCCGCTGTTGCCGTATTTGAGCCACAAACTGCGCCAAATAAAGCACAGGTCGCCTGGGTAGCGATAGCCAGGCCGCCAGGTAAATGGCCAACTAGCTTGTAAGCCAGGTTGTAGAGTCGGGCGCCTATACCGGCATGATAGGCTAAAAAGCCCATCCAGATAAACATGGGAATCACACTCAGCGAGTAATTGGAAAAGGCTGAAAACAGATCGGCAGATACCAGGGCAAAGGCTGCCGGTATTGTTGTCAGGTAAGCAAAACCGACAAACCCAACCAGGGCCATGGCATAAGCAATGGGCATCTTAAAGGCAATTAAAATAAAAAAGACAAGAATACCGAGCATTCCTGAAGTTATTGGGTTCAACGGCTTTCACCTCCGGCAGCAAGTTTGATCAGCTTTAGTAATACGGTTAAGGCCAGCGCTGCAAAACCGATTGCCACTAGGTAGACAAAGGGATAAAAAATAACCCGGGTTGTCGAAGAGACAACCCCGGTTGCAGCCAAACGAGATCCGTATACAAAGAGGTTAAAGGTGGCAAAAATCAGAAATGCCAAAGACGGCAAACCAATTAACACTTCAAAAACATTTTGTAGCCACTGAGGCATTTTATCGGTAATAAAACTAATAGCAATATGACTATTTTCCACGGCACAGCGGGCCAGGGCCAGCCCGACTGCCGCTGCGGTTAAAAAGCCTACCATCTCGTAGGTCCCAACTACCGGTCGGTTAATGATTACCCGACCCAGGATGTTAACTACAATCAGGCTAGCTGTCGCAGCAAGAATCAGACCAGCCAGAAGATCAAAAGCCCGGCTTATTTTTATGACGATCGTTTCAAATAAAGACATCGTTAATTAGATCCTTATTCCCCTTCAGCTAAACGTTTTACAGTCTCGAGGATATCGTCACCCGCAAAACCCAGCTGGTCCATACGCATCACAAAATCTTCCTGGATTGGTGCAGTTAATTCCAGCCAGCGTTCGGTTTCTTCTTCCGAAAGGGTGATCACTTCCTGTCCGGTTTCATCGATCGCCCACTGCAGGGCTTTTTCATTTTGCGCGTCCCACAGCCCGGCGGCCACTTCTTCGAAAAAGCTTTCATTAACCGTAACAAAGATTTCCTTTAAATCTGCAGGCAGTGATTCCCACTGTTCTTTGTTCATGGTCACAAAGAATACTGCATTGTAAAGAAAAGGCGTTTTCGTTACATAATCGGTAACTTCAGCATGTCGCCAACCCTGGAGTACCTCTACCGGGGCAAGGTTTCCTTCGACCAATCCCCTGGCCAGAGCTTCATATGCTTCAGGCTGAGGCATCGCTTCCGGCACTGCGCCCAGTAAGGCCAGTGAATCTGCACTTAATCCGGCGGCCCTGATCTTCATCCCTTGTAAATCTTCAAGACTGCTTACCGGCCTGGTAGTAAAAAGATCACCGGGTCCGGTAGCCAGGACAAACATTAGCTTGGTATCCTGAACTTCTTCAGGATCAAGCTCTTTAATCCCTTCCCAGGCAACCTTGCTGGCGTGATAGGAACTATCGAAAACGATGCCAGGCAACTCAAAGGCTTCCAAAACTGGGAAGCGTCCACGGGTATAGAAAAAGGCTGACATACCAATATCCGCAATGCCGGTGACAACCCCTTCGTAGATATCGGGAGCCTTGATCAATGTCTCACCAGGATAACTGACGATTTTAATTCTTCCCCCGCTGGCTGCATCAAGTGCCGCAGCCCAGCCTTGCACCAGTTCGGTCTCCGCAGGATGACCAGCCGGGAAAAAGTGAGCCAGCGATAATTCATAAATTTGCTCATCAATAACCTCACTTTCCTCATCAGGCTCAGGATCAGGTGCTGTCGGCTGGTCAGCAGTTGAACAGCCAAAAGCCAGAAACACCAACATCAACAATCCAAGCAGTAATAACTTCTTCATCTTTTTCCTCCTTAAGAATTTTGCTCTAATAGCGGTAAGGGCAAAAATAAATACTCCAATGGGAGTATGGCAAATAAAAGCATGCCGGCTCTCTGGCCGGCATAAATTTTAGCTTAACCCTGCCGTCCTACCATGCTACGCCAGTTTCATTTCGCCATTCATGGTAAAAATCCTTCTAGACGACTATATTTTTTTATTTAAAAAGTAAGAATGGCATCTGCTTCGAGCGCCAGATCGTTCAACGTCGCCGCCCCGGCAATTACCGCTTCCGCTAAAAGATCTTCCTTGGTAATAGTTCCGCCAAAAAGCTGCATGCTTTGCTGGCAGGCCATAATTTTAACACCCTGGGCTGCGGTTTGTTGCAGCACTTCCAGGAGATCTGGGAATTCTCCGATCTTTACTTTTTCGGCTTCCCTTTTTACCAGGTTTTTCAAACCCAGGCCAAGGAAATAGACTGTCGCTTCCTGCCCCATTGCCTTCGCAGTCTGGGCCAGGATCAGGGGCGAATAGAGGCGCTCCGGGGTATCGGTCCCACTGGTTTGAACGTATAGAATCTTTTTACTTTCTGCCATTTTATTAATCCTCCTCGCAATCCTTTTGAATTAAGAAACGGTATTCGTCTCCATCCTGGATCATGCTAACCAGGCGGTGGCCGCTTCTTTTCGCCCAGCGCGGGATATCCTCGGCCGCAGCCGGATCATCGGCAATCAGCTCCATCAAATTACCTTTATCCAGCAGGTCAACTTCCTCTTTAGCCCGCATCACCGGAACCGGGCAGTATAGGCCGACACAATCTACCCTGTGGATCTTAAGCTGACCATCGTTTTTACATCTGTAGCGACCATCTTGCGGATCGGGGCAGATTGGTTCGTCACAGAAAGGGCAGCTGCAAGAATTACCCTTTTCTATTTTTTTTAGTTGTTCAGCACTCATTTGATTACCTCCCTGTTTCGAATTAAAGCATAGATAAGGTTAAGAAATACTTTAAGCTTTTAACCCCTGTTTTTCCATGTAATCTTCGATAGCCTTGTGCAGGGCATCAGCACCGAGATTCGAACAATGCATCTTGTTCCCCGGCAGGCCTCCCAGCTCTTCTGCTACCTGTTTATTAGTTATCTTCAGGGCTTCTTCCAAGGTTTTACCTTTAGCCATCTCTGAAACCATACTGGAAACGGCAATCGCCGCTCCACAGCCAAATGTCAGGTATTTAACATCTTCAATCCGGTTATCCTTAACTTTAATGGTAAACTTCATCATATCCCCGCAAACCGGATTTCCCACTTCGCCAAGGCCATCCGGATCATTGATTTCGCCGATATTGCGCGGGTTTGAGAAATGTTCCATTACCTTTTCACTATATTCAGGCATTATCTTGAACCTCCTTCAGATACTGATGATAAAGTGGTGACATCTTGCGTAAAAGATCGGCCACGGCGGAAAGTTGTTCGGTTACATAGGGTATCTCCTCCGCCTTGTTTTGCCTTCCCAGAGTAAAAGAAAGTGAGCCCTGGGCAAGTTCAGGCGGCAGGCCGATAGCAGCCAAAACATGAGACGATTTTAAAGCTTGCGAAGTACAGGACGAGCCACTGGAAACATAGATTCCAGCCATATTCAGACGCATCAGGAGCGCTTCACCTTCAACAAATTCTACTGAAAAATTTAAGTTGTGCGGAAGCCTCTGCTGCGGATGACCATTTAAGTGCAAATGCGGCACATTTTTCAAAAGACTCTCTTTCAGCTGCTCCCTGAGCTCGCTAATTGCCTTAGTCCTTTCTTCCATCGACTCAGAGGCCAGCTTTGCCGCCAGGCCAAGACCGACCAGAGCAGGAATATTTTCAGTACCGGCCCGTAGTCCTCTTTCCTGGATTCCGCCTTCAATTAATGGTTTAATCCTGGTCTTTTTTGAAACAAAGAGAGCTGCGGAACCTTTTGGGCCGTAAAATTGGTCTCCAGCCAGGGATAGCAAGGCCACCCCGGTTTTTTTCACATCAAATTTTATCCAACCGACAGCAGCAACTGCATCGGTATGAAAGGGAACACCTTTACTTTCAGCTACCGCAACCAGCTCCTGCAAAGGTTGGATAGTCCCGATTTCCGGATTGGCTGCCTGAATTGATACCAGGATTGTTTGATCAGTTATTGCCTGCTCCAGCTGCTTGGGATCTACCAAACCGTAGCGATCAACAGGTAAAAGAGTAACCGAAAAGCCTTCTTTTTCAAGGGTTTTCAGCTGGTTAAGTACCGAAAAATGTTCGATAGCTGATGAAATAAGATGATTACCTTTAGCGCGGTTAGCAGCCACCAACCCTTTAATGGCCAGGTTATTTGATTCAGAGGCAGATGCAGTAAAAATTATCTCCCGCGGCTCTGCATTGATCAATTTGGCAACTGCAATCCTCGCTTCCTCAAGTGCTCTCCGAGGCTCATTTCCCAGTTCATGACCGCTTGAAGGGTTCCCATAATGTTCGGAGAAATAAGGGATCATAGCCTCCAACACAGCAGGTTCAACTGGAGATGCAGCTGCGTTGTCGAGATTTATCTTTTTCATCTTTACACCTTCTTTTAATTCAGATTATCTGACTTGACAAGTTAATCATCTAAGAATATAATTCCTATAAGAATTATAGGATATCAATTTAAAATTGTCAACTCCAAATCATTGGAGGAAATCAACTAAAAAAGTTGAATAAAAAAATACTTAAAGAAGAGGAGAGATGCAGATGAAAACTAGTGAAAATTTAATGGCAGCGTTTGCCGGAGAATCTCAGGCAAACCGCAAGTATCTTGCTTTTGGCCAAAAAGCAGAGCAAGAAGGCTTTAAGAATGTAGCCAGGATTTTTCAGGCTATAGCCGAAGCAGAAACAATTCATGCCCTGAAACATCTGGCGATTGCCGGAAAGGTCGGCGATACCCTTGCGAATCTGCAGGCAGCGGCGGAAGGAGAACATTACGAGTTCTCGGAAATGTATCCGGCATTCATCGCTGCGGCTGAAGAAGAGGGGCAAAAGGATGCCCTCAGAACATTTCAATTTGCCAACGCAGCAGAAAAAGTGCACGGAGGCATCTATAGCGAGTTGAAAAAAAGTGTAGCCCGAGGTGAAGATGCCGACGATCAAACAATTCATCTCTGTCCTGTTTGTGGTTGGGTCGGATTTGACCCAGTGCCGGATAATTGTCCGATTTGCAATGCAGCCAAAAAAACATTCAAACAATTTTGAAAGGGGAACCGCTGATGCAAAGTTATGTTTGTGAACTGTGTGATTACACCTACGAACCGGAGAAAGGTGATCCGGAAAATGGTGTAGAACCCGGAACTGCTTTTGAAGATCTTCCCGATGATTGGGTTTGCCCAGTCTGCGGGGCTGACAAAGATGATTTTCAGGCAGTACCGGAAACCGCCTAATTTATTTTTGACAGAAAATCAGAAGACCCGGCTGTGAACAAAACACTAGCCGGGTCTTCTGATTATAGTTCGGTTACCGAGAAGCTACCGAAAATCCAAAAACCGATCCAGTTTATCTGAAAACCCTTTCCTGTTAAATCGCTGCGAATAAAAAATGGGATGCCCTCAATTTCTTCCTGCATAAAATTTTCTTTATTTACCGGTTCACCTGCATGCACGGCAGGCGTAACATAAGAACCGCCTCAGCCTCCCCTTGATGCAAGGTATAAAGTATAAGCCCGACCTTCTTTTTTCATCTTCTGCAGTGCAGAAGGACTTATCCTGATTTTTGCCATTAACAATACTCCTCTCGCTAGCAATGATAAATCTGATTTATAACTCGGAATCATTATTATTATATCACACAAACACTTATTTTTCTGATCGCTTAACTTTTAAGGGACTTAGCATCAGATTTTTGAAGTCCAGCTGACAAGATGCTAAAGGGTTTGGTATCCATCCAAGCTCTGCCAATCTAATTTAATCAATATACTCTTCAGCTTTCAAAATTCCGGTAAATGCCTGACGGGCATCCTGTAAAGCTTTTTCACGCCAGCGCTTTTCAGCAGGGAAGAAAAGTTCACAGAAATCATGCCGGGCTTGATCGGCAACCTGCTCAGAAACAGCTCCGTAATGGCTGATCCGGTTTTCATTAATCATAGCTTTAAGACTCCTGATCACTGCAATAAAGGAGCTGCCCAAGGTGCCAAACTCAAAACTGGTAGCATAAAAAGATTTCCCGGGAAATTTTTCAGTAATTAGCTGATATAAATAGTCAATCATGTCACCCTGCATCTGGTAAAACTCATCCGGGTCTGCCTTGGCTACCAGGGGATAGCCGAAAGCCGCCTGCAGATCTGTGGAGTCTCTCTTTTCGTGGATTGAATTCACAATGGTCATCTGGTAACGGGGACCGTAACCGCTGTGCATATCGAAGAGCAAAAAACGCTCGCAGGAAGCAGCTGCCTCCTTAAATAGTCTGCTCAATACTTCAGTCGAGCGTTCAAAACCCGAACCACCAAAATATAGACTCTGTGGAAAACGATACTGCCCATAAAGTACCGCCTCCCTAAAATTGGCGGGACCCATGCGAAGAATCAGATTAAACAGCCTAAAATAAAAAATCAGGCTTGTTGCTGAAGATAAGGGTTTTTGCGGGTTAAGAAAGCGGTTTGCTTGATCGTAAGCCAGGTTAACATTCTTAAACCTGGAGTTTTTTTCATAAATAAAGTTACGGTTCAGGTCAACATTGTTTTCATTGACCCGCCTGCAGTATTTCATGCCCCAGGGGTTAATGGCATGAACCAAATAAAGACCGGTCTGATCAGGATTTAGTTGAGGGAGATATTCATTGATGAACAACTTTAAAGCAGCGGAACCAATGTATCCCTCGACACCGTGCAATCCTGAAGATAAGAAAAGAAGGCGCTTCCCCTCTTTTTTCGGAAGCGCCTTGATCAGATCAATCGTCAGATCTTCAGTTCCCACTTCAACCGGAAAAATTTTCAGCTCAGCATCAGGCCAGCATTTGGTTACTTCCTTAAGCAGGAGTCGAAAATCGGACCGGCTTCGTTCATAGTTATCCACGAAATAATCATGCTGAACAGTCATGCTCAGCCCCCTTTATATCTAATACACCGAATGCTAAGCAAAATGTTCGATCACCGTGATTATATACCAGAAATATTATGCAAACAATAGCCCGCGCTCACTCACTTGCAGTATTTTTTTATATATTGTAATAAATACTAACGATCCAAGCATTTTACACAGTATAAAAGCTTTGAAACCAAGGCCTGTATTTGCGAAGTACAAACAGTTTATATAAGTGATCGCAGATTTAGGTTTATAATATGATACTATTGGTATATTAAAAATAATACTTTTATAGAATATATATTGCGTTCAATTTATACAAGGAGGCAATGTTACCATGAATAGAAATCTTCTTTTGCTACTTCTATTCCTATTCTTGCTCTTTCCCAGCTTCGCATGTCAGCATCTTATGCCAGATACTGAAACGAAGACGGAAACTAACCCCCAAGAAACAAAAATTGAAACAGAGGTTGAACCAACTTGTACGCCCATCCTTCCTCCGGTAAAACCAGAGATTGATAAGTATCAAACTATTGTTGAGCCTTTTGAAATAATCGCTCCTTCCGGAAACCGCCTCTATGGTTTGATTCGCCGCCCTGATCCTAACTTGTATGCGGATTTTTGTTTTCCAGCCGTAGTTCTTGTTCCTGGAGGGATTAATCCAGGAAGGATGATGGCCTATGGTCGCGAAGCCAAAACCCTTGCTGGTTCAGGCATGGTCGTAGTTACTTTCAATGCAGAAGGGCGCGTAAGCGATTTGTCTGATGATCTTCGCTCGGAGGGAACAGAAGACTTCAACGGCTACCGCCATCAGGATGGCTTAATTGAGATTATTAAATACGTCATTGCTAAACCCGCAGTGATCGCTAATAATGTCGGTATCGCTACACAATCCTATGGCATTACCATGGGAGCTGGCTGTGCTGGTAGATATCCGGACATTCCCATTAAGTACCTTATCGATGGAGAAGGTCCGCCAGACAGTTTTGTCACTTGTCATGGCCCCAGATTCCTGGCAGGAGATACGCAGAAATATACCCGGGTAAAAGAAATTTTTGGTCGCTTGGCTATCTGGCAAGATTCTTCTGAAGAGAACTTAGCCTGGTGGTCTGAGCGTGAAGCAATCCGCTTTATCGGTGATTTTCGGGGATATTATCTTCGTTTGCAAGCAAGGTGGGACCATGCTCAGCCTCCGGAAAAAGAAGCTGATATTTCTGCGTTTGACCATCCGGAAGGCTGGCCTGGTGGAGGCCCAGCCTGGTGGCATAACAAACATAGCGCTGACATCGTCAATGCCGCAGTGGATGGTGGCGTACCGTGGGTGCGAGTCAATTTATCACTCCAAGGAAACATGATCAACACTGTCTATGATACCAACAAGATGCCAGTTTTCCTTCCGGGCCAATTGGCCGATAAGCCATGGGTCGTTCAGGCTATTTTAGAAATGGCTCGAAAAGGAGAATAACTCGGCTTTCAAAGAACAATAAAAACTCAGATGACAGCTTAATCCTGATTAGTTTGAATAATTAATTTCTAATAGGCAAGAAAGAGGTTATAAATCCCTTAACAGCCAGACTTCCAGAATTGATTGCTTCAGAAGTTTTTTCAGCTGTTTTATGCAATAAAACCAACTTCTTCTAAACTAAAAGTGGAGAAGCTGATAAAAACACAAAAATATTGACTCCTAAATTCTGTCGCAGTAATTTCAGAATTACATAACCTGACTTAAAAATTACAATAGTTGAGCATATAATGTTAACAGATTGTAATGATATGACATTGCGGTATCTTATCTTTTATACAATTCAAGATAACCTGCCGGCTGGTTGGATAGTCAAAGTTTCTTAACAATGAGCCGTTTACCGATAATAATATAGCCATAGGAGGTTAATCAGGATGGATTTTAAAGACAAGGTGATCTTGGTAACCGGTGCTTCAAGCGGTATCGGTTTTGAAACCGCGAAGTTGTTCCTTGAAAAAGGTGCACGTGTTTTTATGAACGGCCGTGATATTGATAAGCTGAAAAAAGCAATCTCATCTATAAATCATTTATCTGGTAAGGCTGAAATCTTAGCGGGTGATGTATCGGTGGTAGGACAGTGCGCAGCGATGCTCGAAAAAGTGCAGAAAGTGGCAGACAGGCTCGATGTGCTAGTTAATGCCGCCGGGGTCTGGGTTGAAGGCATAAGCGACCAGATGACAGAGCAACAGTGGGATAAAACAATGAATATTAATGCCAAGGGCACCTTTTTCATGTGCCGTTATGCTATACCGCTGCTTGAAAAATCAAGTGGGACAATTGTCAATGTCAGCTCTGATTCAGGCTTGGTCGGTAATAACGAAGCAGCTATCTACTGTGCTTCGAAAGGGGCTGTAACCCTGCTAACCAAAGCCCTGGCGGTGGAGCTGGCACCACGTGGAATAAGGGTTAATGCTGTTTGCCCAGGTGATGTCGAAACGCCTATGCTGGAGAAAGCTTGTCGCGATTATGGTGGAGGAGATCGCAAAACCTATTACAACTCTCTGCTCTCACACTATCCGCAGGGTAAAAAAAGCCGTTTTACTCAACCCCGCGAAGTAGCCGAAGCGATCGCTTTCCTTGCCTCACCGTCTGTGCAGGCCATAACCGGAGCCTGCCTCTCGGTTGACTTCGGACTGACCGCAGGTTACTGATTTACCGTT
>Ga0180433_10009194_pt1 | contig 12133 bp, 11 predicted proteins | sample SS_ome_8_FD_132980 | JGI IMG/M metagenome (GOLD analysis project Ga0180433, IMG submission 132980) | Hypersaline lake sediment archaeal communities from the Salton Sea, California, USA - SS_1_D_1 metaG | ecosystem: Environmental > Aquatic > Non-marine Saline and Alkaline > Hypersaline >... | reverse complement strand
TCCTGCTGGCCGGGACCTTCTTCGGAGCCAAGGCCGGCAATGCCATCTTTTCCATCTATGCCCTCGGCATTGTGCTGGCCATTCTGGTGGGACGTCTATTTCGTTCGACTATTCTTACGGGAAGGGTTGCTCCTTTTGTTATGGAACTTCCACCTTATAGGGCCCCTATGTTAAGGGGCCTTCTGATCCACATGTGGGATCGCAGCAAGATCTTTCTGAAGAAGATGGGGGGCGTAATCCTGATCGGCTCGGTGGTTGTCTGGTTCCTGAGTGCCTTTCCACAGAAGGTTCGGTTTTCAAGGGATTACGAAACCGAGATGGCCGCCTTGGGCAAACAATATCAGGCGCGCATAGCCAAAGCGTCAGGTCAAGCGCGGGAAGAACTCGTCAGGGAAGGAGAAGAAGCCGTTCGTGCTTTAGAGGCCCAGATGGCCAAGGAAAAAGTGGAAAAATCGTTTATCGGTCGCCTGGGGAAGTTATTGGCCCCGGTTTTTTCCCCCGTTGGTATGGACTGGCGTGGCAGCGTAGCAGTCCTGACCGGTTTTGTGGCCAAAGAGATTGTGGTCAGCACCATGGGGGTGCTGTATGCCGGGGGGGCTGATGAGGATGAAAAGAGTGAAGCCCTGAAGTCAGCCTTAAGAAAGTCCGGCATGACACCTCTCTCTGCCTATGCCATGATGGCTTTTGTTTTGATCTATATCCCCTGCGTGGCCACTGTAGCCGTCATCAGGCGCGAAACCAATTCCTGGAAGTGGACGCTTTTTAGCATCGCCTACAGCACCTGTCTGGCCTGGCTCGTTGCTTTTGTCATATATCAAGGCGGCAAGCTGATCGGCCTCGCATAATTCTCACCCCATTTTGGTCCTCGAAAGACTGCTCTGCGCCCAACAGATTGAAAATGTCCAAAGGTGGGGGCTCTTGCTGGGGGCTTCAGAGGCCTGCGCCCTTAACCGTCACACGAATCCGATGTTGTCGTGCAGTCGGAGCTACTGCAACAAGAGTCGTTCTGTGCCTTCCTGACCATGGGCTGGCCAGTTCCGGTGCAGCAACCGCAGGCCGGATCTGGGGCATGGTCTAATGTGATCCATTTACGGAAAGTCCGTGATACAGGCCTGATGGACAGGCCGAGCAGCGTAAATGCCCCGGCTACTTGCCCCAAGACTGGCACAACCTCAGCTGCCTGGCCAACCAGGGCCTTAGGGGAAAGCCCAAAAGAGAGATAAAAATGATCCACGGCCAGACCGAAAAGCACGGTTGATATCGCGATAGTGGCCAGATAAATGGCCGTAGCTCTTTTGCCTAAGACGCCCATCAGTACGGTGAGCGACGTAGCGTTGGTTGCCGGGCCGGCCAGCAGAAAAACAAGGGCCGTTCCAGGGCTCACCCCTTTGAGGATTAGAGCCGCTGCAATGGGCGTCGAGGCCGTGGCGCAGATGCAGAGGGGGATGCCCACAGCCAGCATGACAAGCATGGACGTTAGACCGCCTCCCAAATATTGAGTCATCATCTCTGCTGGGATGACTGTCGTGATCAGCCCGGCCAGAAGCAGGCCAACGAGAAACCAGCCAGCCAAGTCAGCCCAAACTTCCGTGAACGCGTACCTGAGCCCGGCCCTGATTTTTTCCAAAAAAGTATGGTGTCCCTTGTGTTCGTCCGGGGAGCAGCGCTTCCCGTCACAGCAGCCATCCACCGGACAGGTCAGATCCGGTGCAACAGCGCCATGATTCTCACCGCGGCCCAAGAGGTTTTCGGCTACGCCGGCTGCGACGGCCGTGACGAAGGCGACCACCGGCCGCACCACAGTCAAAACGGGGTCCAGCAAGGCGTAGGTTATGGCTATAGAATCTACCCCCGACTCGGGGGTGGATATCAAGAAGGCCATCGTGGCCCCGTTGTTGGCGCCTTGTTTTTTTAGCCCCACAGCTGTGGGCAGCACACCGCAGGAGCATAAGGGTATGGGAATGCCCAGGAGGGCTGCTTTCAAGACAGAGCGAAAGCGTCCTTGACCGAGATGCCGAGTCACCGAATTGGGGTTCAGAAAAACCCGCAGCAGACCGCTGACAAGCAAGCCGAAAAAAACGTATACAGAGGATGCCAGAAGAAGATGCCACGTCTCCCGAAAAACGCTTACAAGGAAGAACATAAATTCCCCAACGCCTTTTTTCTATTCACACACATGCTCCAGACCAATGTTAAGCAGGCCTGTAACGTGGTCGTCGTCCAACGCGTAGTAAAGCACCTGACCGTCACGGCGTTTCTTTACCAGGGCCAAATCCTTCAGTCGCCGAAGCTGGTGAGACACAGCAGATTCGCTCAGGCCGAGAAAGGCGGACAGATCACAAACACACATCTCACCGCGGGACAGCGCCATGACGATCTTGAGGCGCGTCGGGTCTCCCAGGGCCTTATACGTCAGGGCCAGGCGGTCAAGGTCGTGGTCAGGGATCGCCTCTTCCCGGGCACGGGCAACCCGGTCCAAGTGCACCACTCGCGCAATACAGCCGTCTTCTTCGGCATGTTTGATCCTTTGAGAACCCATTGGTTGGCCCCTGCATATTTGAACAACTATTAAAATATAGGGAACGGCCACCATTCTGTCAAGGCCATGCCTCCTGTTAGGGGATAATCCCATGTCAAATCCAGCCTCCCAACCCGTTGGAGTGACACCTGCACCTTATGATTATCGTTTTCCAAGGTTGACGACTTCGTTGGAAGTCCATCTGCGGCGTTTCGCTTCATCTTTCGTCATTACGACGTACAATAAATACTCCTCATTACACAAGGTTCGGACGTCTTGCGTCTGGAGCTTTTTGCCGTGTCGTCTTGTTATGGACTTTTTATGTGTCCATCAAGGTTATGCAATAAACCTCTGGCAACGTCTTGCCAATCAGGGAATCAGGGAGGGTGCTTATTGGCATTGATTTCCAGACAACAGTGCTTATAGAAAGAAAAGGATAGCACCTTAACAATTTGAGCTTGAAATATTAAGTCATAGAGTAGAGTGCCGGCGCCACATGTGCTTAATTAAATTGATCGGAGGGTATCATCAATGAGCAATGAGCTGATTGAGGTATTAACAAAGACAGGTGAGGAGTATAGGGCAAAGATTTCAAACGACTCTCGATTCTACCTTGAGGTTGACATTGGAAACCAAGGGGAAAAAATGGGTTATCCCCTTATCAAGGAAGAATATGATGGCGTTAAAGCGATTGTGCCATTGAAAACACCGGTTACAGGGGTGAGGGTTCGGGTCGATGGCAGGACTTTTGTTCATTATGCTCAGCTTGAATCAGGGATTGCAATACCAGGATACGTGGCGAAGGAATCAGGGTTGCCTCATAAGGCCTATAAGCCGAATGACAGCATGATCCTGAATTTTGCCTGATATATGGATTTTTCTTCGAGTGAATTGTCCAGCGGAGCCATTCTCGGCTCCGCTTTTTGTTGGGCGCCCGCCATGGGTGTGAACCGCTGAAAGGAGCCCACTGCCCGTCTCGATGCATCAGGACTGGAGGGGCCTTCAATTTTTGAGGGCAAGGACTTCTTTGCCCTGCGGTAGCTGGAATCGCAATTGGCCCTTTTTCGTGTTGGACCCTCCTGCAAGGGTTTCATCCGGTCTCCCGTGGACTTGCAAATCTGCCGAAGCTGTGATTTACATTTGACACCTTGGACAAATCAGTCGTCAGCAGGAGAAACCGCAGGCCTCGTCTGAGACTGTCTTTTGCCCCGAGGCCCCTTGGTTCCCAAAGGAGCCAAAGGGTTGAAGACCCTAGCTTCACTCCATGCTTGTCCGATGAGACCTTATACAGCAAACCAGAAAAACTGGAAAAGGAGAACCATGTTGATCAGCCAGGTGGAATACGGGGGGACATTGGATCACGGTTCCCCCATGAAGTTTTGGTTGGTGGTGTTCATGTCCTTATTGGCAAGCTGTGCGTCCCCTCAAACGTCGAACATGGCTCTTTTCAGCAGTTCAGAGCGGGTCAGAAATACAAACAGAGATAATCTTGTTCTCCTGTCGGCGGGTATGACAAAACCTGAGGTATTGCGTTTGATGGGAACTCAGACTGTAGAGACCGAGTTTATGACCATTACCAATCCCTACAAGATTGAAAGCCTTCAAGGGAAGGATGGTGAACCCCACGAGATTGTGTTTTATTATACCGACAAAAATGAGACGGATGGTGCTATCACGGACGATGAACTCACTCCTCTCGTCTTTCAGGCGGGCAGGCTGAGGGGTTGGGGTCGGCCCCTCCTTGATCAAATCATCTCCAGAACCCGCCAGGAGGAGACGCCTCCGGCACCCCAAATTGTTGAACCCGAGCTGGGTCACAGCCGGGCCCTGGTCCAGGGCTCCCAAGGACCGACGCCCAGTTTGGTGCATGAAGAACGTCCCCATACCAAGGTGGCGTGGGCTTCAGTTTCCAAAGAGGCGGCCCCGGCCTTAGAGCCACAGAGGGACACTGCAGCTTCTAAGCACTTCCCTTTGCTTGAATACAAAAAGGCCTATGGCCTCTTCCTTGAGCATCGTTATGAGGAGGCATTGATCCTCTTTCAGGACTTTTTGAAGCGTTACCCTCGACATGACCTGTCAGACAACGCCCAGTACTGGATTGGGGAAAGTTACTATCACCTCAAGGATTATGCCAAGGCGATGGTTGCCTTTGAGAAGGTCATTACCCATTATGGTGACGGAAACAAGACTCCGGACGCTTTGCTTAAGATGGGATATACCTACGTCGCTTTGGAGGACCTCGCCAACGCTCGCATCTTTTTAAAGAGAGTCATCGACAACTACCCTGTCAGCGAATGTGAACCCAAAGCCCGGGCTAAGTTAGAGGAGATTGGGAATCTTTAGCATCGCTTTTTTCCCATTTGGGCTCATGCCAAACCAGACTCGATAGGGACTGTGTCGGTATTTCGTTTTCTTTCCTGCCTGTATTTAGCTCTTGATTCCATGCATGAAGCACGTCAGGGGTGATCGGCCCAACATGGCGTGGCCTGCAAGGCGACCTGGCGCTGGGATCGAGAAATTCATGGGAGGTATGATGTCTGACGGTTCTTTGGATACCCTGAATCAGATCTATGCGTTATACGATGATTTCTCGAACGGTCTGTCCATGGCCTGCAAGCGAGGTTGTTCCTTGTGCTGCACACAAAATGTGACCATGACGACCCTTGAGGGGCGAAGAATCATTCAGTTTCTGAGCCTGAAGGATCAAGAAGCACTCTTGTCACTCGCCTGTGGCGCTCCATATTCTCAATGGTATAGACCCACCATGACGACCAACGATTTTGCCTTTTTCTGTTTGAAAGGAAAGGCCGTGCCTGAGGAGCCAAACCATGACTCTGGATTGCCCTGCAGATTCCTTTCAAAAAACCAATGTGTCGTCTATGATGCCCGTCCTTTCGGGTGCCGTTGCTTTTTCTCGATGCAGGCTTGCAAGACAGAAGCCATGGCAGTCGTTGAACCCTTCCTTGTCACCGTCAACACGGTCTTTCTACAGTTCATTGAGCATATTGACAGCGGCGGATTTTTTGGCAATCTGAATGATATTCTCGCTCTTCTGGCATCAGGAGGCCGAAAAGACCTTACGAACCACCAGGTTCATCCCAGTGGCCTCCCACGGAACAGAATGATTCCCGGCCTTTTGATTCCTCCTGAACACCAGGAACGGATGGGGCCGATCCTCAGGGACCTAAAGACGATCGCACACCGGCAAGCGCCAGCTGCCGGGAGAAACTGACAAGCTCTTTCAAGGCGTACAAACACTATCGCACACATTGACGAACGAAACGTCATTAGGCATGATGATGAACGGCCAGGGGGGCAACCTAAATGGCATAGATAGCAATATATTGGGAGCTACGACATTTGGTGCAAATACTCATTGTGACATATCGCATCTTTTCTCATGCCATAGGTAGTATCTTTGGTGGGATTCCAAAACTTCACGGATGCGATTCATAATTGACACACAAAAGCCGTTTCCCTATGATCCTCTTGTCGAAAAAACGAGTTCTTGTGAGTCAGTTTTCTGTGGGAGTTAATCCATGAACAATGATTACGAAAAACTCGGCGCGTTTTACCTCGGCAAGGAATACGATTTGGTTTCCCGAACCCTTAAGGAACAGCTAGTCCTGTATGACTCTAAAGACCTTAATACCCATGCCGTTATTATCGGCATGACTGGAAGCGGCAAAACCGGGCTGGGAATCGCACTTTTGGAGGAGGCCCTGATTGATAACATCCCCGTCATCGCTGTTGACCCCAAAGGAGACTTACCGAATTTGCTGCTGAGCTTTCCGGAACTCCGTGGCGAGGATTTCCGTCCGTGGGTGAATGAGCAGGATGCACTGAACCGGGGCCTCACTCTGCATCAGTTTGCGAGCAATCAGGCTGATTTGTGGCGAAAGGGGTTGGCAAGCTGGGGCCAGGAGACAGACCGGATGACGCGGTTGAAGTTGGCGGCCGACTTCGCAGTGTATACCCCCGGGAGCAACGCGGGGCTGCCGGTGAGCGTGCTAAGGTCGTTTTCGCCCCCATCGCCTGCTATTCTGGGAGACACCGACCTGCTCCGAGAACGGATCCAGACGACGGCCACGAGTCTTCTGGCCCTTCTGGGCGTTGAAGCCGATCCCATTACCAGCCGGGAACACATCCTGCTCGCCAATATTTTTGAGAATGCCTGGACACAGGGCAAGGGCCTTGATCTGGCCGGGCTGATTCATACCATTCAGGCGCCGCCTTTTGAGCGCATTGGGGTGATGGACCTGGAGTTCTTTTTTCCTTCCAAGGAACGTTTTGCCCTGGCTATGCGCATGAATAACTTGTTGGCCGCACCGGGTTTTGAGTCCTGGCTGGAAGGCGACCCCCTCGATATCGGGCGGATGCTCTATGGCCCGCACGGCAAGCCGCGGGCTTCCATTTTTACGATCAGCCATCTTTCCGATCCTGAACGCATGTTTTTCGTCTCCATGCTGCTCAACGAGGTTTTGGGATGGATGCGGACTCAGGCCGGTACTTCCAGTTTACGGGCTATTCTCTACATGGATGAAATTTTTGGCTATTTTCCGCCGGTGAGCAATCCGCCGCCCAAGGCGACCCTCCTAACCCTTTTGAAGCAGGCGCGGGCCTTCGACCTCGGCTTGGTGCTGTCCACCCTAAATCCCGTTGACCTAGACTATAAGGGGCTTTCCAACACCGGTACCTGGTTTATCGGGCGCCTGCAAACTGAGCGTGACAAAGAACGGGTACTGGCGGGTCTTGAAGGCGCCGCTGCAGGCGCCGGATTCGATCGCAGCCGCATGGAAGAGATCCTCGCCGGCCTTGGAAAACGGGTGTTCCTTTTGCACAATGTCCATGAGAACCAACCTGCTGTCTTTCAAACTCGGTGGGCGATGTCGTACCTGCGCGGGCCCATGACGCGGGAACAAATTAAGACTCTCATGGCTGAAAGGAAAAGGGAGGAACTTCCTGTCGCCGAGGGGTCCCCCTCACCTGAGATCCGCGCTCCTTCAGAGACTCTTAAGCCTGCCCAGCCCGCAGCAGGACCTCCAGTGGTTCCCCCGGGGATTGACGCCTTTTACTTAGCCGCATCGGGCGCTGGCCGCGGGCTGGCGTATTATCCGGCGGTGGTCGGCCGCATGGACGTTCACTATTCCAATGCCCGTTATAAGATAGATACCACTCAGACCGTAGCCCTTGCGGCCGAACTGGACGAAGGCCCCGTGCCTCTGGATTGGGACAATGCCGTGGAGTTTGATCCGGTTACTCTTAAGACCGCGCCTTTGCCTGGCTCAGAATATGCCGATCTGCCATTGGCCGCCAAGAAGGCCGCCACTTACCGCAAGTGGAACAAGGACCTGTTACGCTGGGTCTGCCAGAATCGGCCGCTGGTGCTCTTTCGTTCCAAGCGTTTTGACCTGACGAGCCTGTTGGGCGAATCCGAGGGCGAGTTTCGCGCTCGACTGGCTCAAGCAGTGCGTGAAAAGCGTGACTTGGAGGTTGAGAAACTGCGCAAAAAATACAGTAAACGGTTTACCTCCCTGAAAGATCGCCTAATGCGAGCCGAACAGGCCGTTTCCAAAGAGGACGAACAGGCTAAAGCCAGGAAAATGCAGACCGCAATTTCCTTTGGTACTGCCGTTCTTGGCGCCTTCCTGGGCCGCAAGACAGTGAGTGCCGCATCGGCCTCGCGGGTCGGAACGGCCATGAGATCTGCCAGTCGTATGCGAGCGGAAAAAATGGACGTGGCCCTGGCCCAAGAGAGAGCCGAGGCAGCCCGGCTTCAACTGTCTGAACTCGAGGTACGCCTGCAGGAGGACATTGATAGAATCGAGCTCGCTTTTGACATTGAGGCCGAAGAACTGGAAGAAATCAGTGTGAAACCCAAGAGCACAGATATCACCTTCGAGATCTTCGGACTGGCCTGGATGCCTTTTCGAAAGGATGGGAGAGGCCGGCTGAGCCCCGATTGGGTATGAAGTGACTGTGGCCCATATTGACGACTAAAAACCGATCACAAAGAAAGGAGGAAAAGAGATGCCTAAAGCATTTAAAGAGTTTGCCATGAGGGGAATGTGGTTGACGTGGCCGTTGGAATCATAATTGGTGCGGCGTTTGGTGCGATCGTCAAGTCGGTCGTCGCTGATGTGGTCATCCCGCCTATCGGACTGCTACTGGGCAACCTGGATTTTTCGAACCTTTTCATGCTTCTTAAACAGGGTGCGGTTGCTGGGCTGGGCCCTTTCCTTCTCTCGCAGAGGCTCAAAAGGCTGACTGCCCCAGGTAGCCAAGATAACATCTTGCATCGCCGCTGCCCCTTGCCCCGCCGATCTTAAAAACGGGCCTCTTTCATAGCCTTCCCCTGTCGCTGGCCGCTGTTTTTAAGGAAACGTAGTCCCGAGTTGCCTATCAAGGGCGTCTTCTCTTTGCGCGCCATACAAGAAGGGCCAATCTCAAGCCTTTAGCCTTCCTTCCATCCTGTGATGGCCGCTTTAATCCCTGTGACCGTGAAATCGAAGGGCCAGCCCCTTCAGGATCGTGGCCAAGAGATAGGAGATCCCCGCAATGACAATGATCGTGGCGCCTGCAGGCAGGTTGGGCCCGTAAGACACCATAAGCCCGGACGAGGTAAAGACGGCGCCCAAGAGGGATGCCATGACCATCATTTGCCCCAGGCTATGGGCATAATAACGGGCGGTGGCCGCTGGCAGGGTGAGAAGGGCTATGACCAGGATGATGCCCACGACCTGAATGAGAATCACCACAGTTAGTGCGATAAGACAAAGCAGTAAGAGGTAGGTGCTCACGACACCGACACCCTGAAGCTCGCTGTACTCCTCATCAAAACACACAGCCAAAAGGCGTTTGTAAAAGAGAAGCACCAAACAGATGATGAGAGCATCAAGACAAGCCAACTGCCACACGTCGGACCTTTCCACCAACAAGATATTGCCAAACAGGTAACTCATCAGGTCCACGTTGTAACCGGGGGTTTTATAGATGAACAGGATTCCCACGGCCATCCCCATGGCCCAAAGGGCCCCGATGATGGTGTCCTCGTATTGATGATAGCGCAGACTGACGAAGCCTATAATGAGAGCAGCAATCAGGGCTGACACAAGAGCGCCATGCATGGGGTCATATCCATAAAAATAAGCGATTCCCATACCCCCAAGGACTGTATGAGAAATCCCGCCGCTGATGAAAACAATTCGCTTCACGACAACATAGGTTCCGATAACACCGCAAGCCAGGCTGGCCAGAAGCCCGATGACAAAAGCATTCTGCATGAAGCTGTTGCTCTTCAGAACCTCAATGAATTCTAACATCGACCGATATCGCTCTTTTACAATTCACACTTGTGCTTTAACATATGGACCGGCCCACCGTAGCACGCCTCGATCACATCCCCGGTGATGTGCCGAGTGGGGTTGCATACAAGACGCCGGTTGACACAAGCAACATGATTCACGTATGTGGAGATGAAACCCAGGTCATGAGAAACAAGAATGATGGTTACTTTCTCATTGAGTTTTTTTAACAGCTCGTAGATGCCCTGTTCAACCCTTCCATCTATACTGGCGGTGGGCTCGTCCAGGAGAAGCAATTCCGGTTTTCCTGCCAAGGCCCTTGCCATGAGCACCCTTTGTTTCTGTCCGCCGGATAGTGTACCAAAACGGCGATGGCGGAGAGCATCGATTTCTGCCTCTCTCATAGCCTCTTCTGCCGCCTGGCGATCCCTTTTCCCATATCTCCCTAAAACGGGGGCTTTTCCCAACCGGCCGATGAGAACCACATCCATGACACTGATGGGAAAGCTCGCATCCAGGTCTGCATGCTGGGGAACATAGCTGACGAGGTGGCGGGCCCTCTCCGGGGCCTGGCCAAAGACCCGAACCTGTCCTTTCAAGGGGTGGAGTAGGCCGAGGATGATTTTCAGAAGCGTGGTCTTACCACTCCCATTGGGACCGACCACCCCCAGGAAATCCCCCTCCTGAACCGTCAGGGTGATATCCTCAAGCACACGAGGACCATCATAGGCAAAATCGACTTGAGAGACCTCAACAACCGGTTTCTTTTCGTTCATTGCATCACTTCTGCAAAAGTCTCAGCTATCTTTCTTATGTTTTCAAGATAGTCCTTGGCCAAAGGGTCGATGTAAACAACCTTCCCACCAATGGCACGGCCTATCGTCTCGGCACTGGCATGACCGAACTGTTGCTGAACGAAGACGACCTTGATGCCTTCCTCTTTCGCTTGCTCGATGAGGTCGGCCAAGATCTTAGCACTCGGTTCTTTCCCCTGCCTCTCGATCGGTACCTCCTCCAAGGCATAGTCACGGGCAAAGTATCCCAATGCCGGATGAAACACCATGAATTTGCGTGTCTTGATATGTTTCAGAATCTCACTGATTTCGCCGTCCAGTTTGTCGAGATCGGCTTGGAACGCCCTCAAATTGCTCTCATAGTAGGACCTGTGCGCAAGGTCTTCCGCAATAAGGGCGGCGGCACACATGTTCTGGGCCTGGGTCTTGACTAATCTCAAACTCAACCAGATGTGTGGGTCCTTCATCCCGGTACCGTGATGGGGGTGTGCCTCGTCGTCGTGTCGATGATGGGCCTTCATGGACAGCAGCTCAATACCACGGCGCGTATCGATAACCTTCATGTTGGGATTTGCCTTGCTGATACGTTCCATCCAGACATTTTCAAAGGGCACGCCAATGCGAAAGTAAAGCCTTGCTTTGTTAAGTTCCGCCATCTGTTTGGGCCTGGGCTCATAGGTGGCCGGACTCTGTCCAGGACCAACCATGACAGAGACATCCACACGCTCACCCCCGACGCGCTCTACGAAATACGCCTGTGGCAGAATGCTGACAAAGACCTTGATCCTGTCTGATGGACTCCTCTCTGGTTTTGCATAGACGTCCGGCGATATCGATAAGGCGAATCCCAAAAATACAGGGAAGAAAAATGCTGTCAGCAATGCAATGCGCGAGAGATTATGCCGATCCCTTTGGGGAGTGTAGGACGATAAGACCTGCCTAATGGGTGAAGGCCGGTTATGTGGGAATCGTGGGCGCGTGCCGTCTGTCAATGTTGCAGATATCTTAGTGGACGGTTCTATGCCTTTATGGGTCATAGAAGCGTCATCCCCCAAGTCCGAGTCATACTTGGCCTTCCTGTGATCGCGAAACAACGTGAATGTCCCTCTGGGGAAACGGGATCTCGATATTTGCTTGTTTCAACTCTTTGTAGACCGCCAGATTCACGCTGTAAAGGGTTTCAAAATATTTCCTGGTGGGTATCCAATAGCGCAAACCAATATTGATGGAAGAATCACCAAATTCTTGAATGCCGACTCGAGGCGCGGGATCCTTGGATATCTCCTGAAATTCGTCTAAGGTGTTCTTGATTGTTCGGATGGCTTCCTCGGGATTGCTGTTATAACTAATGCCAATAAGTTCCTCCACAATCTTGCATTCCTCCGAGTTGTGAAGGATCTCCCCCACGATATGCTTATTGGGTATGGTTATTTTCACGCCGTCTTCATCGGTCAAGATGGTGGCGCCCAGTTTGACTTCTTCAACGATGCCGATGACTTCACGAACTTTGATGGTGT
>Ga0180433_10009193_pt1 | contig 12133 bp, 12 predicted proteins | sample SS_ome_8_FD_132980 | JGI IMG/M metagenome (GOLD analysis project Ga0180433, IMG submission 132980) | Hypersaline lake sediment archaeal communities from the Salton Sea, California, USA - SS_1_D_1 metaG | ecosystem: Environmental > Aquatic > Non-marine Saline and Alkaline > Hypersaline >... | reverse complement strand
TAGCCGCACCCGGCGTAATCCGGACTCTTTAGCCGCTTTTAAGTATTGCTCAGCATGCTGGAGTGATGTCGTCGACAGGTCAGCCATCAAAAAGTCAGGGTGGAAGGTGGGGAGGGCGTAAGGTATATTCGGGTCTAAAGAGGCTATAAATTTGGCGATATCAGAGACTTCCTGCTCGTCTATATAGCCGGGAATTAGCAGGGTACCGGCTATAAGAAAAGGCGGCTCAGGTCTTTTTTTTGCGTAATCGGCAAGAAAACTGAAATTGTCCAGGGTCCTCTTATTGCTTATGCCGCAAAGGGCGATATGTAAATTCTCACTCCAGGCTTTAAGGTCGAATTTCATACATCCGCCGGAGTCTAATGAAATCTTGGTGTGTTTATTGACGTAATGGCTGCAGATTGCTGTATTTCTGGGTGGAAAGCTACGCTTCAGCATTTTGGCTCTAACCCTAGATTTGACCGCTCTGATTAAGCGTAGCTGCCACGTTTCTGCTCTGGCGTCTGGGCAATTATCCTCTGCGCCATTTTGTTATTTCGCTGACGGTTTGGGTGTCGCTGATGTTAAAGGCTTGCGCTCCGGGGCTGATTCGCTTAATCAGTTTGGACAACGCATCACCGGGACCCATCTCGAAGAAGGTGGTTACACCTCGGGCGATCATGCTTTCAATAGATTGTTGCCATTGAACAGGGCGAACAATCTGGCTGACCAATTCCTCTTTTATCGCCTCTAAGTCAGTAAGAGGTTGGGCAGTAACATTGGCCACCACAGGGACTGATGGTTTGTTGAAGGTAAACTCGGAGATTGTGTTTCTTAGCCTTCCGATAGCCGGCTCCATCAGTATAGAATTAAAGGGGCCGCTTACTCTCAGCGGGATAACGCGGCGAGCCCCCTTTATCTGCGCCAGTCTTCTGGCTTTGGTCAGGTTTTCCTGGGTGCCGCTGATGGTTATCTGGTCCGGGGCGTCAACATAGGCAATCTCGACGCCTGTTGAGAAGCAGATGTTTTTGAAGACTTCTATGTCCAGACCGGACATAGATACCATCCCACCGCCTGCTCTCTGTCCGGCTTCGTTCATTAATCGCCCTCTCTCACGGATTAAAAGTGCGGCATCAGACAGATTAAGCACGTCGGCAGCTACCAGAGCCGCATAAGTGCCCATGTCGTGACCAGCGACGAAAACAGGTGCCGGTAAGCCGTTGTTGCTGACTTCCAGGGCTGCTTTCAGACAGGCTACGCTCGTGGCTAATACTGCTGGTTGAACGTTGGCGGTCTGCTTTAGGTCTTCTTGAGGGCCTTCAAAGCATAGACGGGACAACGAGAAACCCAGAGTTTTATCGACTTCGTCGAAGACTTCCCGGGCTGATGTGTAATGTACGTAAAGGTCTAAACCCATGCCCACAGAATGGGATTCCTGTCCGGGAAAGACGTAAGCGACTTTTACTGCTTCTACCATATCTCCTCCTTGTCATTAAAGCTGACTAAGATGTCACTCATTTATCGTACGGTTTTCAGGGATGGTTATGTCTCCAAAGCCAGTTATTACTGGCTGGGTTTTTTCTTCGGGGTCTTGATCTCGACTACTTCCCTTCCTGCATATGTGCCACAGGTGGGGCAGACATGATGCGGCAATTTGGGAGTGTGACATTGGGGACAATCAACCAGTTTGGGAATGTTCAGAGCCAGGTGGCTACGTCTCTTCCCTTGTCGCGCTTTAGCATATTTTCTCTTCGGTAAAGCCATTTAGGTTTTACTCTCCTTCCCCAGGCTGATTAGTTTCGACCAGCGTTGGTCACGGGCGTTAGGCGGGCACTGACAGGTAGTTTGATTGAGGTCTTGCCCGCAACACGGGCAGATCCCAGCGCAATCTGGACGGCAAAGTGGTTTGATAGGCATGGCCAATAAGGCATATTGTTGTATGACTTCGCTTAGATCCAGTATTTGACTTTCATCAATAGTAAGGTTATCGGACTGAGTTTGCGGAGATAGGCCTTCGGATATGATTGTGCTGGGAAGGGCTTCCTCTTCAAAGTCGTAGCTTACTTCATAGTCAATCAGTTTGAGGCATCGACTACAGGTTCCCCTTACCGAGGCTGTCATTTCACCCTTAACCATTATGCCGCTTTTAGTGCGGGTTAGGGTCACATCGCCTTTAACCGCGTTTATGTCGTTCATCCCTATGCTCTCATCTATGTGGCAGTTATGCTTTGACCCTATTGATTCTTTAATTAATTGAGCAACATTAATATACATGAACTTGGTTCATTATAAGTTGAGCTATTTTTAAAGTCAAGCGAACGTAATTATAAACAGGTGGATGTCTTGTGAGCAGGTGAGCGTTGGTAGAATGTACTGGATTCTTGGAGTATAATGGCTGCCGTGGTGCAAGTCTGAGAATGGCGGGTAATGCTTTGACAAAAGCGAAATTGAAAGCTGAAATAATCAGGCAAGTAGAGAAACAACGCCAGAAACTTATTAAATTGAGCCTCAAAATTCACGCCAATCCAGAGCTAGCGTTCAAAGAGGAAAAGGCGTCAAGCTGGTTAACCAATTACCTGGCAAAAAACGGTTTTCAGATAGAAAGCGGAATCGGTGGTTTACCCACTGCTTTTAAGGCGTCTTATGGACTAGTAGTCCTGTAGTTGCTCTGCTTGCTGAATATGATGCTTTGCCCGAGGTTGGTCATGCCTGTGGGCACAATATAATTGCTGCCTCAGCGGTAGGAGCCGCTGTGGCTAGCAAGTGTATTGTTGATAATGGTGATGGTACGATTGTCGTTTTTGGGACGCCTGCAGAGGAGCTTTTTGGTGGCAAGGCGTTAATGGTGGAGGCTGGTGTTTTTGATGGGGTCGATGTAGCTATGATAGTTCACCCCGGAGTGCGAAATGCGGTGATTACCGAATCACTGGCCTGCATTGAACTTGATATTCAATTTTTTGGTAAGGCATCTCATGCGGCTGCCCATCCTGAGCGGGGAATAAATGCTCTCGATGCTATGATTTTGGCATTTAACGCTGTGAACTCACTCCGCCAGCATGTAAAGGATAGAGCTCGGATTCATGGTATAATCACACATGGTGGTGAGGCGGCTAATATAGTGCCAGCGTACTCAGCAGCTATATTTCTGGTTCGTGCTAATGATAATGCCTACCTTGGCGAGTTGAAACAGAAGGTTTTAAAATGCTTTGAGGGGGCATCGGTGGCTACGGGTGCCCGATTAGACTACAAGTGGGGAGAGGCAGTTTATGCTCCAATGAAAAATAATCTGGCTTTGGCTCGGCTGTTTGCCCAAAATCTGGTATCTTTAGGTCGTAAGGTGGAATCTTTAGAATCTCGCTTTGGTTTCGGCAGCACTGATATGGGTAACGTCAGCCAGATTATACCTGCTATTCATCCTTCAATAGCTATTGTTACTCCTGATGTGCTGTTGCATTCGCCAGACTTTGCTCTCGCTGCTGCCTCGGAGTCAGGACATGAGGGGATATTAGATGCGGCTAAAGCTCTGGCTATGACAGTCGCGGACCTTCTAACTGAGCCTCGGTCTCTGGCTAAAGTTAAGGATGAATTCTCCGGCTAGCCATCTTGGAGGTTATATTGTCGCATTGTATCCTGCGGCCGATGGCTATTTAACTGTAACGAAAGTTTTATAAATTGTTTATTAAAATATCCTTGTTGACGCTAGGCAAAATTCGGGAGGAAATTATAAAATAGAGGTACAACTTGTGCTATTTTGACTCCGGGGAATTACCGAAACAATCTCGAGCTCTGGATAGGGGGTAGAGAATGAAAGTCATTTTTTTGAAAGATGCACCTAAAGGGAAAAAGGGAGAGATAAAAGATGTAGCTGATGGTTATGCTAGAAACTTTCTTTTACCTAAAGGCTTAGCTACGCTAGCTACGCCATCGGCTGAAAAAGCAGCAAAAGTGTTGTCTGAGGAGAAGGCTGAGCGTGAGGCACGCCAGCGCGAGGAGCTAGGTAGAATAGCTCAGGAGTTTAAAGGGAAAGAGCTGCGCTTTAAGGTTAAAGCAGGTGCCAAAGGCCGTCTTCATGGTGCTATCACCAGTGCTGATATAGCCGATGAATTCTCTAAGCTCACAGGTTTCGAGATAGACAAGAAAAGAGTTGAGCTGGAGGAACCTTTACATAATCTCGGCGACTACGAGGTGCCGATTAATCTTGGCACAGGTTCTGAGACTAAAATCAAAGTAGTCATTGAGGAAGAGACAGCTCAAAGTGAATAACGGAAATTTACCCCCGCATGATGTTGAAGCTGAGAAAGCGGTACTTGGCTCACTCTTAATTGATAGTGAGGGCATATTCCGGGTCGCTATGTTCCTTAGACCTGAGGACTTTTTCCTGCCCGAGAATCAGTGGGTTTATGAAGCTTGTTTTGCTATTTATCAGCGAAATGAGGGCATAAATCAAATAACTGTGGCCCATGAATTAGCTCAGAAGGGCAGACTAGAGGAAGTCGGTGGCGCTGCTTATTTAAGTCATCTGGTGTCTATAGTACCGACATCTCTTCATATTGAGTATTATGCACAGATTGTGTCCAGATTGGCTGTAATGAGGCGACTTATCAGTGCTGGCAGCCAGATTACTGCTCTTGGCTATGAAGATGACGCTGAGGTGGAGGTTGCTCTAAGTAGGGCAGAGGATATTTTGTTTAAAGTAAGGCAACGGCAGAGTCGTCAGGATTTTGTGCCTATTCGCCAGGTTCTCGGTCAATATTTTGAAGAGACTGGGCCCCAGTCGGAAGCAGAAGAGATTCCGCATGTTTTTACCTACTTTACTGCTATGGATGACATATTGGGAGGGCTACAGCGGTCTGACCTGATTGTTATGGGTGCCAGGCCAAGCGCAGGCAAGACCACACTGGCTTTAAATATTGCCAGAAACGCGGCTGTCAAACAGAAAGCCTGTGTGGCTCTATTTAGCCTGGAGATGTCTCGACAGGCGGTTGTCCAGCGCCTTCTGGCTAATGAGGCCGATGTGGATTCTAAAAAAGTTCGGTTGGGGACTTATACAGAAGCGGAAGAGCGAAGGATTATGAGGGCCAGCGGCATTCTCTCCGAAGCACCGATATATATTGACGACACGCCTCAGCTACGGGTGGTTGAGATGAGAGGCAAGGCGCAGCGACTTCATCGTGAGCGAACTGTTGACCTGGTGATTGTCGATTATCTGCAACTGATACAGGGGGCGGCTAAAAGCGAGAGTAGGGTGCAGGAGCTGAGTGATATAACGCGCTCGTTGAAGGCACTGGCTCGTGAGATAGACGCACCCGTGTTATCTATTTCACAGCTTAGCCGAGCTGTAGAGTGGCGGGCGTCACATAAACCCCAGCTCTCTGACCTCAGGGACAGTGGCAGCATTGAGCAGGATGCTGATGTGGTTATCTTTATCTCTCGTGATGCCATGTATTTCACTAAGGATGAGTGGGAAAAAACTCATGACATAACGATGGAACCATATGAAGAGAATAAGGCTGATATTATTATAGCCAAGCATCGCAATGGCCCTACGGGCGAGGTCAAATTGTATTTTGACTCTAAGACAGCTAGATTTGAGGACACGCAACCAGAGCTAGAAGCAGCTTAAGGATTATACAGGATGAAGAAGCATGGCTGAAAAACCATTTCCGGGCTTTCCCGCAAGAGCTGAGGTTACCCCTATACCTAACCTGTTCTTCAGCGCTGTGATACCAAAGATAGATAATATTGTTGAGCTTAAGACGATATTACACGTTTTCTGGATACTCAGCCGTCGCCGTGGTTATCCGCTGTTTGTAACCTACAATGAGCTTCTATCTGACCCTGTACTTATGGGTGGTATAGAGGGAGGAGCCATACCCAAGGATGAGGCACTACGTCAAGCGCTGGGCCAGGCTGTGCAGCATGGTTTTATGCTGCATCTGGGAATTGACAGAGATGGTCAGTCCGAAGATGCTTATTTCATTAACAATGTAACTACCAGGGAAGCGATTGGTAAAATTGAGCGGGGCGAGTTGCCTCAGCTGGTTTTATCGCCTAAGAAAGCTGAGAAAGCGGAAGCTAAACCGCCGTCGGATATATTCAGTCTTTATGAGCGGAACATAGGTATGCTTACGCCCATGATTGCCGAGGAACTTCAGGATGCGGAGAAACTTTATCCGGCAGAATGGATTGAGAGTGCCTTTAAGGAAGCTGTTACATTGAACAAGCGTAGCTGGAAATATATTGCGCGTATTTTGGAGCGATGGGCTATAGAAGGTAAAGACGATGGAAAATCTGGGGGAGATTCTAAAAAAGAAGACGACCGGGAAAAGTATATCAGGGGCAAGTACGGACACATGGTCCGACGTTGAGCCGGAAGAGGAAAAATCGACCGGCTCAACCTGCCCGATATGTAAAGGAGCTGGTTTTGTCCATCCTCTAGCGGCTTCGGGGCGCCCTGATTTTAGCCGAGTCATCCCGTGCAAATGCAGACACGAGGAGTTAAAGAAGGAGAAGCTGGCTCAGCTTCAAAGGTACAGCAATCTTGGTGCCCTGTCCCGGCTAACCTTCGATAATCTCTCGCCGACTGGCAGGCATGATGAAGCCGCATTGCAGCAGAATTTCAAGCGGGCATATGAAGCTGCCAAGGCTTTTGCCAATGAGCCTAAGGGATGGTTAATCTTGGTTGGCCCGAGCGGTTGTGGCAAAACACATCTGTCCTGTGCTATCGCTAATCACAGGCTAAGCCTGGGTCAGCCGGCTTTTTACATAGGTGTCGCCGATTTGCTGGACCACCTTCGGAGTGCATTCAGCCCCAGCAGTGAGATTGCTCATGACGATTTGTTTGAACGCGTGAAAAATGCACCGATGCTAATCCTGGATGATTTAACTATGTCGGCCACCACGCCCTGGGCTAAAGGAAAATTGGAGCAGTTGCTCAATTATCGTTTCAATGTCCGCTTACCTACAGTTATCACTACAGATGTGCCAGTTGAAAATTTTGATGAGAGCTTAAGAGGTCATCTAACTGACCCCGAGGTGTGCAATATATTCGTCGTTCAGGGGAAGTCGGCACCGACCCTGGAGCATCTTAGCAGTATAGAGTTAGAAGCTTTGCGCAAAAAGAGCTTCAACAATTTCGATTACAAATCACTGAATCTATCATCTGAGGAGCGCCAGAGCCTGGAGCAAGCCTATAGAAATGCCGTCAATTTTGCAAAATCTCCAGAGGGGTGGTTAATATTTATGGGCGTCAATGGTTGTGGCAAAACACACCTGGCAGCTGCCATTGCCAATCATCTGCGCCGGGAGGGTGAATCAGCCCTTTTTATCGTGGTTACTGACCTCCTCGATTATTTGCGCTCCACCTTTAACCCGGAGAGCAGGGTTTCTTATGATGAGCTCTTTGAGAAAATCAAGAAGGCTCCGGTGCTTATTCTTGATGATTTCGGTGAGCAAGCTGCTACACCATGGGCTCAGGAAAAACTCTATCAACTAATAAATTATCGCTATAATGCCAGGTTAGCCACGGTTATAACTACCTGCCTTTCTCTAGATGAGATTGAGCGGCGTATCAGCTCTCGGATGGTTGATCCTAGCCTCAGTCTTGTCTTAAATATAAATGCGCCTGATCATCGGGGTGATATAAAGGCCCCGCGGGTTCGTGAAGCTAAGACACAACAGCGGTATTCGCGGCGAGGTCGCGTGTCTTAGAGAGCATTTACTAACTCCTACTGCCACTGTGAATGGCCCTTCCGCGGAAAGACTTGCAATGACATATAAGTGATCTATATTCTGGGCTGTTGTGGGTCAAAAGTTTTCCTGCTAAAATAACCTGGATTAGCTAGGGGAAAAACCGTGGTAAACTCACCGGTCTTGGTACTTAATCAGAATTATGAACCGCTTAATATCTGCAGGGTGCGCAGGGCTATAATTCTGCTGTTTCGCGGCAAGGCTGAAGTCTTGGAAAATGGGCGGGGTAATTTACATTCTATTGGTGATGCCTTCGATGTCCCCTCGGTTATTCGGCTTGCTTATTTTATTAGGCGCCCGCGGCAGCAGCGGAAGTTGACCAAGCTCGAGGTTTTCAATCGCGACCAGTATGTTTGTCAGTACTGTGGGCAGGAAAGCAAGGAACTTACTTTGGACCATGTTATACCACGGCGGCGTGGCGGTGAACATAGCTGGGAAAACGTGGTGAGTGCTTGCATACCCTGTAATCGTCGGAAAGCCGGACGGACACCAGCCGAAGCTGGAATGCCACTGTTGCACCCACCCAGACCCCCACGCAATGACGGCTTTTATGTACCGTTCCAGCACCTCCGTGTGCATAATGAATGGCAGAAATATATTCCTCAGTAAGTCTTAATCTTTTCCCTGCTGATTATCCTCTTTTGGTTTTTCCTGCCAGGTTATCTGACTAAGGGGTAATTCTATTGTACTCCCTGTTTCTAATTCTACTGTTACTGTTTCCTTAACCGGATTGCAGCTGACTACTTTGGCAGTTCCCAAATCTGTAAATACCTCCTGGCGCAATGGTGGCATTTTTTCTTTCATAGCTCGGTATTGGTCGTATTCATAGCCCAAGCAACAGAGAAGCCGACCGCAGATGCCAGATGTTTTCATCGGGTTGAGCGCTATGTCTTGTTCCTTTGCCATTTTAATTGAAACCGGCGCAAACTCGCTGAGGAAGGTGGTACAGCACAGTGGTAAGCCACATTTACCTAAGCCGCCGACTAGTTTTGCCTCGTCTCTAGCACCAACTTGCCTTAGTTCGACTCTTGTCTTTAAGCTGCGGCTTAACTCCCGAACGAGCTCACGAAAATCCACCCTTTTTTCAGCACTGAAGAATATGGTGAGATGGCTTCCATCCAGGTTATGTTGAGCTGAGATTGGTTTCATTGGCAAGTTGAGTTTTTCGATTAGCTCTCGGCATTTAGCCATTGCTTTTGTTGCCCGTTCTTGTTGCCGCTGAGCTTTTTCTATGTCCTCGGCTTGCGCTTTGCGGACGATTGGTTTCAATGGTTCGGTTATCTCGCTGTGAATGACCTGTTTTGGTGAGATGACCACTTTGCCCAGTTCATATCCGCGGCTGGTCTCGACTACCACATCGTCATTGATTTCCACGGCGATATCCGTAGCGTCAAAATAGTAGACCTTGCTAGCTTGATGAAAACGTACTCCAACTATTTCAGCCATCACACTACAACGGGCTTAGACGATGACATCGTTTGCCCTTGTTTTACCTCCTTCTTAGGCATGTCAAGCATTAATATTTCGAACACTAAGCGTAGGTTAGCGTTCATGGCGATTTGGTTTAGCGATTTGTGCAGGCCGTTGATGAAATCTCTGATTTCCGATAGGCTTAGCACCTGTGCCCATTGCTCAAGTACTGATGCATAATCGACGTTTGTGATGGCGTGTTCGCAGTTGCATTTAGATAACATCACATCGTGCCACCAGGTAATCCAGAATTTTATTATCTCCTCGGCCGACTTGCGGTCATTCCCAAACTTGGCGGCATGGCTGAAGCGTTCCTCCCATCCAGCGGTTAAAAGAGCAAACATCTCTGCTAGCCTTTGATTCCGTTGTGCCAGATAGTTATCGTCAGTTGAATCTTTTAGTGCCCAGCCGATACAACCCTGGGACAATCGGGCCAGGAGTCTAGCTTTATCAACTTCAACGCCGTACGATTCTATAAGTATCCTTTCTATTTCGTCATTTGACATTGGTTTTAATTCTACCCGCTGGCAGCGGGAAACAACCGTGGGCAAAAGCTGCAACTCTTCTGCGGTCAGAAGAAGTATCATTACCTGTGGTGGTGGCTCCTCTATGGTTTTGAGCAAGCAGTTGGCTGCCTCGCTAGATAAATATTCAGCTCCGTCAATTATAAATACTTTACACTTACCTTCAAAGGGCGGCAAGCTGGCATTGTGTTGGAGCCCTCTAATATCATCTATGCTAATTTCGACCCGTGATTTTGCTTCTCCGGATTCTTTGGTTGAGTTCAAGCTTATAATGGTAACATCGGTATGTTTGTCATCTGCAATCCTGCGGCAGGACTGGCACTCGCCACAGGGTGGCTCATTTCCTTGACAGTTCACCGCTCTGGCTAAATCGAGTGCCAGGGTCATTTTACCGATGTGAGGTGCTCCGACAAAGAGGTAAGCATGGGCCAGATTGCCGCTTCTAAGGCTATGTTCAAGTAAAGCTAATGCTTCTGGTTGCCCGATCGTTTGCCACATATCTTTCTAAATTAAGTCCAATCTAATCAAGTCCTTGTAGTTTTCGCGCTTGCGAATAAGGCGAGCCTTGCCGTCTCTGACCATCACGATGGCTGGCCTGGCAACCATATTATAGTTACTTGACATGGGGATAGAATATGCACCGCTAACAGGTGTAGCGATAATATCTCCTGCTGATACTGAAGCCAGGCTCACGTCTCTGGCTAAAATATCACCAGACTCGCAGTATTTTCCGGCAATTGTAACATTAGCTGTTTCATCATTGCTAGCCTTGTTTGCTACCAGAGCTTCGTACCTCGCTTCGTAAAGAGCCGGACGTATATTGTCTCCCATGCCACCGTCTACACATACATATTTCCTTACCTCGGGAATCTCTTTTATTGAGCCAACGGTATACAAAGCCACGCCTGCCTGTGCCACAATGGCTCTTCCTGGCTCGATAACTAGCTTTGGACGCGTCAAGCCAAGTTCATCGGTTAAACTTGTCACCTTGCTAGTTATAGCTTCGGCGTAATCAGCTATGCCTGGTGCCTGTGATTCTATCGTATACCTGACGGCGAAACCACCGCCGGGGCTGAACTCAGCAAGGTGAAAATTATGCTTGTCTTTCATCTCCCTGGCGAAGTTTAGGACCAGGTTTATGGCTGTCTGGTAGGAAGAGGTATCGGGTATTGGTGAACCGAGATGAAAGTGAAGCCCTACGAGATCAAGGTTAGTAGCAGTCATGGCTTTAGCCACTGCTGTCTCAGCCTGACCGGTAGCTAAGGGGAAGCCGAATTTACTATCCAGTATGCCGGTAGTGGTATGGCGATGGGTATGAGGGTCGACTCCCGGCGTAAGGCGGAGCAAAATGTCCTGCCTAAATTTCCTCTGACGAGCTAATGAATTGAGTAGCTCCAGCTCATCTAAGTTATCAACTACAATCCGCCCGGTTCCCCAATCCAGAGCCAGCTTTAGCTCATCAGCAGTCTTATTGTTGCCATGAAAATATATTATTTCCTTGGGAAAGCCAACTGACTGGGCCACGCTTAGCTCTCCGCCGGAAACGACATCCAGCCCCAGACCTTCTTCTTTAAGGATAACGGACAGATACTGATTCAGGAAGGCCTTTGATGCATATATAATAGATGTGTTCGAATAGCGCGTGGTGAACTCGGTCTTGAACTCCTGACACCTGGAGCGGATGGTGACCTCATCGAAAACGTAGAGGGGAGTCCCGAATTTCTTAGCCAGGTCGACACAGTCACAGCCACCGATATGGAGGTGACCATTATTGTCAACTTCCTTTGTTAAGGGGAATAGAGAGAGTTTCGACAAGTCACTTCTGCGCATTGAAACAATATCACGGCTGTCAGCAGACATAATATGTAGTAATTATACTATTCTCCTAGCTAGACTGTCATCTTGGCTCGTGCTTCAGTGGTTTGTGTGATATTAAAGCGGAGTTGAACGAAGCTGTCTTGTCGATTGTGTAAGCGGTTAGATTATTTTCAGAATTTCTTAGGATACTGGCTTTGAGGTGTCGGTCGAAGTTTGTGCATTGGCTGCCCGGTCAAGATAGCATTGCCATCGAGCGTTTACCCATTCCTGTAATTGGGCAATCTGCTCCTCGGTAATGTCTTTAAACCTGCCCTGTTCAGTCAGATATTCTCTTACCGGCTTCAGATTGCCCTTCCGGGCTAGCGACTCGCTGGCAGAGGTGAGGCGGAAAGTACCGTTTTCAATCTCGTAGAGCACTACCAATCCGGTCTCTACTGCCAGTTGACCGATTTTGACGGTGTTGCTGTAGGGGAACTGCCAGCCTGGAGCGCAGGGTGCGAAAACGTGGATGAATCTGGTGCCTTTGATTCCCTTTGCCTTCTTGACTTTTTCATACAGGTCAAGGGGGTAAGAGGCATTGGCAGTGGCGATAT
>Ga0180433_10009192_pt1 | contig 12134 bp, 9 predicted proteins | sample SS_ome_8_FD_132980 | JGI IMG/M metagenome (GOLD analysis project Ga0180433, IMG submission 132980) | Hypersaline lake sediment archaeal communities from the Salton Sea, California, USA - SS_1_D_1 metaG | ecosystem: Environmental > Aquatic > Non-marine Saline and Alkaline > Hypersaline > Sediment... | reverse complement strand
TACCATTCCAATCAACAGAACGAGGAAACTGGTCAATGGGAGCATGCGCCGGAAGAAGACGTTGCGAAGGCCACGGAGGAGGCCATCGATTGGCTAGGGCAGAAGCCGCTCGCGGGCCTCAACCTCTACAGCCAGCAGGCCTTTCATGCTTTCTCTGACAACGGTGGGGTCCACCGGCCTTTGTGGCCAAGTCGATCGGGGCTTGGGCAGCACTCACCGACTGGCCGGACCGGAGGCTTTGAGTGGGCGGGGCCCGACTACGTTAACTACTGGGACCCGTCGAAGCGTCCGTGGCAGGCCACGGCGACCTTCTATGCTCAGAGGCGCGCCGCGAAGCGGTTCCTCGGGTACGAAATGCCTGTGGCCGGAACACGGCGTCCGACCGTTCTTGTCAAGGTGGTACGCCGAGGTGAGGGTGTCGCCGACGCGTATGTCTACGCGGTTGCGGTGAAGGGGACCAACTCGAATACGCTTGGCATGCGCACGGACGTCGAAGGAACGGCGTGGTTCGAGCTTCGCGACCCGGGCACCTGGCGATTCCTTGTGAAGGGCGAGAACACGTGGAAGCACGTGGACATCGATGCGCCGCTCCAGCCGTTGGACGGGAGGAAGGGCGGGGTGGGCCCAATCATCGAGACGCGCCTCGACATGGAAGACTGATCGCGGCGCGCGGAATCTATGTTCATCTGGGACCCCGCTCACACTCCGCTCCGAGGCCCCTTGTCGAGAGAGGGCTGAGGGCGAGGCCCAGGGCGACTTTCCTTGGCAGTTCTTTGTGTGCAATTGAGCGCGGGTACGCTTACTGGCTCCGTCGGCCACCGGATTACAGGACGGCTTGCGGGAAGCGAGGTCAGAGGGGAACTTCGTGAGCATTCCGGCGTCTAATGCGTCGAGGAGGCACCGCTGATGCCAGAGGACGACAGACTGGGAGACATCGAGGCTGCGGACAAACAACTCGTGGCAGCATCAGTCCCGGCTGCAAAACTGCCTCGGTGTTGTGCGGCTGCCGGGATAACGATGCGAGCGTGTGTCGTTGCCTGCTCGCTGGCTCTGGTGTCTGGCTGCGCGACAAGCGGCTCAACGCATGTCGCTGACAGACGAGCCCTGCTGCCTTCAGCCACGCAGAGCCCACGTGAGATTCCTGTTTTCGTTGAGGGTCGTGCGCAACCAGTAGTCATTCCGGCTGGGGAGCCCTTACCTGTGATGATTACCGTCTCAAACGGCCTTCATGCGTCAATCTACCACGTGACATTTGCTTTGGAGCCGAATGAATCGAACGGCGAGACCTTCAACATCGAGTTGCTCGACATTACCAGGAACGGAGTCTACCCGTGCATCCACTTATTTGGCCCCTCAATTCGCCCTCCACGACAGATATCAGGCCCGGGAGCGCGTGAGATAAAGCCCGGGCAGTCACTTCTCATAGTGACGGACGCTCGCAAGTGGACTGTCAGCGGGGGATGGACACCTGGCCATTACAGCCTCAGGGCAGCAGTAAGAGGACTGATCCTCGATCAGCACTGCACACTTGACGTGACGAGCGATCCCTTTGAATTTGAGATCCGATGACCGCCTCTTGTCTGCACTGCGCCTCGGTCACCCATCCAGGACCGGAGACCCGCAGAATCATTCACGACACCGGCAACGCGAGGCACACAGAAAGTCAGAGCGGCATCCCGCGGGAGGTGTGATAGGAGCGCTCACCTCGTTTTGATCATATCCTCGATAGCGTCGCGAAGGAGATCCTCGCCCCGCTTCTGCAGCAGCTTTGTGGCTGCGGATTTGATCAGTCGCGAGAGGTTATCTTTGAACACGCCTTGCGATACCTGTGGCCTGCTTGCAGTTCCGGTCACATGAACGCGGATGACCTCGTCCTTGAGAAGCTCGAAGACATCCGCCCCCCCACCCACCATCTGCTTGGTAATGGGCACGTCAACGAACATGTCGAGGGTCGTATCCAGGCCCACAGTACCGGACAGGACTAACGCGTAATCCATCACTTGTACCTTGAGGGGGGCTTGACGAATCCTGCCTTCCTTCAGCACGATGCTCACGTCCGCGTCGGGGACAGAGATGGCGGCTTGACCCACCCCGGCCAAATCGAGCAATGGTCGCAGGAACCCAGAAGACGCGAGCTCCAGACCCTGCAGCCTAAGCACGCCTTCCAAGGACGCTTCGCGCGACGCCTCCGCCCCAAGCGGGGCTTGAAGCTTATTGCAGACAAAGCCCAACTTGCCGCCTATGACAACACACTGGCTGAACAGCGGACTGAATCGGGCAAGGACCTGATTCGCCAAGAGATCCGAGATGACAACATCGCTCACCAAGGTTGTGTTCGGGGGGAGCGTCAGGATCGGGTCGCCGGCTGCACGGAAGTCCACGTCGGCGGGAACCACGACGCTTCCCTGGTTGAGCCGGCTCCGGAGGTTCACGCGCACGTGCCCGTCTCCAACGACGATCGGCACGTCCACTGCCTCCATCTCAATCCCCATGATGCTGAGAATCGGTATGGTCGTACCCGCGTCCGCAACGGCATTCCTGATCATCTCTCGCCAATCCGCTGCCGCAAGAGACATCTTCACGTTGAACGGCTTGGCAGACCGCCCGCGCATCTCGACCGGCTGACCGGTGAGAGCGGCGGCGAGAGGGCTGACCCTGTCGAAGTCCCAGGCCGCCTCGCCCGCGAGGTTAACGTTGCGAGCCCCGGACCAATCGCGAAAGGAGCCGGCGGCGTTCAGTTTGAGCATGTCGGAGGTGATTTCGATTGCCTCTATCGCGAGTTCTTCGGGCGAAGGCCTGAGCGTAGCGGTCAGCGCGAGGGCAACCTTCTCATCCACGGTCGGAGCATTTGGCGAGACAACCTGGAGCGGCTCGAGCACAGTTCGCACTTCGACAGACTGCTCCTGCTTCCCGGGAGCACGGACGCTCAAATCGAGTTCTGCCTGTCCCTTCACACCAACCCCGTGAGGCAGGACGAAGAAATCCTGCGCGGATGCGAGAGCCTTTTCTACGTCGAACCGGCCTTGAATGTCGCAACTTGCCCCTGCGGGCAATTTGGCCCAATCGGGAACGTCAAGTTGAGGGATACTGAGGCTGCCGGCGGAAAACTTGGCTACGAATTGACTTAGCGCGGCGCGACGTTGCTTCGGGTGCGCCTCCGCGACGCCCTCGATGTGGACCTTGGGCTGGCGAAGTCTCTTGCCCCCGAGGGCGGCCTCGAACGCCGACAGGTCTACGGCCAGTGATTCGGCCTTTAGGATCCCGTTTGTGGCGGAGAAGTTGGAGGAGAAGTCTGCCGTTCCACTCAGGCCCAGATCCGCAGGCATGACCGCCAGTGTCCGGCCGAAGGCGGTGACTTCCGCTAGGTCGGCCTTCACGCGCAAGTGCCCACCTGAAACGGATGGGAGGTCTTCAGTCAACCGAAGGCGATCGGCGGAGAGGCTGACTTCCGCTAGAGGAGATGTGACCTCAGCGCTTACCTCCGAGATTTCCTCGAGCGCATACTGGGGGGTCAGGCTCGCGAATGCCGCTGCGTGGGCCTGCACTCTGTCGAGACTTATGGGCTCAGATACGAAGCCTGAAAGGCTCACCTCGCTTAACTCGGCCGAAGTCTCAATTCTCTTCCTTGTCAACTCCGCGCCTGAAACGTTCACTCCAACCTTGGCTGTGCCGCTCGCGCTTGCGTCTCCGACGTCTACGAACTTGGCAATTTCCCGCATCGCCGCACCGAGATCGCTCGTGAGAGTGAAGTCGAGCTGCTCCAGGCTTCCTTGCCCTGTGGCATTCGCGAATGAGGAAGTTAGCTCGAAGGAATCCAGCCGGGGACCTTTGGCGTCCCTGGTTGCCCGTAGAGCGAGAAGCACGGGTTCGTTCAGGGAAATGCGCCTTCCTTGCTGCGAAGCGGCCAAGTCCTCGACCCGAAGGGCCAGCGCCAGATTCGCCGCTTTCTCATCAGTAGTGATGTCTGATTTCAGCGCGAGGGAGCCGCTTTCTATTGCCAGCCCCTTGCGGAGGCTTAGGGTGTCCGGCAACTGCGCAGCAACTGCAGCTATGTCCACCTGCGCTTCGGCCGACACGTTGCCGGACGGGACCAAGCCGCTGTCCGGCAAGGAGAGTGTCCCAGCCACCTTCGCCTTCAGCAAAGACGAGTCCAGGGAGAACTCGTTGATGTCTGCGTCTTTGTCCGCGACTTCCGCGTCAATTCGCATATTCAGCCGATCGAGAGCAAACTTGTCACTCCTCAGTGGGCCGCCGCTCGCCGTGAGGGAACTCAGGTCAAGCGTACCTTGGACTTTGGCCTCCGAGGTCCCGCGCACTTGAGCATCGAGGTCCGCATCAGCCGATCCCGAAACATCGACAGGCAATCCGAACTGTCCGGCAAGGTCGCTGACAGATGCGAGGTCGAAGTGTTTCAGAGCAAGCTTGACCTTCGCATCGATGGCCGCGGGATCAACCACGCCATTCTTGATGGCCTGGACCTCGCCGGACAATGTGAGAGGCGCCTTCGTGTCGCCGACCGCGGCGGAGATGTCGAACGAGATGGGCTTTGCGAGGCCCTTGATATCCACTGCGATATCCAAGTCGCCTATTGAGAGAGAGCGGTCCTTTCCAGCAGCACTAATCTGGACCTCCCCGTCGCGGAGGACAAGCTTGCCCACGATGTCCATGCCAAGCGGGATCGGAGGCCCGGGCTGCGCGTCCTCCTTCTTGGGCGCAGGCCTTTCCGCAGGCGCAGTGAGCTTCGCCAAATTCACGGTACCGTCCGAGTATACGTCCACATTTGCCTTGAGGCCGCGTATCTCGGTCTCGCCCAACCGCTTCGTAGCGCCCAACAGAGACGGAACGCTTGCAGGTACGCTAACCGAGGCAACTTGAAAAACAGGATTGGCCTCCGCATCGGTCAGCTTGATGCCGTTGAAGGAGAACCCGGAAAGCCAGGCGAGCGACCAGGACTTAATCACCAACTGGCCGTTCAGGCGCTTGTTGATTCTTGACACTACGTAGCGTCGCGCGGGTCCCAAAGAGAGGATAGTGGGTAGCAGGATCACCAAGAGCGCCAAGAGAGCGCAGACACCTAGAACGAACCAAGGCCATCGTTTCCTCTTCCGTCTTCTTTGAGACTTTCCCTGGATGCCGCTTTCAGCTTTGCCGTCGGATCTCTTTTCACGCTCTACGTCCATCTTTCGCCTCCATAGAAGGACATGGATGAGTTCGCGTTTGGAGAAGGTTCGCCAGAAGACAGCTCGTGGGAGCCCATATTCCCACAACTGTGGTGAGCTTCGCGGGGCAACACTTTTGCGGACCAGACAGCGCACTCCGTCTCAACCTGCAACACCTCCCTCCAGCTGGTGGCCTGTCGCCGGGTGAGCCATGCGCACTGAACCGATTGTACTGCCGGCGTCAGCGCTGCACCAACACCTTTGCCTACGGCGGTCTGCCAAGTACCTCTGCTTCTGGAAGCTCACCTCGCTTCCACAGCCGACACCGCAGCCCACAAGCAGCCTGCTTTGGGTCTTCGAGGGCGAATGAAGCTCAACCCCCGCGAGGAAGTGGCCAGACGCCGTTACCAGTTGTCCGATTCGTTAGGTAAGATGTAAGACTGTGCTCCGCCTTTTCTCTGGAGTTGTCGGGATGAATATTCTGCTTGTGAACAGCAATATCAGTCGATGCGCTCGGTCGGGCTATGGCGCGACCCCGGCGCCTGCCGGCCTCGTCAGTCTCGGCGGCGTGCTGAGGAGCGGGGGGCACTGCGTGCGGATTGTGCAGGCGACGAGCCATGTGGCGCAGCAAGATGAAGATGACCTTCCGCTGGTCCGGGCTGAGTTGGATGCCGTGGTGACGGAGTTCTCGCCGGACTTGATTGGAATCTCTGCGAGGAACATAGGCGCGGCCCGCAAGCCGGCCAATCCCTTTCACTTGCTCCAGTACCATTCGGTATTCTACGACGCCCGCCTAGTGCGGGCCTTTCGGGGACTCAGCAGCGCGCCGATAGTTATGGGAGGAACCGCGTACTCGCTCGAGCCGGGGCTCTACACGAAACATGCACTGCCGGACTTCGGGTTGCTCGGGGAGGCGGAGGACTCATTGGCTGCCTTGGTTGAGGCGCTGGAGGCAGGCAGAGGGCCGCGTGACATACGGGGGCTGCTTGAAGGTCCATGTGAATCCCGCGTCGACGGAGCGACGTGCGGCCGCGTCGAAGACCTTTCAAGCATCGGTGTCGGGGCATGTGACCTAGTGGAAAGCTTCCGAGATCACTACTACGATGGTGGCGGCTTCGCTCCCATACAGACCAAACGCGGCTGTCCCATGAAGTGCATCTACTGCACGACTCCGTGGCTTGAAGGGAACAGTTATCGGTTTCGCCCGCTCGAACACGTCCTGGAGGAGATGAAGGCGTACCAGGAAGTGTGGCACGTGAGCCATTTCTTCTTTGTGGACAGCACGTTCAACCACCCAATCGAACATGCTCTCGAAGTATGTGAGGGGATTCTCGAAGCAGGCCTGAACATAGAGTGGTTCGCGGAGGTGACCCCCGCCGCCCTGAACGACGAACTTGCGCTCTCGATGAAGAGGTCCGGCTGCGCTGCGGTCACGCTCACGCCGGATTCGTGCTCCGATCGCGTGCTGCAAACCTACGGGAAAGGGTTCGGCGTTGCCGAGGTGGCCAACGCGGTGGCCGTGCTTAAGCGGCACTCGATCCCTTTCGATACCTGCCTGATTATCGGGGGACCAGGTGAAACCCGAGACACCCTGGCCGAGTCGATAGAGTTTTGCAGGAAACACCTGCGCAACAACGTGGTGAGGTTCTACGACGGGATGGTGGTAACCACTCGTTCCAAATCGTATGATGTTGCGGTCAGAGGGGGACTGATAGATCCGCTAGTGCCGTACGAGGAAGTCGTGTCCCGGAACGATTTCCGACAGGCCAAGGGCTACCAGTATTTCTTCCCCTGCATGAGGGAAGGCAGAAGCGAACTTCTCCTGTGGATTGAGCGTGCTTGCAGAGGCAAGCGCTGGCTTCTGACCAGCAAGGACTATGTTCCCGACCCGCGGACCGGGGAGTTCTCGCTCCTGGAGGAAGTTCATACGGTGCCGAGCGCGAGGCCCTGGTGGAGGGGCCTTGCTCGCTCGACTACCTCCGAAGGAGATACACAATGAATGACGGTCTGGTGAAGCGGGAGATCTTCTTCGGCGGCGGTACTCACGACGTTTTAGTTCCTGCAGGAGAGCTTGCCGCGTGGGTTGAACCAGCCGCCGTTGTGCCCGATGCCTCGCCGGAGGATATCATCCGAAGCGCCCTTGATTCGCCCCTGGGCTGCGGGAGACTCCGGGACATCGCCCGCGGCAAGCAGACGGCGGCAGTCCTCGTTCCGGGAAAGGACCGCGTTGCGGGGGCCGAGATATACCTGCCGCTGCTTCTGAGAGAACTGAACGCAGCGGGGATCTCGGATGACCGAATAGAAGTGTTTCTCGCAACCGGGACACATGCGAAACATTCTCAGGATGAAGTGCGCGCCCTCTTGGGCGAGGAGGCCGTTTCGCGCGTTCGCTGGCGCGAGCACGACTGCAACGATGAGGAGGAACTCCGGGAGGTCGGAGCGACAAGCCGCAGCACTCCCGTGTACTTCAACCGGCGTGTGCTGGATGCGGATGTGAAGGTACTTACTGGGAGGATTATCCCCCACTATTTCGCAGGTTTCGGGGGAGGGCGGAAGGCCCTTCTTCCCGGTGTGGCCGGCTTCGGAACCATCCTCGCAAACCACAGGCTGACGCTGAGTGCGCAGCGCGGGCTTCATCCCGAAGCACGGCCCTGTCAGTTATCCGGGAATCCCGTGCACCTGGACATGCTCGAAGCCGCTCGCATGGTCAGCAATGTCTTCGTTCTGAACACACTGCTCGATGCCAGGCACAGAGTAATCGGGGCATTTGCGGGCGAGCTTGAATTAGCCCACGCGGCGGGATGCGCGGAGGCGAAGAGGACTTTCCACGTCAATGTACGCGAGTCGCTCGATGCGGTGATCACCAGCGCGGGAGGAACACCATACGACTGCAATTTCATGCAGGCCCTCAAGGCCGTGTTCGATGTACAAGAGATCGTCCGGCCCGCCGGGGCAATTCTCTGGCTGGCGGACTGCCCGGCCGGGATAAAGGAGGGTTTTGTCCGTTGGGGGTCGATAGAATCCGACGAGAAGCTTGAGGCCGCGGTTCGATCAGACTACGATCTGACTGGCCACAATTCGATCATGCTCCGGAGGCTAGTACACAGGGCGCGTCTGGCCCTCTGGAGCACGTTGCCGGACGACCAGGTTCGTGTGATGGGCATTGAGCCGGTCCATTCGCTAGGCGAAGGCATCAGGTGGCTTAGTGAGACGTGCTCAAAGAACTTCCGATACGGTGTAGTCCCTTTCGCAAACGTCACGCACGTCGGGATACAGTGAATGGAAAGAACGTGAGCAGGACCCCTCGCAGGAAAAACGTACGCCATAGATGCGTCGGCTGTGGGAAAGAACATCCCCATGGCTTCGTTACCTTTTGCGAGTGTGGTGCCATGGTCGACGTGGAGTATGACCTCGCCGACGCCCGGCTGTACGATTCGGCCAATACGTACGTCCGTTACTTCGATCTGCTGCCGCTGGAGGACCCCGAGAATCTCGTTCCGGTGGCACAGGCCGCAACGCCCACACATCACGCCGAGCGACTCGGGAGGCGTCTGGGCCTCTCCTGGTTGTACCTCAAAGACGAGACGGTCCTACCCACACGGACGACGAAAGACCGCATGGCAAGGGTCGTGCTGTCCTTCTTTCGAGAGATCGGGGTCCGGGAGTTTGCCACATCTTCGACGGGGAACAGCTCTACATCACTTGCGCAACACGTACGATGCTACCCCGGCTGCAGAATGTACCTCTTTACCGCAGAGGACTTTCTGGATCGGCTGAATTTCGATGACAACGACCAGGTAGCCGTGTTCGCGATGCGCGGCGCGACGTTCGTCGAGGCCTTCGAAGAGGCCGCATCGTTCGCGGAACGGACAGGGATCGTTCGGGAGAGCGGGTTCTTCAACCCAGCGCGGCGCGAAGGGCTCAAGACGGCTTTTCTGGAGGCTGCGGAATCCGTCCCTCGGACCATCGACTGGTACGTCCAGGCGGTGAGTTCCGCCATGGGGGTGTACGGAACCTACAAGGGCGCGAAAGAATTGACAGCAATGGGGGTGATCAGCCGACCCCCGCGGCTCCTGTGCGTTCAGCAGGAGACTTGCTCCCCAATGGCACGCGCTTTCCAGGATGGCTCTGATGTGATCCGTCCGGGGGATGTCTTCGCCCGGCCAAGGGGCATCGCCAAGGCCATTCTCCGCGGCGACCCGTCGAGGGTGTATCCGTACGTCCAGAAGATCGTTCACGAGAGCGAGGGGAAAATCATTGCGGCCGGTGAGAAGGAGATAAGGACCGCGCGCCGGATGGTTCAGGAGCTTGAGGGGCTGGACCCATGTTACACCGCAGCCACGGCCGTTGCGGGCCTTGTCCGCATGGTGGGGCAGGGCGTGGTCAACAAGGACGACACCGTGTTGCTGAACCTTACAGGAGGGGAGCGTCCGCCGTGCCCGCCGCTGCAAAACCTGCATTGGCTGGAACGGACGAGTTCCGGTTGGAAGCCTACCGACGATGACGAGGTGCTGGCTGAGGAACTCCGGGAGGCATTTGCATGACCTCATCGATATTTGACCGCGTGACTAGAACCATCGTAGAAGCGACGGGCATGACCCCCTCCGAGCCTTTGAGCGAAGAGACGCCGCTGGTCGGCTCGGGGATATCGCTCGACTCCGTGGCAGTAGTAGAGTTGCTGGTCGGACTTGAAAAGGAATTCCAGATTGAGATTGCCGCGGACGAGCTGCTTGAGCACCAAGCTTTCAAGACAGTTGGGACACTGGTGCAATTCATCGAGGCCAGACTCCGCTCGAGGGGATAATGCTGATCGAGCTGCTGCGACGAGGCCCATCTTTCAGGGACGACAAGCCGGCTATCGTCGATGGGGAGCGTACGCTGAGCTATCGACAATTGCGCGATGCCGCGGAGGCAATGGGGCAATACCTGAGAGGCTGCGGACTCGGCACGGGCCAAACCGTGGCCACCCAGATGCACAACTCGACAGCTTCTGCCGTTGCGGTATTCGCGGCCGGCGAGGCAGGGGCGACAAACCTGCTCCTCGATCCGTCGCTCAAAACAGAAGAAGTGGAGCGATACTGCGAGAGGGCAGGGGCTGCGGCGATCATGCGCCAGTCTTCCGAGCTCGACAGCGTTCTATCCCCTAGGCTGCCCCCCCTTACGGTCACGCCACTGGGCGAGCAACGCCACACAGAGGATCCCAAAGGGTCGGAGGCGTCGATAGGCGGTGAGCACTGTGTTTCTCTCCTGCTGTCTTCAGGGACGGGTGGCTCGCCCAAGATAGTCCCGAGAACAGCGCCCCAGGCGGCCGCCGCGCTCAGCATTTTCAGCAGCGCTCTGCCGTACTATGAAACGGACAGGGTGCTTGCAGCGCTGCCGTTCTATCACAGCTTCGGGCTGTACAATGTACTCATGGCGACGATTGCGGCGGGTGCCACACTTCATGTGGAGCGCTTCTCACCCAGAGAGACCGCGGCGGCAATTGAACGTCATCGCATCACGGTGCTGCCCGCAACTCCCTTCATGTTCCGCATGCTGACGGAAACGACTTTCCAGCCAGTGACGGACTTCTCATCCGTGCGTCTGGCAGTTTCGGCGGGCTCTGCGATGCCCAAGACCATTATCCGTGGCGCGAAGGATAAGTTTGGGATCGAAATCTCCCAGTCCTATGGGACCACGGAGACCGGCCCGATTGCCCTTGCAGAATACGAGGAGGATGCGGGAGAGCCGGGGCGGGTGGGAGCTTTGTACCTGGGGGTCACAGTCGAGATCCGCAGCCCATCGCAAGACCCCTTGCCTCCTGGTTTGGAGGGCGAGATTGCCGTCAGGAGCCCGGCGAATGCGCCAGGATACCTGGATAGGACCGAAGCCAGTGCAGCGTCCTTCCGGGGACCGTGGGTGCTGACTGGCGACATTGGCCGCATGGACGAAGCAGGTGGCCTGTTCGTCTTGGGACGAAAGCGTCCGATGGTGAATGTCGCCGGAAAGAAGGTGGCCCCGGCCGAGGTGGAGGCATGCCTCCGGGACCACCCTTCGGTGTCTGAGGCACGGGTGCTTGCAGACAAAGCACCTGAAGGTGGCGAGAGGGTCAAGGCGCTCGTAGTGCCTACCGCGGAAGTCAGCGTCCGGAGCCTTCAGGAGTTTTGCCTTACGAGGCTGGCAGACTACAAGGTCCCTCGCCGGATCCTGTTCGTGAAGGCCCTGTCTTGCGAGACGGCACGGCAGAGGGCGGAGCACGCGCCAGCCGACAAGCAAGGATAGCCCGGTTGCCCAAGCTACAGTTCATGGAGCCAACGCAAGCCCCCGCAATCCCGCCGAGGGCATACCTGAGATCACTCGCCCGCATACTGCTGTATCGACTGATGCCACTCAGATGGTCGCTTGGGCTTGCCTGCGTCTTGCGCCGTCTCGAGATGCTGACGCATTCCGCCAGAAGGAAACGCTTGGCTGGCTTGCTTAGGCCGCTCTTGCCGGAAGGCACAAGCGAGAGGGATTTGCATCGGAAGGTCATTCTGTCACGAGCGATTCGCCAGCTGGGAGCACACACGTACGCTCCGGTATTCCGCCGAGACAGGCGCTGGATCCTGCGGACCCTCCAGCCCACGGGGTTGCACTTCCTCGAGCAGGCCAAGCTACCCGCGTGTGGGGCAATCATCTTGGGGACCCACGCCGGACTCAATGCTTGGGTTGCTCCTTTGTTGATTCAGCTCGGATATCCGGTTCGCCTGATGCAGCGCAAGGAGATATCCGCAGAGAAGCTGCTGCTGATACGCTTGAGCGGATGGATACAAGAGGCGCTTCCCTACCCAGACATTGGCGAAGAGGGCATTTACTTGAAGCGGCTTCACGACCTGATCCGGCAAGGCGAGTGGGTCCAACACGTCGCAGACCACGCCGACCACAGGACCGGGCTGGCCGGGAGCCTGCTGGGCCGTAGCGTAAGCTGCTGCCGTGCGCCGTGGGTTCTCGGTAGCC
>Ga0180433_10009191_pt1 | contig 12135 bp, 15 predicted proteins | sample SS_ome_8_FD_132980 | JGI IMG/M metagenome (GOLD analysis project Ga0180433, IMG submission 132980) | Hypersaline lake sediment archaeal communities from the Salton Sea, California, USA - SS_1_D_1 metaG | ecosystem: Environmental > Aquatic > Non-marine Saline and Alkaline > Hypersaline >... | reverse complement strand
TGGGGTAAAAAAGCTGCGCGTAGAGCAGTTTGGGCTGGGTTTTATACTAATTTAATTTTTGTTTTGTCTTTATTTATAGCAATTTATTGGAAACCAGCGCCATTTGCAGTTGAGTTTGCTGACAAGTTTAAGGAAGTTCTGAGTTTAGCGCCCAGGATTGCTGTTGCCAGTTTTATTGCTTATTTAATAAGCCAGCATCATGATGTTTGGTCATTTCATTTTTGGAAAAGAATTACTAAAGGCAGGCATCTTTGGCTGCGAAACAATGCATCAACCGTTGTCAGTCAGTTCTTAGACTCAGCAATTTTTGCGTTCTTAGCATTTTATGGAGTTATGCCTGTCTGGCCATTAATTTTAGGGCTTTGGGTAGTGAAAGTTATAATTGCTGCGTTGGACACACCATTTATGTATGGAGTGATTAAGGTTATGGATAAAGTAAAAAGTAAAAATGAAAAAGTAAAAACGACAATGTAAAATTAAAAAAGTTTATGAAACGTTCAACATTAATGATTTTGGGTGGAACAATATTTATACTCGCAGGTATAGCAGTTGTTATAATTGCCATTCTTATAGATGAAGAAATTATACCAATGCTTTCAGTAGCCAGTGCAGTAATATTTACTGGAATCATAATTTTATTTTCTGGGATTGATGAAAAAAGGATAGGCAAAGAAGAAATTGTTAAACCTCAAAAAGCTTTTGGCAAAATCATAGTTGAAGCATCATTTGGAAAAAGATATGCTCTGCCAATATTTTTGATTTTATTTGGCACAGTGGTGCTGGCAATTGTCTCTGGAATTTTATATTTATCAGGCAATGAAGAAGCTGGATCTGTTTTTTTTGGAATAAGTAGTGTTTATGGCTTGGTTTTGAATATTTATTTTATTTATAGGCTCAGTCGCACAAAAGATAAGGAAAAAACAGATAAGCAAATGGATGAACTAGCATGGAAGGTAGCATTTTTCTTTGCCACACTTGCCACAGGCGGATTGTTTGCAATTGGGTATTTAATTTATAAAAAATTGAAAAAATAATAGATTTGTACTTGTTAACAAAAAACTGCCCAAAATGGTGGTTTTTTTGATTTGACTGAAAATTTTAACTGTGATATTGTTCAATGTTACTGGGAAGGGCTCAGTAAACAAAAATTCTGTCTTTTGCCAAATAAGTAACAGCATCAATATAAAAAGGAGGGAAAATGACAGAAAAAAAGCCGCTCTTTGATAAGCCTATAGATGAATTACGTAAAGCATTTGTACGCGCCAGGTTTGGGCAAAAAAATGTTTTTGGCAGAGAAGATATTGAAGTATGGTTAAGTAGTCAGTACCACAGTGAACCAGGAGAATCTGTTCCTGATAGAAGTGAAACAGGTTTTGGAGTATTTATGCTAGAATTGGTTTCTTCACTAAAAGGAGCTGACTTAGTTGAAGGACTCTCTGTTTATGCTGGGATATGGCTTGATGATATCTGGAGAGCGAGAAGTAGAGAAGCTGCTGGTGAAGACATGTTTTTTATACAAGGGATATTGCTTGCTCAACCTTATTCCACCTTCTGTGCTTTTGAAGAAACTGGTCCGATTATTATCTTGCAATCTGAATCTCAAGATAAAAGGCTTGCTTTTTACTTTAAAGATAATACAATGAGTCCTGTTGATGAAGAGGTAGTAATTGATGCGATTTTTGCCAAGTGGCGTAATAAAAATTTTGAAAAAGCTAAGGATTTTGTATATGAAGCGTGTAAAAAAATGATTGAACAAGAGCGCAAAAAAGCTGAGGATGATTTTGATCGAGCGGTGGCAGTGAACGCTGATGGCACAAAAATTGTGCATGCAGATGAGGTTTTAGTCATAAATGGACATTCTCAGCTGCTTGTTTTTCCTGCTGAAGTTTTCAGACAGAATAAAATTTCAAGAGCTGGTATGCTGTATGAGCATTATCCTGAGTATAGTTCAGCTGATTGGAATGAAGCAAAAACATGTGCTAGAGAGGGATATAATGTTTATGGCTGGTTATATAAACACTGGCTGAAGAGACGTGCTGATTTTAATATAAGTCATTTTATAGCATACTTACATCCAGATTTATTTGATGGCAAGACCAGGTTTATTACTCAACTAGAGTTTTGTCCAAGGCCTCTTCCAGAAGGAGGAGTTGAAGTACCAATTATTAGAATAGATAAATAGTTCATCAACCGGCAACTAAAATAGTTTTGCCGGTTTTTTTATTGTTAACAAAAAACTGCCCAAAAGGGTGGTTTTTTAGTATAATAGAAGTAGTTATCCACATATCTAAGAATATTGATATGTGATATTGAAATGAAGTTAATTTATGAAAAAATTAATTGTAATAGCTTTAATAGTATTTGTGATTAGTCTGGGATTATATTTTGTCAGGCCTGTTAAAGCTGGAATAGATGGAAAAATTTTGCTTCAGGTGGAAAATAGAGGCGAAGCCTGGTATATAAATCCTCAAGATGGCAGAAGGTATTATCTAAAAGATGGAGAGACATTTTATAAAATCGTGCAGGATTTAGGAGTGGGGATTTCAAATGAGGATTTGAAAAAAATTCCAGTTGCTTTGGATTATGTTGGATTTTATGGATTAAAAGACACTGATCATGATGGCTTGCCTGATCAGTTTGAAACAGCTCTAGGGACCAGTATATTAAAGTCAGACACAGATAATGATGGTTATAAAGATTCTGATGAAATATCTACTGGCCATGATCCTGTGGTAAGAAAAGAAGATAATGGAGATATTATTATTGATAAAGATTTTGCAGAATATACAAAAGGCAAAATATTACTTCAGGTGCAAAATAAAGGTGAAGCTTGGTATGTTAATCCTACAGATGGAAAAAGATATTATTTATATTCTCCAAAAGTGGCATTTGAGGTAATGAAATCATTGGGAATTGGTGCAAAAAATGATGTAATTGAAAATATTGAAGAAGGATTAATTAAGCGTCAAAAAGTTGCCAAAGTTCGAGATGGGGATAGTATTGAAATGGCAAATGGCCAAATTGTCAGATATATTGGCATTGATGCTCCTGAAATTTCTTATCCAGATTGTTTTGGCCAGCAAGCAAAAGATAAAAATAAGCAATTGCTTGAAGGTAAAGAAGTAATTTTAGTGCAGGATGTTTCAGTTAAAGACAATCAGGGAAGGTTTTTAGCCTATATTTATGTTGATGGCCTTTTTGTTAATGAATACATGGTAACAAACGGTTATGCATATGCTTTGTCATATTATCCAGATGTAAAATATTCCAGCCAGTTTTCTGAAGCGCAAAGAAAAGCAAAATATGATAGAATAGGATTATGGGGGCAATGTTTTAAATAACAATCAACAATTAACAATTAACTATCAAATTTATGTGTGATACATGCGGAGAACCAGGCCATAATCCTGGAAAAATGATGTACAAGTGTTCAGAGTGCGAGTTTATGTCAGAAACACCAGGCGAACATCATGGCAAAGCCATGGACATGGTTTGCGACTGCGGATCTGGTAAATGGAAAAAAGACTGCTGCCAGCCAGAGTAAAATAAATACAAATCAAATGCGAATGTTACAAATATTTTTTATAATTTGTAACCTATTCGTGTATTTGAAATCATATGAAGAATGTAAATTATGATTTATTAAAAATGTTGCATTCAAAATGCGATAATATTTGGCGTCTTGAAAAATTTTATGTTAATGATGCGAAAAAAGCTAGATGTAAAAGCAAGGCAGTTTTTGAAAAAGTTTTAGCAGATGAAAAAAAGCACTATAACATGCTATTAGCTGAAGTGGAGAGAAAAGTAAAAGGAAAAAGATTTAATTAAAAACCGAAATGCGAGATGCGATATGCGAATCGCCTTTCGCTTTTCGCCTTTCACCAATATGAAAGTATCAATCTATACAACACCAACTTGCCCATACTGCAAGCAAGCAAAAGAATTTTTTAAGGAAAACAATGTTGAATATGAAGAAATTGATGTGGCAGCTGATCAAAAAGCTGCTGAGGAAATGGTTCACAAGTCAGGTCAAATGGCTGTACCAGTTATTGTAATTGAAAAAGATGGTAAAGAAGACCTTGTTGCAGGATTTGACCAAAAAAAGTTAACACAATTACTGGGATTATAAATTTATGAGAAAACATAAAATTGGATTTGAGTGGAATAGAATCACTCCTAATATTTATCTTGGCACCAATATGTGCTGCCAAATGCATTTTGATAAGAAATTATTGAAAAAGGGGATTACTGCGGATATTTCTTTAGAAAAAGAAAGAATGGATGCAGCTTATGGTGTGGATTATTATTTATGGCTGCCAGTTAAAGATAAAACAGCGCCTAAACAAGCTCAGCTTAGAGTAGGAGTAGAAATTTTAGAAGAATTAATTGAAATGAATAAAAAAGTCTATATCCACTGCAAAAACGGTCATGGTCGAGCGCCAACCTTGGTTGCTGCATATCTGATTGGAGAAGAAGGTTTTAGTGTAAAAAAGGCAATCAGTTTTATTAAAAAGAAAAGAACAACAATTCATTTAGAGCCAAGTCAGAAAAAGGCATTGGAGAGGTTTGGAAAAAGTTTGAATAAAAAATGACAGCTGTGTGAAACTGTCACTTAGTAAGATGGTTGTATAAACTTAAACATGCAAATATTAGTGAAAAAATCAGCGCAATGTATGCAATCCAAAGGAAAAAACTGACTTCTGTCATGTAGTAAAGGAAAACAATCAAAAGTCCGATCATTTCACCCCAAGATTTAACCTTACCAACACTAAAGGCATCAATTCGTGCCTTTTTTCTTTTTCTTTTCGAACTAACCAATTTAACTACTCTGGTTGCAACCAAAGAGCTTTCAATTACCCAAAACATAATAATTATTGGCAGCCATATGATTTGGCTGAAAAATAGAGTAATTGGCACCAGGAATCGGATTTTATCCACCAAAGGATCCAGAAAAGCGCCTGCTTGGGTTTCTTTTCCAAATATTCTGGCAAATCTTCCATCAAACCAGTCAAGCGGCCAGACAAGAGCTCCTAAAACAAAAAATGACCCGAAAATCCAGTCATTGTTGAACATCCAGATGACAATTGCCAAAAGCGGCAATTGAATCAAAGTAAGTGCAATAGGGTGAATTTTTGAACAGAAGTTGCTTTTTGCAATGTAATGATCAAGCAGATTGCTTCTTTGATAGCCTTTTACTGAGGTTGCTCGTGCTATCATCATGCCCCCTTTGTTTTTACAACATTCTGATTATAATAGCTTATAAACAATTTGTCAAACCTTAATTTTAATATTGCCTATGGAATTTAAAAACTGTTACTGTGTTTTTAGAAATAAAAACTGGAATGTCAGTTCCAGGTTTAAGGGTTCTGCTGCGAAAAAAAATTACATTATTTTCTAAAACTTCTTGTTAAATTCTTGAAAATATTATTCCAGAAATAGTAAATGATTGAAGACAAAAGCAAGGTTAAGAATCCAAATGTAATAAGCACTGAAAAGTTAAATGAATCAACTTTGCCCTGGGCAATCAGCTCGCCCTGGCTGTACCAGTAAATATTAGCGCCGAAAATTGTTCCCAGCACTAAAAATGAAGAGACAACATTGATTAAGAATAAAAATTGCAGTTTGCGGATCGCATCTTCAGAAATTTCCTGATACATTGAGGTCAAATATTTAATATTGTTTTGCAGGAACTTGCTGGTCATTACAAATAATTTTTTCATGTATTGAATTTCAAGCGCTGTTTTATTAAATCTATTTTCAAAATAATCATGCCATTTTGCATCTACAATATTTTTTAAGCTTGATTTTCTGGTGGTTAAAACCACTCCCATTTGATCAATTCTGGAATTAATATTTGCAGAATTTCGATAATCAATCGTTAATTTATCAATGTGCTTTGGAATTTGCTTTGTCTGAATGTATGGAATGTCCAGTATATTTTGAGCCTCTTCCCAGATAAAGCGGTGACTCTGAAGCAGCCAGTACAGATGGCGGTTAATTTCATTTAAAAAGACAAGTTCTTGGACTAGATCATCAACTTGATTGTCTGGGAACTCTGATTTTAGGTTTACGACAATTAAATTTTCAGAAAAGATTACATCAAAAGATTTGAAATCCTGCCATTGGTCAATTACTTCTTTTTCATTGCCAAAAAATTGCTCAATTGTTTTTTTTGATTCATTTTCCACTGTAACGAAAAATCTTTTAGGCAGCTTAGGCAGGCGGATGACCTCCAAACCTTTAGCGCCGCGGCTGAAAATATAAGCAAAGCATGGAGTGAGCGTGTTTTGATAAAAATCAAGCATTTTACCGCGGTCTACACGGAAATTTTTTGCAGCGCCTTTGACAAGCAAAAGCCCATCTTCATAATAAGAATATTCATAGCCTTTTTCACTTTGAGCAATTACTTCTGATAAATTTTTAGCAGTGGTTTCAGTCTTTATGTCTTTGGGTTTTAGTTTTTTCAATAATTCTTTTGCTTTTTTAGCATCAAGCTCAGGAGAAATATTTCCTTCTTTGATAAATTCTCTAAATTCATCCAAATGAAGTTTTATTTTTGGAAACCAGCTGCCAATGTATATGTTTCTAATTTTCATATATAATTGTTCTATTGCTTCATTGTTACATTGTTTAAATTAAGCGAATTGAGTAATTAGTAATTGGTAATTTGGGATTCAGGATTTAGGATGCAGGATTTAGGAACTATGAACTAAGAACCAATTTCCAGCCAGAGGCTGGTCGGCCTTTGGCCGAAACTTTGATTATATTATAACACAAAATTATTAAGTTGAGGATAATTTATTTTAAAATTAATTATTTTAGGATATAATTCTTACTAATCCCAATCTCTTAAGAGGAGGGAAGTAATGGGACTGAGCCAAAGAGTAGCCAAGGATTCATATATTCACACTGAGGCAGATGTTTTGAGAAAAGTGAGAGCATTTTCTGAAATTGATGTTATTCAATTCGGACCTCATCTACCTGGTATGGTTTACATTGTATTGAGTTCCTCGCACAATAGTAGGGGATTTGGTGGAATTGCATTACAAGTCCCAGTATTTGATCAATTAAAACATCAATTGCAGGGAAGGGTAAGATTTATTGATATAATGCAAGCTCAATCAAGCGCCATTTCATAAAATGGCGTTATTTTATTACTATTGACTTTTTTGAAAAAATGTGCTATTATAAATTGTTAATAAGTAATTTAATATATGACTAAAAAGGCTAAACAGTCAATTCTAAAAGAGTTTCCTGTATACCATATGATTACGATTTTTGCTGTAGTTTTAGCATCATTTTACGCAATTTTCTTACTGGCAATGGAAACTTATGCAGCTAAGTAAATTTAGTTGAAATAAGCAAAAACAGCCCGATTCTAGCGGACTGTTTTTGTTTTATTTATTCAATTCTATTAAATCTTTTACATTAACTACTTTTTTAAATTTAGGTTTATTTTTTTTGCTTAATACGACTTTACCAGTATCTTCTTCATATGCTTCATAAAGCCAATCTGTTTCTATTCTACCACCAGGACCCTCAACTTTTAGATTTTGTCCTGGTTTGAATGGAATTTCTCGCATGGTTAATATTGTTTCTTCTGCAGCTTGTGGACCAGGTGCTTTTATATCAACTCTGGCAAATCTGGATGGACTAGGTTTGTGTATGGGTTCTTTTGTTTTTTCAGGTTCTGGTACTTGTTCTCTTAAAATATTTACTCCATATAAAACAGGATCTGTTATATTTACCTCTTTAGTTTCTCCTTCCTTTTCAACTTTTGTCAGTCCTGTTTCTGGATTAATATCTTTTATGCGCCAATCTTCATCTATTTTATTATCAACTATGATTGACATTGTATCCCCAGCAGTTTTCTTTAGCGGATTGTCAACATCAAAAGGCTTTTTTTCTTTTGGTTTTTTTGGTTTTTTTTCTGCGCCAAGAGCCTCCATGAAAGGTACTACATCTTGTCTTTTGCGCTCAGGTTTTTGACTTGGTAAAGGTGGTGTTTCTGCATGTGGCATATGATTTTTTAATAATTATTATTCAACGATTATTTTAGCAGTCATAAAAGGATGTGGTGTGCAGTGATATGGAAATGTTCCAGCTTCATTAAAGGTATGAGAATAAGTCTGGCCATTTGATAAAAGCTCTGAATCAAGTTCAGTACCTTCATCTGAGGTTACTGTGTGTTGCTCCTCGTCTTGATTGGTCCAGGTAATTGTCTCACCCTTTTTTATGGTAATTTCATCAGGCTGGAAAGCAAAGTCAATAATTTGAACAGAATTGGTTACTTGGTCTTCAACTTCAGGGAATTGAGTGGTTGCAGGACTTGATGATTTGACGCAGCCAGAAGCAATGATTAAGATGGCTATTAGAGATAGAAATAAGGCAAATTTTTTCATATAATTGAAGTTATTTCTATAAATATTGTAACATTTTTTCTTTCGTTTTGTAAATTTAGACAATTTGAATTGATTTTGATAAGATAGTCTAACAGAAGAGCTAGGAGAGCTAGATGAGTAAGAGGAGCTAGATGAGTTTTCCATTTCCCCTATAGCTCTTATAGCTCCTCTAGCCCTTATTAAATTTATGAGTGAAATCGATGAAATAAAACATAAAATTGACATTGTTCAGCTGGTTTCAGAATATGTGGCTGATGTAAAGCAAGCTGGAACCAATTGGAAAGCTAGGTGTCCATTTCATGAGGAAAAGACGCCTTCTTTTATGGTTTCTCAGGAAAAGCAGATTTTCAAATGCTTTGGCTGTGGTAAAGGCGGTGATATTTTTACATTTATTGAGGAAATTGAAGGTATGGAATTTCCAGAAGCTTTAAGGTTATTAGCCAAAAAGGCTGGAGTTCAGCTAAAGCAGCAGGATCCAAGAATTCATAGTCAAAAGACTCGGCTAATTGATATTCATAAATGGGCCACAGCTTATTATCAAAAAGTGCTCGAAGATGCAGACTCTGCAAACGCAGCACGAACGTATTTACAAAAGCGAGGTCTTTCAAAAGAGACTGCAATGGATTTTCGATTAGGATTTGCACCAAATGAATGGGAAAAAATGCTTAATTTTCTAAAATCAAAAAAATTCACTGAAAGCGAAATTAATTTAGCAGGTTTGATTAAGCAAAAAGACCAGGGTAGTGGATATTATGACCGGTTTAGAAACAGAATAATTTTTCCAATTGCTGATGTTCACGGTACAATAGTTGGCTTTGGTGGCAGGGCAATGGATGAAGAAATTGGAGCAAAGTATTTAAACAGCCCGCAAACAATGATTTATGATAAAAGTTTTACAGTGTATGGACTTGATAAAGCAAGGCAGGCGATCAAAGACAATGACTTAGCAATATTTGTTGAAGGCTACATGGATGTGATTTCTTCTCATCAGGCTGGAGTAAAAAATGTGGTGGCAACTTCAGGCACAGCATTGACTGCTGGCCATATAAAATTAATTAAGCGATACACAAATAATGTTGCTTTTTGTTTTGATCAGGATTTAGCTGGCAAGGCTGCAGCTTCGCGGTCAATTGATATAGCTTTGCAGCAGGAAGCAAATATTAAGATGATTGATTTGCTTTATGGCAAAGATCCTGATGAATGTATTCAAAAAGATGTTGAGCTTTGGAAAAAATCAATTGAGCAGGCAAAGCCTTATATGGAATACTGCTTGGATTCAGTACAGGAAAAATATAATTTGAGTGATATTGAACAAAAGAAAATAGCAGCAAAGCAAATTTTAATTCAGATTTCAAAGATGCAGTCAAAAATAGAGCAGGACTATTGGATGAAAAAAGCAGCAGAATTGTTTACCGTAGATGAGAAGCTGCTCTGGGAGGTGATGCCAGAGCAAAAACCTATTGCTGCTCAAAATAATCAAGCTGAAAATAAAGTTCAAAAAGAGGTTTTTACAATATATAAAAGAATATTTGGACTGGCAATTTCACATCCGGAAAATATTAGGTATTTGGTAGAATCTTTGGAAAGTAAGGTGATTGGGGATAAAAAATGGCAGAACTTTTACAATGATTTAATAATGTTATATAATGATAAGGGAAGCTTAATCAAAGAAGATTTTGATAAATGGCTTCAAAAACAGGAAAAACAGTATTTTACCCAGGGCTTTTTTAATAGCCTAGTTTTGCTTGTTCAAAATGATTTTGGGGAATTTGATCAAGCAAGTATTCAAAATGAAATCATTTTTTTAGTTAAAAAAGTAAAAAAGGATTATTATCAAAAAAAAGTAAATCAATTGTCCTTGGATATAAAAAAGTTAGAGCAAAATAAAGATTCTGCAGATAAGATAAATGAATTGATAAAAGAGTTCCAAGATTTAACTTGGCAGATATCACAATTAGATTAATGTTACGAGATGTACAAGATCCACATACGAGATAGTACAAGATATAGAATCTTGTAATCTCGTAATATCTTGTATGCAAATCTCGTAAATCTTGTAACAATAAATTATGCCTAGAAAGGCGAAAAAAAAGACACAATCAAAGCGAGGCAGGCCAAAGAAAAAAAGTGTAGGCAGGCCGCCTAAGAAAAAAGCAGCTCGAAAAAAAGCTGCTCCAAAAGTAAAAAAAGCCAAAAAAAAGGCAAAACCAAGAAGAAAAGTTGTCGCCAAGCGGGGGCGACCAAAAAAAATCACTCCGCCACCAGAAGAACAAATCTATGATTTAGTTCAAAAGGGTCGCAAAAGAGGTTTTTTAACAGAAAAAGAAGTATTAAAAATATTTCCAGAATTGGAAGGATATTTAGATACATTTTTTGACTTTCAGGAAGAACTGGAAGCTAATGGAATTCAAATAATAGAGCTAAAAGGAGGAGTATTAACAACTCAAGAAGAAAAGGATAAAGCTCTTAGCGGAGTTGGAATTACTTCAGCAGATGGATCAGTGCCAAAATACGATGTTCCTGAGTTAACTGCTGATTCGATTCAAATGTATTTGCGTGAGATTGGAAAAGTGAAACTTTTAACTGCTGAGGAAGAGCTGGCTCTGGCAAAGAGAAAAGAAAAAATGGATAGGGAAGCAGAAATGCATTTGATAGAAGCAAACCTAAGGCTTGTAGTGTCTATTGCTAAAAAGTTTGTGGGCAAAAGCCTATCGCTTCTTGATTTGATTCAAGAAGGTAACATTGGTTTATTTCGGGCAGTGGAAAAGTTTGAATACAGAAAAGGCTATAAATTTTCAACTTATGCCACTTGGTGGATCAGGCAGGCAATCACTCGCGCCTTAGCAGACCAGTCCAGAACAATTCGTATTCCAGTTCACATGGTTGAAACAATTAATAAGTTCCAGCAGATTGAAAGAAGACTGATCCAGGATCTTGGACGAGAGCCGTTGCCAGAAGAAATCGCTGCTGAAATGGATGAGGATCTTGATAAAGTCAGGTATATCATGAAAATATCTCAGGAAACCATTTCGCTTGAGACAACAGTGGGTGATGATGATGAAGACAGCACACTTGAAGACTTTATTGAAGATGTAAAAAATGTTTCTCCAGATCACTCAGCAGCTTTGCGGTTGCTTCGAGATTATGTTAGAGAAACAATTAAAGATTTGTCGCCAAGAGAGCAAAAGATTTTAGAAATGAGATTTGGATTAATTGACGGAGTTTCTCATACTTTAGAAGAAGTTGGTCAGGAATTTGATGTTACTCGTGAGCGTATCAGGCAGATTGAAGCAAAATCTTTGGAAAAGATTCAGAATATGAAGGGCATTGAGAAATTACGAGATTATTAAACAAGTGCGACAAGCAAGACGAGCAAGACAAGTAAAACAAGTAACTTGAATTTTAATATAAAAGCCGTCCGTTTGGGCGGTTTTTTGTTGATAAAATGTTTGAACCGTTTTTATTTTTTTGATATGATGTTTATTGTTGTTCGTTCTGGAACCTGATGCGGGCAGTATTTGGAAAGGGAAGAAAATGGCAAGCCAGATTTTTGTGGAACTCAATGCAGAACATGAGCGTCTGCTTAACCTAGCACTACTCGGAGATCCTCCAAGAGATGATTTGAGGATGTTTTATGCAAGGCTCAGGCAGGAAAAATCAAGAATAACACATCCAAGAGAGCGTCATTTGGTTGAATACTACATAATGTATTGGCGAGGATTTCTGACGCAGT
>Ga0180433_10009189_pt1 | contig 12138 bp, 11 predicted proteins | sample SS_ome_8_FD_132980 | JGI IMG/M metagenome (GOLD analysis project Ga0180433, IMG submission 132980) | Hypersaline lake sediment archaeal communities from the Salton Sea, California, USA - SS_1_D_1 metaG | ecosystem: Environmental > Aquatic > Non-marine Saline and Alkaline > Hypersaline >... | reverse complement strand
AGTGTTTAGCATTTGGATTCGTTGAGCTGTGGTGATTAGTTGGGAGCTGGTTGGTTTGGGTGGCAAAGCGATGAACGAGGCAAGATCGAGATATCTGGAAGTGTCGGGTGCCCCAACATAGATCGGCACACTTCTTGCAAAAAAAACATTGAATATCTTCTCGGTCATGTAGCCAGGATAGAAGGCATTCTCTCCACAAAATACGAACCGGTATTCGTTAAGCAAATCAATCAGTTGTTGACCATGATAGCAGCTATCATCACCGACACGATCTTTGAACTGGCCGATGTGGTCACAATGTCCAAATCGTGTCAGCCACGCATGGTATGGCTTATGATTCGTTGTTGTGATGATGCAAAACTTTTTGCGTTCAAAGGGTTGTGGTGTAGAGGGCGATATTAAAAGCCGGTGTCGTTTCCAATAGGAGACGTAGAAATAGACAAAGGGAATGATCAGTTTTCCATTGATGATCGTCACCTTGTTGCAATGATTGTAGACATAGATCTGAATGTTTGGATCTCCAATGTCGCCGTATTTGTTGTAGTGCCAGTAGCCCCATCGTTCGACCTGTGGGCGTTTGCAGTTTTCGCACGAAATTAGCATGCCCAGCGAGCCAGGTGGGACGTGGATCTGTGCTTCACGAATGCCGCCGATAACCACCGCAGGTTCCTTGTGTTCTGGGGATTGTTTGCTCAGTCGTGCCGAATAGCCCACGAGCCACTGGAAAAAGTATTGAACAAACTGTCCGGGAGAGCACATTGTGGAGTACTTCCAGCGATCGGCGCGATGAATCCAGGTCTTGAAGGAATCGGGCGAGAGGACCAAATCAACCCGACGGGACATGTTATTAACTGATCTGAGGATGCTCTATTTGATCAAACGCGATACCACACTAAGCACGCCATTGATATCGACCTGCAATCGAAGCGTCGGATAAGCAACGTACCGCAGCCCACACAGATATGCAAGACGAAGAGAACAAACATTGGTGTAGCCCACGTCCATCATCTCCACAAAGGGGGTGCCAGTTTTCATGGCCGACATGAGCACAGCCGAACCACCGTGGGGAGCAACCACCAAATCAGCATTCCGAAAGTGTTTCATCTGTTCCTTTAGCGATGGTAGCGAAGCATCATCGTGCACGTACAGAGCCATTCCGCGATGCACCAGCAGTCTTTGGAGTGCGGTCTCCAGGCTGTTATGATTGAGCAATGGTCTGCGACGGGTTCGCTTGACCAGGATCACCAATCGTGTCGTTTTGTTCAGTTTTGCATCACCACGCAGGGCCCGATCAACCTGGTTGCGGAGCCACGCCACCTGTTCGGGGTACGGCGCACCACATTCGCCCATTCGAGGAACGCAGAGTCGGGTAGCCCTGATTACCCCAGTCCGCAGCCGTCTTGGATCTATGCCCACAATCTCGGTCCACTGCTGGATGTATCTGTTTATTTTGGACACATGGATGAGTGTGGTAGGATCGTCTCTGAATTCGCTCGGAGCGGCCATCAGCCCGACCAGCGATTCCATGGGGTAGTGCCAGATGTCGCCTCCCCATCGCCCCACCAACGTGATTACCCGTTCCGCCAGCTCAAAGGGCTCTGTTGACATTGGTACCTTGTGGGGGTAGAAACAGCCGCCATTCTCATACACCACTCCATCCTCTGTTCTGATGAATCCTTCGCAGTACGCTGTCGCATTGCTAAGCACAGCGTAATCGCAAGGGTATGGGGCACAGGACGCCAGTTTCGAAAGTATATGATGAAATTGTTCGTGTTCGGGAGCATTCGGCAACTTTCCCTTTGCGATCAGCGCAGGATGCACGCTCGGGGGAGGTTTGCTGCTGGTCTCGTGGGAAACCTCTGTTGGATTGGCATGGGTGTGCACACGATCCAGAACGTAAGGCATAATAACTCTACTGAAATCCTGTGAAGATTGGTTTGCCCTTGCGGTTGCGTTGTGGGAAGCAAACAATGCTTTCCGACTAGGTCAATGGTAGCCCAGGTTCACTTCGCCACCTACGGCGACAGCCGTTTCGAACGCTCACGCACCCGGATCATTGCTGAGGTGAACGCAACTGGATGGTTCGACAAGGCTACTGCCTACACACCCGAGACTCTTAGTGCAGAATACAAGGAGTCGCCGTTCTGGGAAATGCGGACCCAGCGGGGTGGGGGCTACTGGGCATGGAAGTTCGACGTGATCAGGCAAGAGCTGAAGGTTATGCAAGAGGGGGATCTGCTGGTGTACGCTGATGCTGGCTGCACCATCAATCCAAAGGGTTCAGTGCGGTTTCGTCAATACTTGGAAATGGCCAGGATGTGGGAACCCGGGGTCGTGTCTTTTCAGATGCCGCAGCATCCTGAATTCAAGTGGACCACCCGCGAAATCGTGGCCAGTGTGGGACGGAACGCAAACACACCGCCAGTGTTGCGCAGTGGCCAGCTTCATGCAACGGTGATGATTTTTCGCAAGTCGGCTGCCGTTGATGACCTAATTGAGGAATGTTGGAGGATTATCAACAAGAATCCTTTGCTCATCACCGACTACTACAACAAAGCGGGGCAAGCTCCAGGGTTCATAGACAACAGGCACGACCAGAGCATTCTCAGCGTGATGCGGAAGGTGCGAGGATGTAAGGCGATTCCTCGAGATGAGACTGGGTCCTATCTTTGGCCAAACAAGGCGGGACTAGATTACCCCATTTGGGGCACCCGTCGCCGCGAATGAGCGCAGGTTGACCATAGGGATATCGAATAGTCTGTTGATGGATAGGACGAATCCCGAAAAGCTTTTGCGATCGTAGACATTGAATGTGAGGATCAGTCTGGCTTTTGTCAGCATAAAATATTCGCACAAGGTGGACATGATCTTCTCGGTATCCTGTTCAACACCGAGATGGCAAGGCTCAACTTTTGAGACGACGGTGTTTGGAAGATTTGACTCTGTGATTAGTTTTTTGAAGGTACTGGAATCGCTGATGACCAATGTGTCGGAGATGACATCAGTATAAGTGTTTAGCAACTTGGTGTGCGCCACTTGTCTGTTGGTCCCATGAAGTTGCATGTGGGTATCGCCGAGCCGAAAATGCGTCACAGTATAGGGCGGCTGAGGCGAATGTGTTTTGCAATACGCTTCGAACTCGGGAGTCTTTGTCAGTAGAGTTTTCAATGTTGTCTTTGTATGTTCGCTGATGTCCCGTTCAAACACGCCGGGGCCAATCCACGGCGACACACACTCCAGATTAGAGTTTTTCAAGCACAATTTCAATCGACCTGCAAACTCCTCAACACTATTGAAAATCTTCAATGGCATCTTAGAAATTATGCCATCTATGTAGTCTTCATATCCGTGTTGCTGGTGAACAAAACACTTCGAAATCGGGTGGTGTCGTAGATCAAAGACGACATTGATTCCAAGGGCTTTGCACGTTTCACTGGCGCCACATAAGCTGCGTAATAAATCGCCAAACCCCCAAAAGTTTTGTTCGGGATTGAAATTGCTGTAATGTTGTTTCCAGATGATAATCAGTGTCTTCTTTGGCATTACACTGATATCATATTTAGTATGTAACAATTTGACGCAACTCTGGCCCAATTTCTCACCTAAGCCATTCGGAACGAAGTTCGTCTGTAATTTTCTGTGGAACAAACGGATATCCGGTGCAACGATCCATTGGATACGGAATGCTGCCTTTCCATTCGATCGGTTGCTGATATGTGAAGTTGTGGAGCATCTGATCCATCTCGTACATAGGCGGACTAACTCCATACATTAGAGGAATTCGTATCATTCGTTCCAAAAAGGCCAGATCCAGGACGATGTTCTTGCGTTTCATCAGGTTCTTGAAAAGAAACAACATAAGCAATTCGGTAGGATGGTTGTGGGTGTAGAATAATTTGTAATGTCGGAACTGCCGTTCGACAAAATCCGCCATTTCGCTGGCGTTGTAGGTGTTCAGAGAGCGCATCAGGCGCTCTTTGGATTTGAGATATTCGGCATAAAGTGGCTCAGTCTAGAACGGCATGTCGAACATGTGTGTAAGATAATGTGATTGGTAATAGAGTTCCAGATTGGGAAGTCGATGAATTGTTGTGCTTGGTGCTACGTTGAATGCCTTGAAAAACGTTTGTTCGCACTTGTCGTTCGTGTTGAGGACTCCAAACGATTTGAGATTTTCGCAGATGATCTCATCGGTGGTCTCAAGGATCTTTTTTATCTGTGCGATTGGCAGTTTGCTGTGTCTCTCTACGGGCCACTTCGGGACATAGATGAAGCAGATGTTGCGATCTCTGCACTGTGGCACCTGGCTGTAGCAATAGATCATAATCGCTAATCGGCACGAACCAATGAAGAGCGCATTCTTAGGCGCTTTGTTATGGAGCACCTTGAACCCATTCATTTCGCTGCGATTAACGATGTCGTTGAAATCGAATGCCATTTGTTGTAACAAATACACAATTCCTATATACTAGACGTAGACGACCGAGGCCAGCATGAGTTTAATATGGCTATTCTTGTTCGTCAGAACCACTAGAATGCACGTTGTTCTCATATCGGTTGGGATTTTTCAGGAATATCTCATCACGAATATGAAACAGCTGCTATTGCTTGGGTGCAATGTTACGGTCATTACTGATGAGAAATACCTATCCAAATTATCTCAATGGAGTAACCAAATTGAGACAATCAACGCAGATCACTTAGAATTAGATTGGGATTTCGAAAACCGTTGCGCACTGAGTAAGACTTTCAGAAACGGATTCCTGCGGCATTGTTCTAAACGACTCTTTTTGCTTCATGCTTACATGAAAAAATATGGACGAACAGAATGCTGGCATCTTGAAAATGATGTTCTACTCTACAAAAAACTGGCCACGCCTCTAAAGAGAAACAAACTCCATTTGGCAATGGATTCAGCCATACGTTGCATTCCTTCCATTCTCTATATTCCGCACCACCAAGTGATGGAAATGCTTCTTGCTCAATACGACTATCCGCTGGGAGACATGTTCAATCTTGGTAAATTCTTCAATACACACCGCAAACATTGTTGTTCTTTTCCAATCATATCTCCCAGCACTAACACGTCAGAGTTACCCATTCTTAGCGAAAACTATGACGATTTTCATTGCATCTTCGATGCAGCTGCCATAGGGCAATATGTAGGCGGCATCGACCCTCGAAATGATTGGTCTGGTCCAAAGGGTCCGGGACTGGTTAGTCCTGATTGTGTGATCAAATACAATAGGTTCTCATTTGTGTGGCTCGAAACTTCCTCAGGTTTTTGGTCTCCGCACCTTCAGAATGGTCTCGAGCTGTATCCAATTGTCAATCTGCACTTGCATTGCAAAGAACTCGACAAGTTCACCGCAGTCGATCCCCAAAATACGGAAACAATCTTTCGATCCTTCATTCCCATTACTGGCGAACGCATACAGTCCTTGTGCGATCAATATATTGGAACCCTTGAAACCTTCGCCAACAATCCAAAGATGGAATCGCAAAAAAACAAACAACATATGCTGTCCGACAAATCGCATTGGATCAATCCTTCGTTATTGTTTTGCTATACCTATCACTTGAATTATTTCCCCCATCTTATCAACCTCTTGCAAAAATGTGCGAATCCGTTCGTGTTGATTTTGCATAATTCAGACGAAGCTCTTACCCAGGGTCATGTATATCATTTGTTCAGGAATGTTCCGAAACTGAGACACATCGCTAGCCAAAACTCAGAAGTTATTCACGAGCGAGTCCTGAATCTCCCGATTGGGATCGCCAACTCGATGTGGCCGCACGGCAACATTCAAATATTGCAAACCGTTATGCAAGAGGGGATAAAGAAAGACAAGAATGTGTACTTCTACTTCAATTGCGACACTGCGCCTGCAATCCGAAACCACTGCCGTCGTGTGGTAGAGGCCAAGGGAGTGCCGTGGTCTGGGCCCGGCAAGCTGTTTACCGACTATTTGCGGCTGCTTGCAAAACACAGGTGGTGCATTTGCCCCGAAGGCAATGGCCACGACACCCATCGTTTGTGGGAATGTCTGTATCTTGGAGTGATGCCGATTGTGTTGCGAACGCCGTTTTCGGAGGCGCTGAGCCGGGATTATCCAATGGTAATGTTGGACCGGTGGGAGGATCTGGATATCACGGCTTTGCCGACGTGTCCTCTGGCGAGTAAGAGTTCGCTGTGTATGGGTTCAGTTGGTTCTAAGCTTGGACAACTGGTTCAGTAATTTCATTTGAGACGTTTCACAACGTACAGATGACCATTTTTTGCTTTGACCATTGCAGTTTTGTAATTTCCATTAAGATTTAGAAGGTAGTTGATGGTTCGCCAGTTGTCAACGATGTGAATGTCTTCAATAACAATCCAGCCATTTTTTTCGATATGTTCAAGAGCAAACAGCAATGTATTGAAATTTGCACCAATAGAGTGTAGTCCATCGTCAACAATCAAATGATATTTGCGTTGTCCAAATTGTTGTGGGAGTTTTTCGAGACTAGCAACGTTGAGCTGATCGACATGTGCAGTTCTGATTCGGTCCGCATTGAACAGAATACGTCTGTCAATGTCGGCACCAAATATAGATGAGTTTGGTAGATACTCACGAAAGGAATATAGACTTGCACCCGGACGTCCGCTTCTGCCCATGGTAGAAACTGCATTCGGATCGTTGGTTCCTAGACCAATTTCCATCACATTGAGTTCCTTTTCGCGACCGAGTTCATTCAAAATGAAAGCGTACAGATGGTGATAATCGTGATGAGTGCTTTTGTCGGAGCGATTTTTGTAGAAAATTGCAGCAAGATCAGCAGAGTTCTCATTCTTGTAGGTATCAATTCCAACATTGTTTATGGTGTGCGATGGGGCTACTATACCAACCAGACGCTCAAACTGCCCAATGAGGAGAGAAGCCCCTTTGACCCACAGATGCATGTGTCTTTCATCGTTTGCTGAACCAGCTGAGAATTGTTTGAGATCCTGAATTGACATTGAAATAGCAGTCACTATTTCAATTGATTTCCTGACGCAAAATGTCTCTAGTCTTGCGTTACAGCGTGTTCCCGTATATCAGAAACATTATTAATGAATAACATTCAGGTTGTAATGTTGGTTATTGCTTCACGAGGAGAGGGCTATGACGCTTTCATCACCGGCTATTGGATTCCGTTGATGCATTACATACAGCAACATTCATTGCCGGTCCATGTTCGATTGCTGTTTGGCAAGGAATCCAATCTGTCTGGTTTGCCGCTGACAGAGGACATGTATCTTCGGTACGACACCGAAGAAAGCATCATTCCAGGCATTCTCCAAAAGACGTTGCTGGCTTTTAACTGGACTCTTGCGAATGTTGTTTTCAAGCATGTCATTCGCACGAATCTGTCTTCCGTCTTCGACATCAGAAAACTATTGAAGATTAGTTCCGATCTTCCAGCTGAGATGCTCTATGCGGGTGTAAAGTTGCCTGTAGACGCAAAAACATACTTCGTGAGTGGGGCTGGGTTCTGGTTGACGCATGATGTGTGTCAACTGCTAGTCTCAAACTCGGCACGTCTTAAGTATCATCGTAACGATGATGTCGAGATTGGAGCGGTGCTGTCAAGGATGCCTGGCATTCGCTATCGGAGCTTGCTTGATCGTGTCGATGTGTGCACTGATGCTCGGCGTGATGGTCGATTAGAAAGCCTGGTTGAAAAAGACTATTATCACATACGCCTTAAGACAGCAGATCGAACCAAGGATGCCGAATTAGCCGGACGACTGGCCAAGCACATATTTGGAATGGGGAGCACAAGTGCAGCCGTTGCTGTGGGACCAAGCGTAGTCACTAAATCTGCTATACAGGAACATATGCAAGAATTTCGAGACTCAACAAACGCAATCATTCTGGGGAAGGGACCCACATTTCAAACGATACGTGGAAAAACACCGAACACAATTGTGGTGTGCGTGAATGACACCATATTACATGTTGACCATTGTGACATTTTTGTTGCGAACGATTCGGAAATAATTCAACGAATTCCTACAAAATACCTGAATGCTTGCAGGCTTTTGTTGCTACCATTTCATCCCCATCAGAACGGCAGAGCTACAAAAGATGTGACCTACGCCACATTGTCCACATATCACGAAAATCTCCGCACCCCAATTGTAGTTTACAACCTCAAAACAGCGTCGGCTCTCAAAGATGGTCGAGATCCAACCTTCATTGATCTAAGCACAGCATTCACCTCAGCACACAATGCATTTGAATTTGTTGCTAAGTATTTGCCATGGCTAACTCATGTGCAGTTCTATGGTGTGGCAGTTTCAACAAGCAACAACACTGGATACCATCCGTTGTTCTCCGACCTGACCACGCCGAACACATCTGAGCACTATCGAAAACAAATAGGACAATCGCAAGCAAATCTTGAAGCAATATCCAAACAGTACCAGATTAGCTATTCATTGAAATAAGGGTGTATACACATTACCATACGAATGATGCTATGCGTTGGCGACGATCAGAAATACATTGGGTTGTCATTAACTGGGCATGGTATTCGATTATGATTCGTTGACATTCAGACATTTTGCTATGGCAGGTCCTAACGTGATCGAAAGCGAAGAACACGTGTTGCGAATGGCACACGAACTCAAACGCATCTTTTCAAAGTATGATGTAACTTTCATTTTCAAGACGTCTTTCGATAAGGCCAACCGATCGTCGATAAGTTCCTACAGGGGGCCGGGATACGAGGAAGGTTTGCGCATTCTGGGTCGAATCAAGAAGGAGGTAGGAGTGCCGATTGTCACTGATATTCATGAAGCTTGGCAAGCGCAACCTGTCTCAGAAGTGGCAGATATTCTTCAGATTCCAGCATTCCTGTGTAGACAGACTGATCTCCTGAAAGCTGCTGCCGAGACTGGGGCGATCGTCCACGTCAAAAAGGGTCAGTTCTGCACAGCAGCACAGATGCATGCGTGTAAGGAAAAGTTGCGCAGCTTTGGGAATAACAAAGTCATCCTGTGCGAACGCGGTAATTCGTTTGGTTACGGGGATCTAGTAGTTGATCCAAGAAACCTAGTGTGGTTAAAATCGGACACCAATCTTGTGTCCATGGACATCACGCATTGTCTTCAGCGTCCATCGCAACGGTCGGCCAAAGGCGTTGTTCAATCAGGGGGGGACAGGGAACTGATTCCCTACATGGGAAAGGTGGCTCGTGCATTGGATGTGCATGGTTTGTTTTTTGAAGTACACGACAATCCTGAAGCTGCCCTATGCGATGCACCAACGCAATGGCCTTTGAAGCGTCTTGACTGGCTGCTTGATCATTTGGGTTTCCCGCGGCGAGTAGCTCACTCCAGCACTCAGATTTGCATATTATGCGGAAAACAAATGCTCGATTACGAGTTGGTTTACAGCGGAAAAGTCCGAAATGACAGCACAGGAAATGCTGTTGTTGGGAAATGCAGACAATGTCAGCTTAAGCAACTGATCATTGATGAGCCCATTGACCTCGAATATTACAAATTGGATCTACAAACAAAGGATAAGCAAGATGCTCTGAATACTACGTTGATCAGCGAACATATTACTGGCCTGAAGCATGCAGCAAGACGTATTGCGCACATCAAACCTGCTTCAGGAACTAAGATCTTGGATGTGGGCGCTGGTTATTGCACATTTGCGAGAAGCATTGTGTCATCCGTGCCAGATGTGCATGTTACTTGTGTTGAACCAAGCATCAAACGCACACAAATCGGACAAACCTTCAGTAAAGATGGGTCCTCAAAAAGTATTGTCGTAGTCAACACGTTGTTAGATGACGCATTCACTGAGGCACATGTTAACGAATATGATTTGATAACTTGCTGGCATGTTCTTGAGCATTTGGATCGAAAGAACTTGTATGACACGTTTCAAAATATGTATCGCTGTTGTCGTCCGGGAGGCCGTGTGGTGATCGAAGTTCCGAATGCAGATGATGAGCTTCAGTCAATCCAACAATACAGAGAAAATGTCATGTATATCAGATGTCATAACTCTTATTGGGACGAAAAATCAATGTTGCGCCTTGCTCGAACGTGCGGTGTGAAAGAGACTGCTTGCACTATCGAATACGTTCAGCGATACGGGTTTCGTAATTATCTCAACTGGATATACCGACTGAATGAACAATGGCAAGACGATATCAATACAGATGCTAGTCACACAGAATGGCTAGAAGCAAAAAAACGGGCAAAAAACACAGACTCTTTGTTGTTGACCATCATGAAATGACACTCTGCGTTTGTGTTGCTCGAATATGATGCAGTCCACAAATAGATGCGTATCGTTGCTTTTGTTCCCATTAAGATGCATTCACGGCGACTCGAAAACAAGATGCTATTGCCGCTGGGGGGACGTCCGTTGTGGTCTCACATTTTTGAATGTCTCACAAAGGTTCAGTCTGAGATTGAAATGGATATCTACTGTTATTGCTCGGACAATTCTATTGAGGAACAACTTCCAAACAACATTCGTTTCCTTCAACGCCCAAAAACTCTTGACAGCGATGCCACCAAGGGCATGGAAATATACACAGCTTTTGCTGCGACGATTCCTTCAGATATTTATGTGCTATGCCATGCAACAAGTCCGTTTGTGCGACCCGAAAGCATCGTCACTGGAATCAAAAGCGTGGCGAAAGGAACCAATGATTCCGCATTCTCATGCTCTCGAATTCAAACATTCTGCTGGTTCAATGGTCAACCTCTTAACTATTCTCTGGACAACATAGTGCAAACACAAGACATCCGTCCGGTGTACTATGAAACCAGCGCATTCTTTGTGTTCACAAATGAACTTCTCGAAAAAAAGCGACGAATCGGTTGCAATCCACGCATAATTGAAACCGATCGAATTGAATCAATTGATATTGACGAGCTTAATGATTACCTTCTTGCACAATATATTGCAAATTCTACTGACTCAAAATGTGTTGTCTCATCTACATGACATGACATTTATAATTGCCCCAATCAAATGACCGTCATTGACAACTGGCAGAACCGTGTGTTTGGAACAAATGGCTGCCATGGTCTTTTGAAGATTTGTTTCGTATTGAAAATCTGTGTTCACCTCATTAGCATTTAGGTGTTGCCGTGTTGTGTTTTCTATCAATAGACGACGGATGTCGCCATCTGTTATGATGCCGAGAAGTTTCTCATCGCTGTCAACAAAAAAGCAGCAACCAAAGCATTTTTCCGTCATTGATAGGAGCACATCTTTCAGTGGCATCCTATCGGCTAGCAGGACCTTAGGAATATCAGTCACCAGGACATCTTCGATGGTCTTCAGATTTTCTCCAATGGTGCCAGCAGGATGATTTGCTCGATATTCAGTAATGTGCACTTTGTCTTTCAGCAGCGACACTAGGATGTTGGAAAAGATAATTTGAGACGTACAGCTAGTTGTGGGAATGATCGAAATATCGCCACCAACCTCACCCGAAAATGGTAGATGAACTACTTGACTACAATAAGATGCAAGCGAAGCTCCTGTTTCGCAGAACACCCCGACTATGTTTTGTGTGCGCAATCTAATATGTGGAACAACATCCAACACCTCGCGTGTGGCGCCGCTTTTGCTGTAGATAACTACTACATCTGATGAACCAATCACCCCAATGTCACCGTGCAATAAGCCATTGCAATCGAGAAAAAATGATTTGATGGATATTGACTTGAGTAGATCAGAACAATGCTTCGCCATATTTCCTGATTTTCCAACTCCCAAAAAGTAAATACATCCTTGACATTTCGCTATCACATTGGATATCTTCACAACCGACGCAATTGGATAGCCCTTCGTGCAACTTAGAGTGCCTTCGATCACTTTGTCGAACACGTCCATACGTTCAATGTATTGTATACCTTCAATATCGCACAGAAATGCGTTCTCGCTCCGATACAATCGTCGACATTCAAACCATGCATTACACAATCAGTAATCCTATGAAAATCTCATTTCTTACAGGAAAGCCAGTTATTTCAATTGGTATACGCTGCACATCTGCGATTGCTTGCAGATATGCTGGCATTCGTAAGGTTGCTATGCCGTTTGACTGGACAATTCCGACAACACCATCCATTGT